>OCAS01001050.1_pt1 | contig 16251 bp, 10 predicted proteins | sample 1550751 | NCBI WGS metagenome assembly OCAS01 (sample SAMEA2580301, study PRJEB22360) | human gut metagenome | biome: human gut; feature: human-associated habitat; material: faeces | place: Denmark | collected 2008/2010
TATCTTTAACCTTCATTACTTGGTTTTGTTCTGAATTTTCTCAAATCCAAAGGCCTAAACCAGACCTTTTGTTTTTAGAATTTTCAGGGTTTTACATACTGTCTAATCTTCAATTATCAAGGTTCTTTGTCGTTGTCCGCCTCAGCAGCAACTTTGATAGTTTATCATATTTGCAACTGTTTGTCAACAACTTTTTTATTTCTTTTTTGTTGTCTGTCTCAGCAGCAACTTTTATATATTACCATATCTGTTACTGTTTGTCAACAACTTTTTTAACTCATTTTTCAGAGTTGTCCCACCGTTTTTCGCGGTGGACCTTTAATATATCACTACTTTCTCAACTTGTCAAGGGAATTTGTGCCATTTTTTTATACAATTTTCAACTTTATTTCCCTACCACTAAATGTGCTTATTTTTTCTGTATTTCTCTATATTTTGTGGTTAATAAAAAAATCGCTGTTTACAGATGTTTCCATCCCCTCCCAGCGATTTGTTTTAATTATATATATTAAAGGAACAATTATATTCTTTTCTTCTATAGAATGCCCCGGATAATGCCGCCCAGTACAATATTAATCAGATTATACCGGTATAAAAACCGCAGCCAGGCACTTGCGTTGATTTGCTCCTCCAATGTCATCCCCAGAGGCGTGGCCGCAAAGATTCCTACCAAAAAACAGCCAATCCACAGAAGCAGAAGCCCCTGGAGCAATCCCAGGACCGCACCTGCTATGTGATTCAGTCCATACAGTATGGGCAGCCGCGCTATGAGATCCAGCCACCGCACCAACAGATGAATCAGGATATAGACGGCTGCAAACAGGATGATGGAGCTGACTGCATTGATAAGAATGTCAGCCAGATATGTGCTGACATATTCCGCAAACTGGTCCACTCCCAACATATGGTAAAACTCGCTGTTATTGTTTTCAAGCAGCGTTTCTTTTACGGATTGGGGCAGGTTAAGGTTCTCAATGGCAATGCGCTGCGCTGCCGGTAGCTCTGTGCTTTCCGCGGAGGGTTCCTCCCAGCCGGCTGCATTCAGTATAGCCTCTGCCGCGCTCTGGCGTATGGAAGGATTATCCTTGATAAACCCCGTCATATACGGTGTGGCAATCTTCACCAATATAATGGTAAGTATCAGGGCTCCCAGGGATACGCACTGCTTCAGTGCGCCCCTGTAATGTCCGTACAGCACCATACCAATGAGAAAAACCCCTGCACCGGCAGACAGCCAATGTTCTAATATCATGTCCATATAATTTCAGTCTTTCTTTTAGTTGAATATCAGGCGTTCAATCGCATCCGCAACCCCATCCTCATCATTTGTCAGCGTAATCTGATCCGCGGCGTTTTTAGCTATGTCCAGTCCATTTCCCATAGCAATACCCACTCCGGCCGCTTCCAGCATGGAAAGATCATTCTCCCCATCGCCAAATGCCATGGTGGCCTCAGGGGCAATCCCAAGATAACCAGCCAGCCACATAAGCGCAATTCCCTTAGTGGCTCCCAGGGCATTGATTTCCAGATTATTATACAGGGAGGAACTGATGACAATGCCTTCTACCCCAGAAAGCTCCTTTCGCAGCGGCTCTATGTCCTTCACATCAGCCAGATATACGTTGACCTTCTCCACATCCTTCTTACAATCTGTCACGTAATGGAGGATATTGGGTACAACATCTCTGGTAGAGAGTACCATTTTCTGAATTACAGGGCTCAGGCCGTAGTCTTCCATATGTTCGATGAACGCAGGCTGCGAAATTCCCCTCCCATCAATATACGGATCATACATTGCCCTGTACTTTTTCACGATACCCAGGACCTCCAGCGCCTTTGCATTGGACAGCGTACACCGCTTCAGACTGATTCCCCTTGCAAGGTCAGCCACGGTTCCGCCGTTGGTGGATATGGCATAATTGACCCCTGGCAGGGACCTTACTTCCCGGGTGATGCCATCCACTGCCCTGCCCGTGGTCGGTACAATCTGTATGCCCATGCGGGCGCAGCGTTCCAGTGCCCTGCGGTTGCGCTCTGACAGGTTTTTCTGGCTGTCCAGCAGAGTGCCGTCAAGATCCAGTGCAATCAAACCTATGGTCATCATATAAAATGCTCCTCTTTCAATATCAAAAGACCGTCCCTGTCATACTTGGACGAGAATATTCCTGTAATCCGCTTAATGAAGGATGGATTCTCCGCTTTATCAGCAGCTTCCTCTATCAGGTCCTCAGCATTTACCTTTGTAAGAGGTACGCCGTCTTCCTCCATAATTTCAATGCGCTCATAGAGGGCAAGCATGCTTTTTCCTGATATACTGCAGTCAATGTCGCTGGCATACTGGCATGCATACTGGGCAAATTCATCAATATCCATCTCCTGCTGGTCATCATAATCCGGTTCATCCGGCTGAGGCAGGACCGCTGGGTTTTCCGCTGTTTTTACAGGTACCTCTTTAGGTTCTTCCTTGCGGACAACCGGATCCGGGCGGGTCTCTTCCACTTTTTTGCGCACCGGCTTTGGTTTCTGCCCTGTTTCTGATTTATGCTCCGTGTCCGGCCTCTGATCCGGCTCCGGTTTTGGCTGGCTCCTGGGAGCAGCCGGCTCCGGTACCGGCTGAACCTTATTAACGGCCGGCTCTTCTGTCTGTCTCCGGACCTTTCTGGGCACAACCGCTTCTTCTGCTTTCCGAGGCTGCACAGGACGCACGGGACGGTCATCTCCTTCCGGCGCCGCATAGACAACCTCTACCGGTCCCATCTTTCCCACATATTCAAACCGTTTGGCCAATCCCGGATATACCTTATGGATACGGGCCAGATTACCTGCCACATCTATAAGGACTACATTCATGCCGGTCTCATCCCTGGCCATCAGCTGATTCAGCTCCTGAAGGGTGGATTCCTCCATGGCGCCCGCCTGTTCAATAATCAGGTCCTTGCCTGTCAACTTGTCCGCTATGGCAAATACGCCCTTGCTGTTAAGCTTTTCTCCTGTTATCTTGGCCGCCTGGTTCTTGGCCCCTGTCTCCTTATGAATCTCCTTAAGAAGTTCAATGGCCTGGTCCAGACCCGAACTGGAGTACTCGGCTTCTATCATAAAATGATGAGATTCCTGGACAGATGACTCTCTCCCTAAATCCTTTATGTCGGTCAGCACCCGTGTCTGGGCAGATGTAGTCTCGGGCCTGTGACGTTCGTCTGACATCCTGGACATCTCCTTTGCCAGGTTTGCCTGAACCTCCGCCTCATGCATTCTGGCCCTCACTGCTTCATCTGACAGAATCCGGGGCTTATCCGGCATCCACTGGGACTGTGTTTCCTTTACAGGCTCCTCCCCTTCATCCGAATCCTCAGGCTCTATGGTAACCTGGGCGTGTACGCCCTCATCCCCATATGGTTCCTCTGCCGCAGTGTCCTGGTCCGGATATTCATTTCCGTAATAGCCCTGCTGTCCATATGCCTCCTCAGAACCATCTTCATCCGCATAGGAATCTTCCTGATAAGTCTCTGACCGATATCCGCTTTTTTCATAATCATGCTCTGAATAATCGTCCTCCGGGTATCCGGCGTCCGTATAGCTGTCGTTCTGATACCCATTCTGCCCATACCTGTCACTCTGATACCCGCCTTCTGGGTACCCGTCTTCCTGATACCCGCCTTGGGCGTATCCATCTTCCGGATATCCGTCCTCCGTGTACTCAGCTTCGGGCTCCGCGGCAAAAGCAGCCTCCTGGCGGGCCATGTAGGACTGGGGAGAGACTTCCGTTTTCCTGTCAGACACAGGTTCATAGTCCGCAGGCCGTTTTCCGGCGCGGTACTCCTGCTCCACTGCCTTGAGCCGGGCCTCATACTTATCCCGGTTTTCCACCAGATCCATCTGGTACTTTGTCAGAGGAGCGAACTGTATCTTAAGCTCCATGGCCTTCTCCACATATTTCCCAAGGCCGAACATAAGCATAATCTTATCGCAGGTCATGATGCAGAGTTCTCCCATACCGGCCTCTGCATACAGCTCTGCCAGCTCATAGATCCATTTTTCATCCAGCTCAATGTTGCAGTACTGCTCCAGGGTATGAATCAGCTGCTCTGCGGGCGCTCCCTTTGCTCCCAGAATCAGGTAGCGCAGGATATACTGTCTGGGATCATCCGGCGCCAGATCACAGAACTCCCTGTAGTAATCCTCCGCCTCCTGAAGGCTGCCCTCCTTGATAGCCAGCTCCGCCAGCTTGAACAGCAGGCGCTTTCCTATAGGCGCCCGTTCAAATGCCAGCAGCAGAATATCCTTGGCCTCCTGGTACTCTTCGTTCTTCTCATAGATGGTTGCCACCATGGACAGGATGTTTACATTCCGCACTCTGCGCCAGTCTATGGTATCGGCTATCTTCATGGCCGTTTCATAGTCGCCGCGGCTTACCATCTTCTTAATCTGCTCAACTTTTATGTTAAACTCGTATTTATCCATCTTTTGCATCTCCCTATCGCTAGTTCCCGGTATGGAAATCTGCTGTCTAAAGTTCCGTCCTGCCTTCCAATGCCCGAAGAAGTGTTACTTCGTCTATGTATTCCAAATCTCCGCCAACGGGTACTCCGCTGGCAATTCTGGTCACTTTAATTCCTGTAGGCTTTATCAGCTTGCTTATGTACATAGCTGTGGTCTCGCCTTCCAGGCTGGAATTGGTCGCAATGATGACTTCCTCTACATCCGACTGGAGCCTCTGCATCAATTCCTTCAGCTTTATATCCCCCGGGCCAATCCCCAGCATAGGAGAAATGGCGCCATGCAGCACATGATAAACCCCATCGTATTTGCCAGTTTTCTCATAAGCAGCCAAATCCCTGGTATTCTCCACCACCATAATGGTCTTATGATTCCGCCTGTCACTGCTGCAGATAGGGCACAATTCCTTGTCCGTCAAGGTGAAGCATTCCTTACAATAGCGCACGTTATTCCTGGCGCCTGTCATGGCTCCTGCCAGCTCCTCCACCTGCTCCTTCGGCATGTTGATGATGTGAAATGCCAGGCGCTGGGCCGACTTGGCCCCAACTCCGGGGAGCTTGGACAGTTCCTCTATTAACTTGGTAATCTGACTGCTGTAATAATCCATTAGAAGGGAAAACCTCCGCCCAGTGCTCCGCCTAAGCCGCCTGTCAGCTTGGACATGGCCTCGCTGCTCTCAGCCTCCATCTGGCGGAATGCCTCATTGGTAGCTGCCACAATCAGGTCCTCTAACATCTCGATATCGTCCGGGTCCACCACGTCGGGAGACAGCTTAACCGATACCACTTCTTTTTTGCCGGACACGGTCACACTGACCGCACCGCCGCCGGAAGCAGCCGTGTATTCTTTATTTTCAAGCTCCTTGGTGGTCTCCTCCATCTGGCGCTGCATGCGCTGCGCCTGCTTCATAAGATTATTCATGTTGCCAGGCATTCCGCCTGGAAATCCGCCACGTTTTGCCATGGTGTATTATCCTCCTATTATTTCCACTTATTCATCTTTATATTATTCATCTTCATATGTAATATCCATATGAATCTTTTCTTCCAATTCTTCCTGGGTCACATAAATCGTATTAAGGCGCTCCCCCCGGCCGGCCAGTCTTGTCTTAAAATAAATGGACCTGCCGAAATTAGCTTCCACATAGCGCTCCAGTTCCCCTATCACAGTGGGCCGCTTACCCATATCGTAGTTCATGGGATCCATAAACACGATGGTCAGGCAGCCTTCTCCTCCAGGCTCCACCACAGTGTCCCGCAGATACGATCTGGCGCCGCCTCCCATGCTGCGGACTATCTTGGCCCATTCGTTTCTCACCAGCTTCAGGTCCTCCAGCTGGGCCTGGGGAAGAGCCACCTTTTCGGGTGCAGCCCCGGAATCTGCCTGAAGTCCCGGAGCATACGGCGCAGCCGCCTGGGTTACTGTTCCCCCATCCGCTCCTGGTCCGGCCCCGGGCACCTGTCCGGCAGGCGCGCTGCCTGCCTCCTGGTAAGCAGCTGCCATGGGGATGGCCATGCGCCCTGCCTCCAGATCCTCCATCTGGGCTTCCAGATCTCCCAACCGCTGCAGAATGGCATCCAGGTTTGGCTCCATGGAAGGACGCGTCAGCTTGATAAGCGCCACTTCCACCAGCACCCGCTTCTGGCTGGCATAGCGCAGCTGGTTGGACAATTCGGAAAAGATACGGATATACCGCATCAGCGTGGTTCCGTCCGTCTTGCCCGCATCGCTTCTCAGCTGCTTTAAATTCTCCTCCGACATATCCACCAGACCCTCTGCGTCATCCGTGCTCTGGATTAAAAGGAGATTTCTCATATACCATATAAAATCGGTGACAAACTGGCCCAGTTCCCGGCCCTGAATCACAATCTCCTCCAGGCTGCATATGCAGTCTTTTGTCCTGCCCTCCACAATAGCGCCGAACATCTGGCTGAACACGCCGGAATCCACTGCCCCCAACACCTCCAGGGCATTGTCATAGGTCAGCACCTTTCCGTAATGAAAAGCCACACACTGGTCCAAAAGGCTTAAGGCATCCCTGAGGGAACCGTCCGCCGCCTTTGCCACATAGAGAAGCGCCTTGTCCTCCACCTGTATCTGCTCTGCCTGAGTCAGCTCCCTCAGGCGGTTTGCTATGGTCTCTAAGGATATGCGTTTAAAATCATAGCGCTGGCAGCGGGACAGAATCGTAATGGGAATCTTATGCACTTCGGTGGTGGCCAGTATGAAAATCACATAGGAGGGCGGTTCCTCCAGTGTTTTTAACAGAGCGTTAAAGGCGCCTATGGAAAGCATATGGACCTCGTCAATAATATAGACCCTGTAGCGTCCCTCTGTGGGAGGATACTGAACCTGTTCCCTTATATCACGTATGTTCTCCACACCGTTGTTGGACGCGGCATCTATTTCCACCACATTCATGGAGGAACCCGACTGAATGGACCTGCAGGTGGGACACTCATTGCAGGGACTCCCGTCCACCGGATGTTCGCAGTTCACTGCCCTGGCAAATATCTTGGCTATACTGGTCTTACCTGTTCCCCTGGTACCGCAGAACAGGTAAGCATGGCCGATACGCTCCGACGTTATTTGGTTTTTCAGTGTCTGCACAATCGGGTCCTGGCCTTTTACATCCTCAAAGGAAACCGGACGCCATTTGCGGTATAACGCCGTATATGACATATTAGGCAACTCCTGTTATTCTATCTTGTTTATATAAATTTATTTCTAAATTAACCTTTATTTTGATTATCATGCTGTTATTCATCGCCAAAGCTGATGCCCACCATCTTGGCTTCCTTAATCATGGAACACTCCGGGTCCACAGTCTTAAGCCTTCCTGCAACCTCGGAGAGAGGCACCTGGGTGATATCGTTGTTTTTCACCGCCACCATGTAGCCATACTGCTCCTGGGCAATCAGCCTGGCTGCCGCAGCGCCCAGCCTGGTGGCCAGCACGCGGTCATAGGAGCATGTATGGCCGGGAACCGTAACCCTAACCTCGCTGCCGATGACTTCCTGTATCTTGGCCCCGATTTCATAGGCCACAGACGGATATACCACTCCGCTTTTCTTCTTTTCCTTCAGTTCCTTCTTGCTCATCTTGGCATCTTCCCTGGAAATGGCGCCCTCGGCCACTGCCAGGATGGAGAAGCGCTTGCCTGCCTTGGACCGCTTGGTCAGGGCATCGCACACAATATTGATATCATATGGTATCTCCGGAAGAAGTATAATGTCCGCCCCGCCTGCAAGACCTGCATACAGGGTCAGCCAGCCCACCTTATGTCCCATGACCTCCACGATGAACACCCGCCCGTGGGACGCAGCCGTGGTATGGATGCAGTCAATGGCATTGGTGGCAACATCCACCGCGCTCTGGAACCCAAATGTCATATCCGTTCCCCACAGGTCATTGTCAATGGTCTTGGGAAGGGATACCACATTAAGTCCCTCTTCGCTTAGCATGTTGGCTGTTTTCTGGCTGCCGTTCCCGCCCAGCACTACAAGGCAGCTGAGCTTCAGCTTTTTGTAGGTGTGCTTCATGGCCTCCACCTTATCCAGTCCGTTCTCATCAGGAGTGCGCATGAGCTTGAAAGGCTGGCGAGAAGTTCCGAGAATGGTACCGCCCTGGGTGAGAATCCCTGAGAAATCTGATGATTTCATGATCTGATAGTCTGCATACATAAGTCCTTTATATCCGTCTTCAAATCCAATTATTTCCACGTCATCAAACATGTTATATAAGGACTTTGCCACACCTCTCATAGTGGCATTCAGTGCCTGGCAGTCTCCGCCGCTGGTCAGCATTCCAATCCTTCTCATATTGCACTTCCTCCTTATAGAGTTTCTTCGCTTTCTGTTATGTTTCCTGGGAATGGTTCTATTATACCCATTTTGTAATTATAACGCAAAGGTGTTATCGGGGCAAGTATAAATTCGGCCAACCGGCCAGCCGCATGTAGGCCAACCGGCCAGCAACAGAATCCGGGCAGCCGGCCGGCTCCGGGGAAACGCGCTGTACAGAAATACAAATGGGACATAAATCCGGTGATACAGTAACGTATCCTCAGATTTATATCCCATTTTTAAATTCCACGCACCTTGCTTTGTGCTGCTGCCACGAACGTTACTCATGCAGTTAACTCAATCCAGGCTGCCTCACGGCACACGGGAGGTTCCGCTTAGTGCTGCTGCATTCCTGCCCTGACACGGTTCACGGATTCCCGTTGCGTAAGACCCAGACGTCAACGCCACTTACACAAGGCAGCTTCGCAGCAAACAGCCCGAGGCAAGGTATCACCCCTGCTGGAGCGGATTGCAGGTACAGGGCACCGCTATCTCCCCGGCTGCGTGGAAACTTTATGACATATTAGGCCGTACATACGCAGATGTATCAGCAAATGCCTGCATGGATATCTGCTGAAAACTGCCTGTTAAGTATAACCTGCCCGGAGGTTTTTGTCAAGGCTGTGCCTCCACCAAAAATAACCGGGACAGATAATCTCCCTGGGGCACCGGACTGGTCCGTACGCCGCTGGCCCCATCCGAAAGAATCAGCCCCGCACTCATCAGTTCATCCCCGTACGAGGTATAGTCCATCCCGCTGACCCGGTACATGGTCCCCGGATTCAGTCCCTTTAGCACCAGCCGCTTAAAACCGGTATTCACGGGCTGCAGGAACCGGAAATAAGCTGCAATGGCCTTGTTTTCGTCTTCCGATACCACAATCCAGGCAGCCTCATTTCCCTCAAAGGGACTTATAAGCCGGTAGAACCGTCCCTGCTGAATCAGCTTCCTGTGTTCCTTCATGAACCGTATCTGTTCCTTTACCTGGTACTGCTCCTCCTCTGTAAGCAGGTTCAGATCCAGTTCATACCCAAAGGTACCAAAAAAGGCTGCCGCTGCCCTGGAAGCCAGGGGAACATTCCTCTGGGTCTGATGGTTGGGTATGGCGGAAACATGGCTTCCCATGGAGCTGACCGGATATACCAGGCTGGTTCCGTACTGGATTTTCACGCGCTCCACCCCGTCGGTGTCATCGGAAACCCAGCCCTGGGGGGCGTAATACAGGATACCCGGGTCAAACCTGGCGCCGCCGCTGGCGCAGGATTCAAACAGAACATGGGGGAAATCCCTGGTGAGCCGCTCATACAGTTTATAGACTCCCAGTATCTGCCTGTGGTACACGGTTCCCTGGTACCGCGCATCCCGGCCCGCTGAAAACAGGTCGGAAATACTACGGTTCATATCCCATTTCACATAAGACACACCGCCGTCCCCCAGTATCTCCTCCATTCTGTCCCCTATGTATTCCACCACCTGGTCCTTTGAAAAATCCAGCACATACTGGTGTCTCCCCGTACACACCGGCCGGTCCGTACTTCCTAACATCCAATCCGGGTGGGCGCGGTAAAGACAGCTGTCCCTGCTGACCATCTCAGGCTCGAACCACAGGCCGAATTTCATTCCCATGTCCCTGATTTTACCTGCCAGCCCTGTAATCCCATCGGGCAGCTTATGCAGGTTGGGATACCAGTCCCCCAGGGAAGTGGTGTCATCGTCCCGCTTTCCAAACCACCCGTCATCCAGCACGAACAGCTCTATGCCCAGTTCCCTTGCCTTGTCTGCAATGGAGAGAATCTTTTCCTCGTCAAAATCCATGTATGTGGCTTCCCAGTTATTAATCAGGATGGGCCTTTCCCTGTCCCTCCAATACCCCCTGGCAAGCCTGGTCCTGTAGAGCTGGTGGAACGCCTGACTCATGCCGTTTAAGCCGTCCCCTGAATATACCATCACTGCCTCGGGCGTCTGGAATTCCTCTCCCGGACAAAGGGGCCAGTCAAATCCCTCCGGATGGATTCCCATGGTCACCCGGACCGTATCCATGGTATCCACCTCTGCCTGGGCCAGGAAATTACCGCTGTATACAAGGCTGATGCCTATTACCTCACCTGTGTCCTCCCCGGCATCAGGCCGTTTCAGGCAGATGAACGGATTGAACTGGTGGCTGCTGTGTCCCCTCATGCTGTGTATGCTCTGGACTCCCCGGTGAAGTCCATGGCAGTCCACATAGCGTTCCCTGCACCAGGCCCCGGTCAAATCAACCATCTGGTAACGCGGATCCGGCAGGTCCAGACTCAGGCTCATGGCCCGCTCCAGGCAGACCGGCTCCGGACCGCGGCAGATAAACCGGGCGCTGCGGGTAAGCACAGGCATATATTCATAGATTGTATAGAGAAGCACCAGTTCCATACCTGCCACAGGATCCTCCAGATACAGCTCCAGTGTCTGCGCCTCCCCATCCTGCTCCACATATACAGCAGGCAGACCCGGCAATTCCGGTTTTCCCCCTTGGATGGTGTGGCTTTTGTATACAAAACAGCTGACTCTGCTTCCATTTTCCCTTCTGATTCCATAAGCCGGATACCGCATATCCCCGGTTCCAAAGGCCGGGTATTCCTGTCTGATATGCTCCAGTGAAAATGTGGTGTCATTCTCATAGACACAGGGCGCCATATCCCTGTGCGCAAACTCCAGCAGATGACCGAAGCTCTCCCTGTGCCGCAGCCGTTTTCCATAGTAGAGCTGCCCCATCTGACCGTTGGGAAGGCATGTCATGATATAACTGATTTTATCGTTGTACAGATGGAACTGCCTTGATTTTTCTTCGTATATAATGCCCATATAGAATCCTCCAGCAATTATTGCGTAAGCACAATGGCTTCATAGGGTCTGAGGCAGATATCCCCCTCTTCATGCAGGGCCGGGCCGTTTCCCCGGAACGTGCCGCTCTGGTCCGGGTAATTGCCGATGAGTACGATATCTGTCCCCAGGTCCCGGCAGGAAAGGCCGCATCTCTGTGTCTGGTCCGTAAAATTGCACAGTACCGTCAGGCGCTCATCCCTCAGTGTTCTTTCATATGCATAAATGGACCCGCTTTCCTCCAGCAGCAGCCTGTAGGTACCATACACCAGGATGTCCATGGTATGCCTTAACTTTATCAGCTGCTTATAGAAGGACAGGACGGAATCACCGCGTCCGGCCTGCTCCCTTGCGTTGAGCCAGGTATAATTGGGATTTACCCCAAGCCAGGGCGTCCCCTCTGTGAATCCTGCCTGGGCCGTATCATCCCACTGAATGGGCGTCCTTGCATTGTCCCGTCCCATATGGTTGATGTAGCGTATCATCTCCTCATGGGAAATGCGCCCGCTGCCCACCATCTCACGGTATACATTATGAATTTCTATATCCTGGAAGTCCTCTATGCTCCTGCCCTGAAAATTGGTCATTCCCAATTCCTGTCCCTGGTAAATATAGGGCGTCCCCTTCATCATATAGAGACAGACTGCCAGCATTTTGGCGGACAGTTCCCAGAACACGGGGCTGTCATTGCCAAAGCGGGACACCGCCCTGGGATAATCGTGATTCTCCCAAAACAGGCTGTTCCAGGCCTTTCCCTCCAGTTCTGTCTGCCACCTGTTCAGCACTTCCTTCAGCTCTCTCAGACAGACCGGGTTGTCATTCCATTTTCCAAATGGTCCGGGATTCAGTTCCACATGTTCAAAATGGAACATCATGTTCAGTTCATGGGACTCATATCCCGCATACTGCACTGCCTCCCTGGTTCCCACGCCTACGCCCTCTCCCACGCTCATCCAGTCAAACCGGGACAGGACCTCCCGGTTCATCTCCTGTAAGAACTCATGTATTCTGGGACCATTGGCATAATAGGGCAGACCGTCGCCATAGGGATTTCCGTCTTTCAACACCCCGTCAGGAAAGCGCTGGTCCTTGGACAGCATGGATATCACATCCATTCTGAAACCGTCAATCCCCTTGTCTCCCCACCAGGCCATCATATCATATATTTCCTGCCGTACCCGGGGATTTTCCCAGTTCAGGTCAGGCTGCTTCCTGGAATAAATATGAAGGTAATACATGCCGGTCCCTTCATCGTATTCCCAGGCCGGCCCACGGAAGCGTGATGCCCAGTTATTGGGCGGGCCTCCGCTGACAGGAGCCTTCCATATATAGTAATCCCTGTAGGGATTATCAGGAGAACGGCGGCTCTTTACAAACCAGGCATGTTCATCCGATGTATGGTTCACAACCAGGTCCATTACCAGCTTCATCCCTTTTTCATGTATCTCTGCCAGAAGCCTGTCCAAGTCCTCCATGGTGCCGAACACATCCATGACAGCCTTATAATCGCTGATATCATAACCATTGTCATCCCCCGGCGACTGATACACCGGGGAGAGCCATATTACATCAATTCCCAGATCCTTAAGGTAATCCAGGCGGCTCCTGATACCGTTCAGGTCGCCGATGCCGTCACCGTTGCTGTCCTGGAAGCTTCTGGGGTAAATCTGATACACCACGCATTCTTTCCACCATGCCCTCTGTTCTTCCATGTGAATCCTCCCTTACATTCCGATCCTGATTACCCGGGACCTTACGCACGGACGGGACAGATGCGGTATGTCTTAATCTCATAGGGTTTTATGAAATCCTTAAACCTGTATCCATCTGTCTCAATGGGCCTCAGTGTCCTTTCCAGCAAATCACATTCCTCCACCCGGGAAATTTCAAATCCAAGTTTTACCGTCATGGGCGTCCTTGTATTGCGGTTTTCATAGATACGCAGGATATATCCGTTCCCATTCTCCGCCTTTTTCATCATTTCCACAAAACAGTCCGGCTGGTCCACGGACACCATGCTCCAGAACGCTCCTGCTCCTTTGGCGGGCACCAGGGCGGATACCAGGGGCGAATTCAGGTCATAGGCCATTTCCACGGTTCTGGCTTCCTGCCACCTTACCTTGTGGGGATAAATGGAGTAGGTAAATTCATGGAAGCCTATATCCGCGTTCTCATTGGGATAGGTCCCTGATTTAATCAGGGTCAGCCCCATTTCCCCGTCCTTGATGCTGTGTCCGTATTTACAGTCGTTAAGCAGGCTGAGTCCCAGGCCGTTTTCCGACAGATCCGCCCATTTATGGGCACATACCTCAAATTTGGCCGTATCCCAGCTGTGGTTGCTGGTGGTCTCCCGCTCCACATTGCCGAACTGTATCTCATAGGCGGCCTTGGTGGCGTTAATCCGGGCCGGAAAATAAACCCTCAGCAGAACATGATGATCTCTCCAGTCTGCCCGGGTCACAAAGTCGATTCTGGGCAGATTGGGGTAGAACACGATATCCTGCTCCACAAGGGAGCCCGCAAACCGGTGAGAGATGGACACCACCGTACGCACCGGCCCCCACTCCTTTAAAACCGGCGCTGTCACATGGTCTGCACTGTATGGCTTTCTCTGATAAAACATATCCACATCCCAATTATCCCAGTTCATGGGGCGGTCCTCAAAGGTCAGAAGCTGGTTTCCCACACGCCCCTCTTTTAACAGCTGGCATCCTGTCCCCTTTTCAACCAGGGAAACAAGCTCCATCTTATCATTAAACGCAGCCCTGTACCAGTCATTTTCAAAGAAGCCGGGCCATGGGTGCGGGCATTCTGCGTCAAATCCGGATGGTTCCGGATCAGGCCCGGGGTGTTCTGCGGCGAGCACAGGATGTTCTTTGGCAGGCCCGGACGTTCCCTGATTCACACTATCCTCTGCCCCCACAAGGCTGTACACAGCATAACCGCAGGAAGGAATCCCCTTTGCGTGGAATATAAGCGTATCCTCTCCCACATACTGGACCGGAGCCCTGTGTCCCAGGCAGTCGCAGGCATATGCCGCCTCCCCCCGGGCCACGCCGGACACTGTTACCGTATCCTCCCGCTCATATCCCTGTGTATTGAAAACAATAATCTTTTGTTCTTCCGGCTTTTGTTCTTCCGGCTCCTCCCGGCGGGTATCCTTATCCTGACCGCAGATCCTGCTTCCCATGCCTTCTGCCAGATGAAGGGCTGTCTCTGCGCCGGATTTAAGTATTTCCTCATATTCCCGGTCCGTCTGTTCATAGACAGGCCCGATGGCGCTTCCGGGAATAATGTCATGGAACTGGTTTAACAGGATGATATCCCATCCCCTTTTTATAACGCCGGCAGGATATTCCAGGCCCTTAAGCTCCGCCATGACTCCCAGAGTCTCCAGCTGCTCGTACATCTGCTCGCTTTTCCGGTTATAGCGTTTGTTTTTTCCCATGGAGGTCAGCGTACCCCTGTGGTACTCAAAGTAAAGCTCCCCATCCCATACCGGCATGTCCGGTTTGGACCCAATGTCGTGATGAATCCGGTCAAAAAAGGTCCGTTCATTTTCCTGGACCAGTCTGGGAATGCCCGGAAGCCCGTACTGCAGACGCTTTGCCTCCTCTAACATTTCCTTTGTGGGTCCGCCTCCCCCGTCGCCAAATCCAAAGAGCATTAACGTGTCCTCTGTCAGATCCCTGTTCTGGAACCGCTTGAAGGTTCCCAGCGTCATATTGGGATTGACAATGCCCGTGTATGTGGTGGTGTTCCTGGTGTCGGTAAATGACACATTTAATCCCAGGGTCTTATCAAAGTCGCAGGCAGTTGGCATGAATACAAACACCCTGCTGCCGTCAATTCCCTTCCACATGAAGGTATCGTTGGGCAGCTGGTTAAACTGGTTCCAGGCAATCTTAGTTGTCAGGAAATAGGGAATTCCGCACTTTTTCAGTATCTGCGGTATGGCGGCGGAATAGCCAAATACATCCGGCAGCCACAGACACCTGCTGGAAATGCCGAATTCCTCCTGGAAAAACTGCTCTCCCTTTATGATTTGACGCACCAGTGATTCCCCTGCGGGCAGGTTGCAGTCCGACTCCAGCCACATGGCGCCGTCTGTCTCCCATCGCCCTTCCCTTACCCGCTCCCGGATGCGCTCATAAAGTTCTGGTTCCTGTTCCTTCACAAACTGGTACAGAATGGGCTGGCTGGACATGAATTTGTAATCCGGGTACCGGTCCATCAGCTCCAGTACCGTGGAAAAGCTCCGCACAGCCTTCTCCCTGGTCTGTTCCACGGTCCACAGCCACGCAATGTCAATGTGGGTATGGCCGATTGCGCTTACCACAGGCGAGGCTGCATTCACCTTCTGGTAAAATTCCTTTTCCACGATTCTCTCCATCTCCTCTATGGATTGGTAGAACCGGGATGAATACGGCTCCCTCAAATCCAGGGCATCGGCAGCCGGCCCCAGCTTTACCAGAATCCGCCTGTAATTTTCCTCATCCGGTTTTTTAAGAAGCCTGGCTGCCTGTACCGGCACCAGAAAATCATAGTAAGCCTTTTCCACCGCGTCATCCACCCGGACCAGCTCCGTGCGGATTATCAGGTCTCCCGGCACGCTGCCGCTGTAGGCCAGTATGGCAATTTCATACCGCTCTCCTGCTTTGGCCCCGGAACTTATTAAAATTTCCCTGTGGTTTACATCTACTCCCTGAACAATGTTTCCGTTCAGATAAAACAGCATCTGGGGATTGGTGGCATCCCACTGTCCTTCCCTTCCCGTGGTGATCAGGAATTCCACATGGGCCCCGTCCAGATGTGGCGGTATCTCAACCGTTGTCCTGTACCACCTGTGGCTGTCCAGACACGCCCATGGTTCTTCTATGGAACAGTCCTCCCAATCCAGGGTGCTGCACCAGGGACTGCCTTTTTCCTTTCCTTCCATCCGCTTATAACAGCTGACCGGAATCCTCACCGGCCTGCGAAGCCGGTCCAGATCCTCCGCCAGACGCTCCATCCGCTCCAGTTCAAATAATATGCTCATCTTCTTATGATATCA
>OCAS01001054.1_pt1 | contig 16206 bp, 15 predicted proteins | sample 1550751 | NCBI WGS metagenome assembly OCAS01 (sample SAMEA2580301, study PRJEB22360) | human gut metagenome | biome: human gut; feature: human-associated habitat; material: faeces | place: Denmark | collected 2008/2010
CCATTATGGAGGAATTGGAGCTTATTTACAACACGCCCAATATTTCGGCGCTTACATATTAAGAGTCTCAAAGCTGTAAAATAATCTTTAGAGATTCTATTATACACATAGGGAGGGTATAAAAATATGGAAAGCAATAGTAGTAAATGTAAATCTCATGTAAAGGGACTACTTAAAGGTATAATAGAAAAGCTGTCTGATACTGCACACTTTACATTAAGTAAAGATTATTCTGTAGTTTATAAAAAAACAAATCCACTTAAATGTACAGTTGAAAGAAATGCTATGTATAAGTTATACTATGCAAACCAAATGCTATTTAATTGTCTTATTGATGCAGAAAAATATGATCGAGTATATGATCTGTTAGCGGATGAAAAATCTAAAAAAGTATTTGATTGGGTACTTCAATATAAGATAACATTTGCTTTTGATGAAGAGTTAGCGGAGGCAATATATACACAGCATAATTTTGGTATTAATAATGATATGATAATACCGCTGGGAGAATCGAAGTTTAAAATCAAAGGGTATTGTATACAATCTTCATATAATTCAATTTATGAATCATGGGTATTGCAGGAGTATTTTCATAGAAAGTGCATGGTTCGCCCAAATGATATTGTCATTAGCGGTGGTGCGTATAATGGGGAATCCTCAATATGGTTTGCAGATCATGCAAATCAAGGCAAAATATATGCATTTGAACCATCTAAAGCTTCATATGCTGTATTGTGTGATAACGTAAAAAATAACGATTTGGAAAATAGAATAATTCCGATTAACTCAGCAATTTCAGGTGTAGATGGAAAATTATATTTTGAATTAGATTACGATAAACAAGATGGGCCTGGGAGTATTTGTGTTTCTGAGAGAGCTGAATATGAAATTGATTCAACTTCGATAGATACATTTGTACGACAAAACAAAATCGAGAAAGTCGATTTTATTAAACTAGACATAGAAGGATAGAGTTAGAAGTTCTTCATGGTGCAGTACAAACACTAAAAGCTTTTGTACCGAGATTGGCAATTTGTCTTTACCATAAACCTGAAGATATTTTGGATATACTGTTGTTTATTGATTCTTTAGAACTTGGATATTCATTTTATTTTGCTCAAGATGTTTTTGATATAGATGTTGTTGATTGTTGGTATCATACCATATTATTTGCAGTGCCATTACAATAAGTGCTTTGAATAGAAATAATATGTTATTCTACTTATAATTATTTGTACTGTCTATAATATGATGGACGGTCATTTTTTAAGTTAATGTTTTTAAGAAATAGGTTCTAGAGCAACATAATGTTTAGTCTGCACCTAGAAATAGGAGAGTGACTTAATTATTGAAAGTTGAAAATGGTTGCATGTCTATAAAAATATGATAAATAATGGAAATATGGTAAAAAATGCCCTACAGATGATAAAAAGTGTCCTGTACCTTTGAAAATTATCATAGTAGGATGATAACAATTTACTTATTTTAAGTTGTAGATTAAATGACAATCAAATTATCAAATCTAATTTAATCCCTTTTATAAAATAACTGAGACTTTTATGAGCCTTAATTTTTTATTAAGAGAGTTGTAGGCATGTCGAGAAAATGTGTTAAGTGAAAAATAGGATTTATAACTGCTAATTTAAAGTATAGCTTTAGAATGTTTTTGTGAATAATGTATAATTAAATATGAGTAATTTAGCTCATATTGGCTGTATCATAAACTTTATAAGGTTAACTATAAGAAAATATGTTATTAGTTTTTTGAAAATTAATAGATAAGGAGATTCGATGGATAAAGTTGATTTAGATGTAGTAAATCATAATAAAACTGCATGGAATATTGTTTCTGAGAATAATGAAGAGTGGACTAACAAATTCTCCAATAGTACTATTTTAGATGCTAAAAACGGTAAATGGGATGTAGTTTTAACCCAAAATAGATCGGTTCCCCAAAATTGGTTTCCAGCTATGAACGGGTTAAAGATATTGGGACTCGCTTCCGGTGGTGGGCAACAAATGCCCATATTTGCTGCATTAGGGGCAGATGTAACATCATTTGATAATTCCTACTTACAGCTAAGTAAAGACCGAGATGTGGCTGCCGAAAATGATTTGTCACTTGTTACCATTGAGGGAGATATGCGAGATTTAAGCGTTTTTGATAATGATACATTTGATCTTGTCTTCAATCCTGTATCAACAGTTTATATTCCTGATGTATTGAATACATACAAGGAAGCCTTTAGAGTTTTAAAGCCAGGTGGTTTATTTATGACAGGTTTTTTAAATCCGTCTATTTTTTTATTTGATGAAGCAAAAAAAGAAGGAAAAGAATTTGAAATTAAGTATAGTATACCATTTGATCCGATAAAGGATTACGATCCCAAAATGTTGTCGTTGTTTTTACGGCGTAAACGTAGAATTTCTTATGGACATTCTTTATCTCAGCTGATAGGCTATCAAACTGAAGTGGGATTTGAAATAATCAAATTTTATGAAGATTATGGTAATGACCTGCTCAATGAATATATGGCATGTGAAATTGCAACATGTGCTAGAAAACCTAATTAAATCAGAAGAAAACAATAAGAAGGAAGTGATTTAGTTGTTACTTTATTCATTTTTAAATGATTCTGCAAAAAGAGATCCAGATAAACTAGCATTAATTTATCGTCATACTCAATATTCCTATTTAGATGTTAAGACAATTGTAGATAATTTAAGCGGCCATTTAAGAAACATCGGTATTGGTGAAGAAATGAGAGTGGCATGTATTCTTAAAAATTCACCGGCTTTAGTATTCAGTATATTTGCACTATCTAAGTGTAAGAATATAACATTCTTAATTAACTGTAATGCTTCTAATGCAGAAATACTAAAAAAACTAAAGGATGCAAGGATAGATGCTGTAATAGTAGATAATGATATTTATAGCAATGCGACGGAACTGGACAATAGTATTAGTGATCTATATCGATGTATACTAGTTTCTCCAAATAAGGCAGGTTTTCCATGCTTGGAGAATTTGTATAATGATGATACTCAGAGATATTTAGTTCGAGATAAGTCGGTTATTAACTCTAATGATAGAATTTTGATACAAACCTCGTCGGGAACAACAGGTATAGCAAAAATGTCATATCGAAGTACTGAAAATATCTTTGAAGATAGTAATAATATTATTGAAACATTTGAATATAGTAGCCATGATACAATTTTTATGCAAGTGCCATTTTATCACGGTTATGGTTTAACTATGGGGCTGATTTCACCTATCAGAGTTGGAGCAACAGTGATCTTTGATGAAGCGTTTATGCCAAACAGAGTTTTGCGTAAAACGCAAGATTTTGATAATATTATCTTTTTAGGTGTACCTGAAACTTATGACTTCATGAACAAATATATGGGAATAAATAAAATGTATTTGCCAAATAAAAAATGGATGATTTGTTCCAGTTCATCTTTAGATGAATCGATTGGACTGGAATTTAAGGAACATTTTAATGTTTGGTTGAACCAATTATATGGAATGATGGAAATAAGTACTATTAGTGTAAATCTTGATCCAACAAAAAATGATTTCATGAGTGTCGGACAACCTGCTAAAAATGTAAAATTAAAGATTGATTCAAATGTGTATGTAAAAAGTAAAACAATTTCACCACAATATATTATAGACGGTGTAGACCGAGATATTGAATTGAAAAATGGTTGGTTTAACACTAAGGATTGTGGCGAGATTAAAAATAATAACTTATATTTATATCGGAGGTAAGAAATGGAAAACAAGCAGATAGTTAGTGAATTGATAGCAAAGGTTTTAAAATTGGATATAAATGTTGTAAACAATCTTGGTGATGATACTAGTTTAAAAGAGCAAGGATTATCTTCTTTAAAAGCAATGGAATTAATTGTTTTAATGGAGACTGAATTGGATGTAGAGTTGGATGATGACGATCTTAATCTTGATAAAAATGATACTATTAAGGCGTTGTGTGAGCTGTATGGCAAATATAAGCGGTGATTAAAAGGAGAATAATATGGAAATCTCAATAGGAAAAATTTTCGAATTTGATGCATGTCATCGTTTGGGTGATGAAAAAATTTATGGAAAATGTAGTAATTTACATGGTCATACATATAAATTGGAGGTTGAAATAACCGGTAATGTTAATCAGTATGGTTGGATATGTAATTTTACAGAATTAAAACAATTAGTATCTGATTTTATTCTTAAAAGGTATGATCATACATACATTAATGAAATTATCGAAATGCCAACGGCTGAAAATATGATTATGGATATTTACTATATACTAGATAGTAAGTTAAAGGAACAGAGTTTAATGTTAAAAAGAATAAAATTATATGAGACTTCAACAAGTTATGCAATGCTAAGCATTTGAACATTTGAAACAAGAGAAATTGATTGTTGAGGCTATAATAAATAACACCAAATATTTAGAATGGAAAGAGTGAAATGATGAATGTTTGCTTAATTAGCCCTAAAGTGTCAAACCCTACTAAATCTAAAGATGATAAATTTGAAAGTGATTTTGTTTATACATGTATTGATAATGCATATGTTGCTGCATATTTGGAGCAATTAGGTCATGTTGTGGATGTGATCGAAGGTGAGTTAGAAAGTAAAGAGGCTGTAGTAGATAAAATTGTAACTAATAATTATAACGCTATTGGTATATCTATATACTATTTTAATTATGTGGAATCAGTAAGGTTAATTAAGATAATCCATAAAAAGAAACCTAGTATATTTATTTTTGCTAGTGGATACTATACATCTTTAAAATATCAAGATTTGTTAAATGATGTTGAAGAATTGAATTGTTGTGTTATCGGAGAAGGCGAGATAACGACATCAAAACTTCTTGAAAACATGTACCACAAGGATATGTGGCCGAGTATTCCTGGTTTGGCCTACAAATACAATGGGGAACTTATTCGTACAGAAAAAGTTAGAGTGATTGAAGATCTTGATGTTTTACCATTTCCTAAACGTCCATATCAGACATCTAATATGGCAAAGCTCATTTCTGCTAGAGGGTGTTATGGAGAATGTAGTTTTTGCAGTAGTAATGATATGCATAAAGAATCAATCGGTTCAAAAGTACGGATAAGATCGGCTAAGAATGTTGCTGATGAAATGAAGTATTTGGCTGATAAATATAATGTGACTTATTTTAATTTTCAGAACGATAATTTTATGAATATTAAAAATGTAAGTTGGGTTTCTGATTTTGTTGGTGAAGTAAGGGCTCGTGGATTGGATAATATAAAATTTTCTATATTTGCTCGTGCAAATGATGTTATTAGAAATAAGAGCCAGTTAAAACTCCTACATGAAGCTGGATTAGACTATATCTTTGTTGGAATTGAAAGCTTTGTTGACAGGCAGTTGAATTTATATAATAAAGGGTATAATAGTCAAGTTAACCTTGAGGCATTGGATATTCTGACAAGTGAAAATATAAAGTATGTATGTGGTTTTATTCCACTTGATCCATTTGTTGTTATAAGTGAATTGAAAATTAATTTTAATACATTGATTAATATTGGTTTTCCCCAGAATTCTCATTTTATGCAAGTCCCAATATCTTGTCTTGAACCATTATATGCAGGTGACGGCTCCAAGCTCTTTGAATTGTATAAGTTAGTTAATGTAGTAGATCATAGTAATACATATCGATTTGAGTTTACTCATGATAATATAATTCAATTTAATAAGGCTTTAAAACAGTGGCGGCAGGCAATATTTGTGTTAAATAAAAAAATTATTAAAATGTTGATGAACCCAGATATAAGTGTTGAGCATAGAGAGATACTTATGGAGATTAAGCCCCAAATTTTATTGCTAGATTTACGGGCTATGTTGGGACTCTGTGATGATATTGATTCTGAGGTTTCCAATACTGTAAGACAATCATTTTTTGATGAGATTGTAGAATTAGAGTGTGCAATGCAATAATATCTTATGACATTTTAGTAGTACTCTAGTAAAAGGAGTAAACACTATGCAGTTTGAAAAAAAAATTGCAATTGTAACGGGATCATCGTCAGGTATAGGTAAAGCAGTTGCGAATCAACTTATGCATGAAGGCGCAACGGTTATAGGAATAGATGTACAGGATAAGGGATCAGAAGCCTCACATCATTTTAAATGTGATGTGGGAAATGAAGATGAGGTAATGATGATTATCGATAAAATATCTAAGATTACAAACCGAGTTGATTATCTTGTCAATGCGGCTGGAATTCTGACGATTGGTGAGAGACATGAGATTAAAGATCAGTTAATTGATCAATGGGAAAGTGTGTTAACTGCTAACTTGACAGGGGTGCTTTTAATGATGAAGCATGTCTATAATTTAATGAAATTATCCATTTCAGGTGCAATAGTAAACATTTCTTCAGATCAAGCATATAGATCGTTCAAAGCATCAGCGCCATATGCTGTTTCAAAAGCAGGAATTAATGTATTGACTAAAATAGCTGCTAATGAGATGAGCGAAGATAAGATACGGGTCAATGCTATTGCAGCGGGAGAAGTACGTACTAATTTTTTGAGTACACTTGTTGATAACGAATTGGTAATAAAAAGAATGTATAGAGAGGCTAATCGTAAGTTACCATTAGGATTGGCGGAACCTGAGGATATTGCATCGTTGGTGTGCTTTCTTCTTTCAAATCAATCAAAGCAGATTACTGGGCAAGTGATTCTATTAGATAGTGGAAAATCATTAGATTAACTTCTTACCAAGGTGCAGGGGGTGTAGATGAGTAAAATAGGAATTGTTTGTGCAGTAGAATTGGAATTATTACCTTATAGACGAGTTCTAAGGAACTTATCAGTTTATAATAAAGCACAACTGACATTTTATGCAGGTACAATTGATCAGATTGAAGTTGTTATTATATCTTGTGGAGTTGGGAAGGTTAATGCTGCAATAGCTACACAATTATTAATTGAGCAGTTTAGAGTCAAATGCATCATTGTATCAGGGACGGCAGGAGCGTTAGAACCGCAATTGCGTATTGGTGATTCTGTGATTTCTACACAAACAGTGTATTATTGGTTATTCCGGGGCTCATTGAGCCGCCTGTCCGGACTTTGGGAGCCACAGATTCCGGTAATTCAGAGCCACTTTTGGCTCTATTACATATAGTTTCCTTTATACTGTAGACACACACTTTTGTGTGAATACAGATAAAGGAGGTCACCACTATGACCCAATATCGTGAAATCCTTCGCTTAAAAAGCCTGGGATTCAGTGATCGGAACATCGCACACAGCTGCGCAGTGTCCCGAAATACTGTCGCTAAAGTCACCAAAAAGGCGTCGGAAATAAATCTTTCCTGGCCATTGGATTTTGACATGACCGACAGTGCCCTTGAGGAACTTTTGTTTCCTAAGGATAAGTCAGCTACCAAGCGAAGGATGCCTGACTTTAATTACATCCGTAAAGAACTGTTACGGAACGGAGTCAACAAAAAACTCCTCTGGGTGGAATACTGTGAGGAATGCCGCATGAACAGAGAAGAACCTCTCATGTATTCCCAGTTCTGCTATGGACCTATGTCAATACTTTGGACAAAAAAAGTTGAAAGATTATGCCACTCTTTTTAGTTCCTCATCCTCTTTTTGCTGAGGCGTCATATAATCTATGGCACTGTGAATCCGTTTACGGTTATACCAGGATTCTATATACTCGAAAATTGCCCTGCGGGCTTCCTTAAAGTCTTGATAGATATGAAGATAGACTTCCTCCTTCTTTAATACCGAATGGAAGGATTCGATACAGGCATTGTCATAGGGATTCCCTTTTCTGCTGAAGGAATGAACCAGCCCCCTCTTGGATAAATAATCCTCAAACATCTGACTGGTATACTGGCTTCCCAAATCGCTGTGGAGAATAATCCTTTTCGTATCCTTCACATTCAGGCAGGCATTTTTTACTGCCTGCACTGCCAGCTCCGCTGTCATGGTGGTTCCGTAGGCGTAGCCAATAATTTTACGGCTGCATAAGTCTATCACGGAGGCCAGATAAGTCCAGCCTTCTTTCAGCACATGAATATAGGTAATATCTGTACACCATTTTCTATTGATGGTTTCTGCCTGGAAATCGCGCTTTAGTATATTTTCTTTGTCAGCCGGAACAGTTCCCTGATTGGCGTGATTGTACGGACTATATCTGATATAGATGGTAAAACAGAGAACCAGTTCGGTGGTTTTTGTTTAGCTGCCAAAAATTCATTTATTATAGTAAGGCGATTGATAAAGTTGATTAATAATACAACTGATATCCGGTAGTATTCGTCTAGTAAAAACATAAGGAAGTATGAAAGATGAAAAGTAGTCTAAAAAATGGCTATTACCTTGCTGTTTATTCTGAGATTGATCCTATTCTTTGCGTCATGCAATTTTCACTGAGACATGATCATAATATTAGCTTGTTTCGGGTTAATGAAAACGATGTTGAACTGATTCATCATTGGGAATTTGAGCGTATGTCTGGGCTAAAGCATCACAGAGTAGCTTTTTATGATAAGAAAGATGCGGTCGAATATATTAATGGCCTGCTTGCAGAATATGATTTGACAATTTCTGATATGCAAGAAATTATTGGAATTCCACAATTGTCCTCCTGTGATGATTACCATAGTTTAGAAGAAGCCCCGGATATTTCTTACCATTCTGTTTGTCATTTGTTTTCTTCGATGTTAATAGATAGTGATATTTTTCAAAATGAAACTATAATCTCGCTATCTTTTGACGGGGGACCGGATATCCTGATAGACGAGTTTGCATATTCAAAATATCTATATACAGGAGCAATATCTGTTAAAGGAAAAGTTGATTTTTTTGAGATACCTTCACCAGGTTCATATTGGCAGTATTTAAAAAATGAGCTTCAAATACCTGAAGGTACGCTTATGGCATTAGCATATGCCACATCGACTAAACTTAGAAGTATTCCAGGCTATTTTGGAGATATTTATAAAATTACTGACTGCAACGAAAATTTTGCTAAATTGAAAGAGCTGATAGATTTTCTAATTGAATCAAAAAATATTGATGATATATATATTAATTATGATAATCGTTTTACGTTGAAGGAAAACAGAATAAGTGCATTAATGAAATTTATACAAGAAATGTCAATTGAAAGTGTTTACAGTTGTATTGAACGAATTATTATAAAATATCACTTAGATCCGAAAAAAGTATATTTAGCGTTATCAGGAGGATATGCTCTAAATTGTCCGACGAATACAAACATTATGCATCGGTTTCACTTTAAAGGACAACTCTGCTGTCCTTGTGTAAATGATGGAGGAATATCTATTGGAATGGCATTATACTATTTCTACAAAAAAAATAAGAGGTTTCGTTTCCATTTAAACTCTGCGTTTTATGGATCTGCTGATACCAATTTGGAGTATTGTCTAAAAAAATATAGTTTATATATTAAAGATGTTTTTCATGGACTTGAGTATATAGCAGAGGATATACTTAGCGAGCCAATTGTTTGGTTTGAAGGAAGGGGAGAAATAGGGCCGCGTGCACTTGGACATAGAAGTCTACTGGCAAATCCAGCTCGGTTGGATGCTAAGGAAAAACTTAATAAGTATAAGCAACGTGAATGGTGGCGGCCAGTAGCACCAATTATTATTGAAGATGAACTAAATAATTGGTTTATAGACGCTTTCCCATCACCTTTTATGCTTAATAATTTTTTTGTAAAAAAAGAAAAAGAGAATTTGATTAAAGCGGTCTTGCATTTAGACAGTAGTGCAAGGGTGCAGACAATAAATAAAAAAGATAATCCTGAGCTGTTTAATGTATTAAACGAAGTGAGAAAGAAAACAGATATTCCAATTATTTGTAATACTTCTTTAAATGATAAAGGTGAGCCTATAATAAATAGTATTGAGGAAGCTTTCAATTTTTCATTAAGAAAAGGAATACACATTATGTATATAAATGGAACAAGGATCGTTCTTGTTCTTCATGAAAAATATATGGAAAGTAAGCCTCTTAAAAGAGAAAATAACTGTTTTATAAAATATTCAAATGATCTGTGCTCCTTAGAAAAATTCAATCCTTTTGGACTCAGTTTTGAGGAATTATATACATATAAAATGAATGCTGATCTTCATAATTACGATATTACCTCTTATGATGATGTTAATATTCTGCGGAAAATTATCAAAAAGTTGAGAAGAAGTTTGCTACTATATAATATTTATAATTGAGTATGTAAGATAAGATTAGGAGATTTAAAATGATTGATACAAAGAAGATCGAGGGATTAATAAGAGAAATTTTAGTTTGTTTAGGAGAAAATCCTGATAGAGAAGGTTTAATAGATACCCCTAAAAGGGTTGCAGGAATGTATGAAGAGATCTTTAAAGGTATTAATTATACTAATGATCAAATAGCTGAAATGTATAATGTTACATTTAGTGAAGACTGTGATTGTGGTGAAGAAATTGTAATGCTTAAGGATATTGAGGCATTTTCATTTTGTGAACATCACATGGCATTAATGTATAATATGAAAATTAGTGTTGGGTACATACCCAATCAAAAAGTTATAGGATTAAGTAAAATTGTTAGGATTTGTGATATGGTATGTAGAAGATTACAAATTCAAGAGCGTATTGGTAAAGATATTATATACATTCTTAAAAAAATTGTTAATACCGAGGATATCGCTATAAAAATTACAGCGGAGCATAGCTGTATTACAACCAGAGGTATTAAGCGAAATAATACTGTAACTACCACTATGATATTTAGTGGAAAATTTAAGACGGATGATAAGTATAGAAATGAATTCCTTCAAAGTGTAGTATAAAAATTAATATTTAATTATGAGGGTATGAGGAGTATAAATGAAGTATAATATTGTGGAAGTTTTTAAAACCATACAGGGAGAAGGAATGTTACAGGGGGTTCCTTCTGTATTCATAAGACTTTATGGATGCAATTTGAGGTGTCGTTGGTGCGATACTATCTATACAGATGAATATCATAAATATGATGTTATGGAATTAGAGGTGTTAATTACTAAGATTGATAAATTTAATTGTAGTCATGTGGTGATAACAGGTGGTGAACCTTTTTTATCTCCAGGTATAGTTGAATTGACAGATAAACTTAGGGAAAAAGATTATCATATCACAATTGAAACAAATGGGACTATCTATAAGGAGATATCTTGCGACTTACTAAGCATTAGCCCCAAGTTAAACAATTCAGTTCCATCAAATTTATCAGAACAAGAATTAATATCATATAATTTAATAAGAAAAAATATGATTGTGCTAAATAAACTAATCAGCCGATACGAATATCAATTTAAATTTGTTATTATAAATCCTGACGAAATATTAGAAGCAAAAGATATAGTCAATCAATTATCTCTTAACGAAATTAGTAGAAATTTTATAATGCCTGCAACGAATAGCCGTAAAGAATTATTTGCATGTCAAAAAGAATTCATAAAGCTATGCATTGAGCATAATTTTAGATATGCTAATAGATTGCAATTGCAGGTTTGGGATATAGATGAAGAAAAAATAACTTAGGATTTGCCTTTAAAAAATTATTAAAAACGTTGTATATAGAGGTCATTTTCGTGAAAGAAAAATCTGTAAAAGAAAAATTGAAGTTTGTTCTGAAGTTTGCTGCGCCTCATAAGTGGAAATTTGCCGTTATGCAGTTATGTATGATTTTGGCTTCTGTCACACTTTTGATATTGCCATATATCATTGGCTGGCTGATCGATGAGGTTCTTGATTCGCAAAACATGTCGCGTTTTATTTATATCGTAGCTGTATACGGTGGGGTTTATATTTTTAATCAGGCGATGTATACGGTTGTGAATATTATGGAGAAGGTGATCAGCACGGCCTTCCTGTTTGATATCCGGGCGGAATTGTACGCCAGAATACTGAATTTTAAAGGCAGATATTTGACCAGTATCTACAGCGGTGATATGATCAGCAGAATGGGATATGATGTTGACCAGCTTATGACTATGATAAGCATTAATTTGTTCGGCCTGGTGTCAAATGTCCTTAATTTAGTGATTGCTCTCGCATTTATACTTCATTCAAATATATGGCTGGGAGCGTTTACCGTATTGGTAACTCCTGTCATCATCTATGTTTCTCGGTTCTTTTTTGGCAAAACAAAGAGTGGGAATTCCCAGATTATTAAAAAAAAGGGTCTGTTGTCATCATGGCTCTATGAAATTTTGGGTGGAATGCAGGAAATAAAGCTTTTACACGCTTCAAAGCAGGTGATATCGGAATTCCTCAGGCGCAGTATAAAAATAGCGAGATTGAGTATTGATTTAAATAGAACGGAAGTTCTGGCAGAGCGGATTAATGCCGGAATATCCTTAGCGGCGCAGATGGGTCTGTTCGCGATTGCTGCTTTGCTGGTAATGAATCGTCATCTGACAATTGGAGGGGGCACAGCCTGCTTCGCCTATTACACAACCTGTATCACGGCGTTTAACAGTATCAACTCGAAAATATTGTCGCTCTCCTCCAATCTGGCTTCCTGTGAAAGAGTTATGGAATTATTTGAGATTGATCTGGAAGATGGGAGAGAAGAGCATTTTAAGCAGCAGGTCATTTCGGGTCCGGAGAACAGCGGGAAGCGCATCCTGGGAAGTATTGAATTTAAAAATGTATCGTTTTATTATAACAAAGAGCAGAATATCTTTAAGAATCTGTCGTTTCATATCAGTCCGCGTGAGAAAATAGCAATAGTTGGACACAGCGGAGTAGGGAAAAGTACTTTGGTAAATCTGTTATGCAGGATCTATGATGTCAATTCCGGAACTATTTTCATCGATAATAAGGATATCGCGGAGTATGATATCAAATATCTACGCAATCAAATCGGGGTCGTTCATCAAAGTAGCATTATCTTTAACGGTTCCATAAGATTTAATTTACAGTTTACCGAGGACAAGGGACAGGATCCATACCTATGGGAAGCGCTTAAAATGGTGGATCTCTTTGATTTTGTAAAAGGGCTGGAGGCTGGACTAGATACCATAGTCGGATCCGGGGGACTGTCATTTTCAGGAGGACAGAAACAGAGGATTGCGATTGCGAGGGCATTTGTTAAAAAATCTCCAATTATGATTTTTGATGAGTCAACCAGTTCACTGGACAGTGAGTCTGAACAAACGATACAAAATTCTTGGGAGATACTTGGGAAAAATCATACATTGCTTATTATAGCGCACAGACTGTCTACGATCATTCATGCAGACCGGATCCTGGTTTTTGAGGATGGAAAAGTCGCCGGTTTTGGCCGCCATGAGGCTCTGCTCGCATCCTGTGGGACATACAAAGCACTTTTCCAGGAGCAGTATTTGAGAGAAATGGAATAAGAATGGGAGGATTTTTGTTGAAAAGTCAATCGGATCGCCTGAAAATCATGAGAAAAGTTTTTGGCTTGCTGGGAAAGAAAAAGCCATTGTTTTACCGTCTGCTGCTTTTTAAATTCATGGATTTATTACTTATGGTTATTAATCCGTTTTTTTATTATATTTTTATCAATGACGTGATCGTAGGTGGCAACATCAGAAAATTGCCATTGGCGATTGGTGGCTATCTGGCCGTCTTTTTTGTGCAGACGTTGGTGATTAAATTTACCAGAAAGGCATATAATACTTTGTTTTTCAGATTAAAACTGGAGATGAGAACCGATATTTTAAAAAGATATGTTAATATGGGGACGGATTCATATAAGAAATACAATGTGGGGGATTTACATAACAGAATTGATCATGATGTTGAATTATTTGAAACTTTTTTACAGAAGCATGTGATTGATTATATTTTCTCAATTGCGGCAATTTTACTTATCGCTGTGATATTATTTATCCTGAATCCGATTCTGACAATTGTTGGGTTTTTTGCGATTCCTCTTTCTTTTTGGTTTGTGCAGGTGATTAGTAGGAAGGCAAACCGGGTTTCAGAGGAGAGGCGTAAGTTTGAAGGGGAGTATGAAAGCTTTCTGAATCATTCCTTCCAGAATTGGGCTGATATAAAAACGAATAATTTGGAAGCGTGCATGGTGATAGAGTTCGACAGGTACCGGAGAATCCTCTCCAGATTAATTGTAAAGAGTCAGATATATATTGCTCTGAACTGGCTTTTTATCGCATTCAAGGATTATTTTATTACGAGGATGAATCTTTATTTCGTTGGCGGACTGTTGATTATTTATAAGAGACTGACTGTAGGAATCCTGCTTACGTTTATGGATTACTTTATCCAGTTGGTAAATAATATTACGTCTGTGGTGAATTTTATTCTTGATTTCAGTGCTCAGAAACCCAACCTTGAGCGTGTATTTGAAATTTTGGATTTCGAATATCGGGCGAAAAACAGAGTGATGGATCTGGGGGATGAAATAACTTTTTTGAAGGTCTGTTTCCGATATTATGAGAAGCAGGAATTTATTATCAATTCTCTGGATTTAACGATTCATCCGGGGGAGCATATTGCAATGGTCGGGAAGAGCGGCTGTGGAAAAACAACCTTAATCAGTCTGCTGACGGGAGTCTATGAGCCATGCGACGGAGAAATTCTGATTGGCAGCCACCGCGTTTCAGAGCTGTCCCACGAAAGTATCAGCAGAAAAATCGGTGTTGTCACTCAGTTTTCTCAGATGTTAAATCTTACGATCAGGGAAAATTTGTTGCTTGCGGACAGGCACGCAGATGAGAAAAAGATCAGAGATGCCTGTGAAAAAGCGGACATCATGTCGTTTATTGAGAGCCTTCCTCACAAATTGGATACGAATATTGGCGAGCGTGGTGTTAAGCTGTCTGGAGGGCAGAAGCAAAGGTTGGCGATTGCGAGACTATTGCTGCAAAACCCGGATATCATCATATTTGACGAGTCGACGAGTTCGCTGGATAGTTGCAATGAAAATGAGATTCTTAAAGTAATTAGTGAGTTGTCTGGTAGTAAAACGATTATAACAATTGCCCATAGACTTTCGACTGTTTTAATCTGTGACCGAATCGCATTGATGGAAAATGGGAAAATTGCTGCGATAGAAAAACCTTCGAAAATTTTTGAAAATAAAAAGTTTGCTGCATTATTTGCTCAGCAATATGGTGGAATATAGTTAAATGAAATTATAATTGATAAATTTTTGTGATTGAATTGGAAAGGACATGAGATGAACAAAAAAGTATTGAAAATTGGACTCCCCCCAGTTAGAAATGGACAGGATTATGCTTTTCCGGCAGCAATATTATCGTCAGATATATCATTTAGAAATTGGTATTTATCAAATCTGATACAAATATATTCTATACCAGTTAATAACCGGTTTAAGATTTCATATTATTATTTAGGTTTGAATCCAAATCCAACAAAGTATATGCCATTTTTTGATTATCAAGTACTTGAAATGAATTTTGTGAAAAAAGCGTTTAATTCGATAATCGATTTTACAATAGCAATGATAGATATGGATTACTATTGTTTTATGATACTCAATGAGTATTATTTACCTTGTAAAGATTCATATATGACCCAAAAATTTGAGCACGGGGTGTTGGTATATGGATATGATTTGGAAAATCAGAATATATATATATCAGGATATAATAAATCTGATTACTTCGGGTTTGATACGATCTCTTTTTCGGAATATGAGTCTGCTTTTTTATATACTAAACGAAATGAGAGTATTATATGCATGAAAAGGAATTCGTTTGAATATGACTTTGACTTGTGTTTAATGAAAGGATTATTGAAGGATTTTATCTATTCTTATAATACATCTCTAAATTATCGTATGATTCGAAATCCACTGACTAATTGTAACTGGGGAATTGAAGCATTTAAAGATATAATGGATATTTCGGTTAAAACACTTAATTATAGATATTTTTATACAATATATGAGTATACATTAATAATGTTAGAGCGATTGAATATTTGTCAAAAAGTAGATAATGTCGATTTGAGTAGTGAAATAGTAGCTTGCACGGGGATTTCTCGGAAGTTTTATTCCTTATTGCTGACTTCTTTAAAGTCAAATTTCAAGGAATTTAATGATAATAAATTATTAAGAGTACAAAAACAGTTGGAAAATTATTTGAGTGAGTTTAAAATTGTTTTATTAAATTT
>OCAS01001070.1_pt1 | contig 15998 bp, 14 predicted proteins | sample 1550751 | NCBI WGS metagenome assembly OCAS01 (sample SAMEA2580301, study PRJEB22360) | human gut metagenome | biome: human gut; feature: human-associated habitat; material: faeces | place: Denmark | collected 2008/2010
GATTCGAACTCCCGACACTACGGTCCGTAGCCGTATGCTCTATCCAGCTGAGCTACTGACGCATGCTGCTGCTTGTTTATCTCTAACAGCGCAAGAGTTATTATATCCCCTTTGGAGATAAATGTCAATGACTTTTTTAAAAATATTTATGGTTGAAAATATTTATGGTAAATGAAGAACTGCAACAAAAACATTGAAAAGAGAAATCCCCTATGGTATTATTATTTTCATAAGTCAATTAATTCGGAAGAGGATGAAATGACGCAGAAAAAGGGTGCACTGCGTCTTTTTGTGTATGAGGCCGAACAAAAAGGAGGAGAATTTATGAAAAGAAAATTAAGCCTGGTACTTGCACTGATGATGGCAGCCGGTCTGGGGCTGTCGGGCTGCGGCGGTCAGGGCGGCGGCACACCTGCAACCGAGCCCGGCGCAGCGCAGGGCGGGGCTTCGGGAAATGCCCAGGGCGCAGGGCAGAGCGTGGGCGATACAGGCATTGACACAACTGGTTTCCTTTACGTTGCCCTGAATGCCGATATCCAGACAGCGGACATGCAGAAAACATCCAAGGATTATCAGATTCCCATTAATATCTATGACAGTCTCTGTGAAATCAAGGTTGCGGATGACGGGACCTCTTCCATTGAACCGTGTCTGGCAGAGAAGTGGGATATCAGCGATGACGGTATGGAATATACATTTTATCTGAGAAAGGGCGTGAAGTTCCACAATGGCGAGGAGCTGAAGGCCAGCGATGTGAAATATACATTTGAGCGTATGCTTACGGTACAGGGAGGAACCAACTCCGAATTCCTGGACCAGATTAAGGGGTCCACGGAGCTTTTTGATGGAACGGCAACTGAGCTGGAAGGCTTTGAAATCCTGGATGATTACACCTTTAAGCTTACCCTTAAGGAACCGTATTCCGGTTTCCTGGCCTGTATCTCCACCCCGGCCGTGTGCATTTACAATGAAAAGGCCACCGAGGAAGCAGGGGACCAGTTCGGCCTTGACCCGGCCCTGACCATTGGCACAGGACCTTTTAAGTTTGCCAGCTGGACTTATAATGACCAGCTTGTACTTGTAAGGAACGATGATTATTTCCAGGGAGCCAGCGCCCTTCCGGGTGTTGTGATTAAAATCGTGCCTGATACTGAAACGCAGACCATGATGTTTGAGAGCGGCCAGCTGGATCTTCTGGACATGGACTATATGACGGAACAGATTGACCGTTTCCAGGAGGCATATCCGGACCAGATGGTTTCCGGACCGCGTCTTGGGACCACCTATTTTACCATGAACCAGAAGATTGAGCCCTTTGATAACCTGCAGGTCAGGAAAGCGGTCCAGATGGCCATTGACCGTCAGGTAATCCTTGACACACTTTACGGAGGCAGGGGCCAGCTGGAGAATGGTATCTTCCCCCACGGCCTGATTGGCTTTAACCCGGATATGCCTGAAATCAAATATGACCCGGAAGGCGCCAAGGCCCTGCTTGCAGAGGCAGGATACCCGGATGGATTCACCATGGAGATTGCGGCTGATATGTCGGCCTCCGATACCATGACCATGGCCCTTGAGATTATCAAGGAGCAGCTGGCCCAGGTGGGAATCAATGCTGAGATTAAGAACTATGACGAGTCCACGTGGCTGGAAACAAGGAAATCAGGTGAGCTTGGTTCCTTTATTTCCACATGGACGGCTGATTACAATGATCCGGATAACTTTATCTACACCTTCTTCGGCAATGCTGAGAAGACCACGGCCCGTTCCCTGAACTATCCGGACACAGCTGTGATGGAGCGCGTGGCAGCGGCCAGGACCATTCTGGATAATGATGAACGCATGAAGGAATATAATGCACTGGAGGAGAAAATCATATCAGAGGATGCTGCATGGGTTCCCATGTTTTCCAGACTCCACCTCTTTGCTGTTTCCAAGCGCGTGCAGAACTTTAAGGTTGCCTGGAACGGCCTCAGCGACAATGATTTCTATCCGCTGTCCATCTCAGAGTAAATAACGGCTGCCGTGACGCGGCCATACATATGATATCAGTCCGGCATCTGCCGGGATGCCTGGGTGCCGCATATACTGCGGCACCTTTGGCAGATATGCGGAGTGCCCTCAGAAACCTCTTTGCCCGGCAAGGTGGTTTCTGAGAGTACTCCCAAAAGGAAGAAGGGGGTAATCCAGTGCTTAATAAATGTCTGAAACGAATCCTGATATCCATACCGGTCCTCATAGGCGTTGTCCTGATTATTTTCATCATGCTGAGGATCATACCCGGCAATCCGGTCACCACCATGCTGGGCGAGCATGTGAACCAGGCGGTTATTGACAAGGTAAGCCGTGAAATGGGGCTGGACCAGCCGCTGTATATCCAGTTTTTCCGGTATGTGGCCAATGCCCTTCAGGGGGATTTTGGAACCTCCTACCGGTTGAACCGGAATGTGACGGGAATCATTCTGGAAGCATTTCCTAACACGGTCAAGCTTTCCGTGTGTGCGGCCGTGGTGGCCTGGATTATAGGGATTGTTGCCGGAATCGTGGCGGCTGTGAAGCAGAACCGGTTGTTAGACCGCCTGTTCATGGGATGCGCCCTGCTGGGGGTTTCTATGCCTGTATTCATGACAGCCCTTGTGCTTCAGTATGTGTTTGCGTTCAAGCTTAAATTGTTTCCGGTGTCCGGTTATGATTCACTGGCCGCCATGGTGCTGCCGGCCATTGTCCTTGGGTGGAACTCGGCGGGAAGCATTGCCCGCATGACGCGCTCCAACCTGGTGGAGGCCATGCAGGGGGATTACATTCGCACGGCCAGGGCCAAGGGGCTTCGGGAATGGGGCGTCATTGTCCATCACGCCCTGAAGAACGCCATGCTGCCCGTGGTCACCATGATGGCGCTGCAGGTTTCCAGCATGCTGTCAGGCGCCGTGCTGACAGAGAGCGTATTCGGTATCCCGGGAATCGGACGCCTGGCTGTGAATGCCATTGAGACAAGGGACATGCCCCTTTTGCAGGGCACGGTCATCTTTACAACCATTCTTGTAATTGCAGGAAACCTGGTAGCGGATATACTGTATTCGGTACTGGATCCGAGAATCAGGGAGGGCGCATGATGAATGAGGAAAAAATAACAACAATCAATTCCCTGGATGTGGAATCACAGATAGGGGAATCGGAGACCCTTCTGGACCAGATGAAAACCATGGTCCGCCAGAATAAGCTGGCCGCATTCGCGGCAGTTGTGATCATTGTGATTGCCCTGGCAGCCATATTCGCACCGCTGGCAGCGCCCTATGACCCTTATGCCCAGACCCTGACCGACCGGCTCCAGGCCCCCAGCGCGGCCCATCTTCTGGGAACGGACGAGCTGGGACGCGACCTGTTCAGCCGTATTATATACGGGGCAAGGGTGTCCCTGCTGGTGGGGCTTGTCCCCACGCTGATTTCCATGGCAATCGGAACCGTCCTGGGGCTTCTGGCCGGCTTTTACGGCGGAAGGGTTGACTTTGCAATCATGCGCCTTGCGGATGTGATGCTTGCATTTCCCTCCCTGCTTCTGGCTCTGGTCATTACCTATACCATTGGCGGCGGCCTTGTGAGTATTTTCGCGGCCCTGATCCTGGTAAACTGGGCAGGCACGGCCCGTATTGTCCGCTCCCAGACCCTTTCCCTGAAAGAGGCGGAGTATGTGGAGGCGGCCCGTTCCATTGGGGTGAAAAAGTGGAAAATCATGTTCCGCCACATCCTTCCCAACTGCCTGCCGTCCCTGATTGTGCTGTTTACCCTTAACATACCGGCTGCCATACTGACGGAATCCTCCTTAAGCTTCCTTGGGGCCGGGCTCCAGCCGCCGTCCGCCAGCTGGGGACTTGCGGTTGTGCGGGGCAAGAAGTACCTTTTCTCCGAACCGTGGCTTTCCATTGCCCCCAGCGTGGCAATCATGATTGTGGTTATGGCATTTAACTTCCTTGGCGACGGCCTCAGGGATGTGCTTGACCCATATTTAAAAGAACAATAGGAGGCAGGCAGATGAACAGGGAACATGTATTGACACAAGATAATGCTTTGACCGGGGACAATGCCCAGACCAGGGACAATGCCCGGACAGGGGACAATGCCCAGACCGGGGACAATGCCCGGACAGGGGACAATGTCCGGACCGGGAAATACGTACTGACAATTGAGAACCTGCAGTCCTATTTCTTCACTGCCAAGGGAACGGTCCCGGCAGTGGATGATGTGACCATCGAGGTGCCGGCGGGAAAGATAATCGGCCTGGTAGGAGAGTCCGGGTGCGGAAAGAGCATGACAGCCATGTCCGTGATGGGGCTGCTGCGCCACCCCGGCAAGGTGGTGGGAGGAAGGATTACCCTGGACGGCAGGGATATTACTTACCTTAATCCCAGGGAGAGGGCCAGGGTCCGCGGCAATGAGATATCCATGATTTTCCAGGAACCCATGACTTCCTTAAATCCCGTGTATCCGGTGGGACGTCAGGTCCAGGAAGCCATTCTCCTGCATCAGAAAGTGTCCAGGGCCGAGGCAAAGCAGCAGGTGATTGAGATATTTAAAGAGGTCGGCATCCCGGAGCCTGAGAAACGCTATAATTCCTATCCCCACCAGCTTTCGGGCGGTCTGCGCCAGCGGGTGATGATAGGCATGGCCATGGTGTGCAAGCCCAAGGTGATGATTGCGGACGAGCCCACCACGGCCCTGGACGTTACCATAGAAGCGCAGATCCTGCGGCTGATGAAACGCCTTCGGGACGAGCAGGGCACATCCATCATCCTGATAACCCATAATATGGGGGTGGTGGCGGAGGTATGCGATTATGTGTACGTCATGTATGCCGGCATGGTAATGGAGCAGGCTGAGGTATTTGATCTGTTTGAAAACACCAGCCACCCCTACACCCAGGGCTTGTTAAAGTCCATACCCAAGCTGGACAGCAGGGAAGAACGGCTGTATACCATTGAAGGCGTGGTGCCCAACCTGTTGAGGCTGCCCGAGGGCTGTAATTTCTGCAACCGCTGTGGGAAGGCAGAAGCCAGGTGCCTGAAGGAAAAGCCCGGACTTTATGGGATTGGTGCTGATGGGAACGGTATGAGCCATAAGGTAAGGTGCTTCCTTTACGAAGGTATGGGCATGGAGGACGCCGGCGCCGGGGAATCAGGCGGACCGGACGCACAGGCAGCATCATCGGATGGGGAGGTGGCAGAAGATGGCAGGTAAGAAGATACTTCTGGAGGCCAGGGACCTTGTAAAGGAATTTGCCCTTGAAGGCGGCAAAAAAGGAAAGAATGTGGTGCACGCGGTATCCGGCGTGAATTTAAGGATATACGAGGGTGAGACGCTGGCCCTGGTAGGCGAGTCCGGCTGCGGCAAGAGCACACTGGGGCGCACCCTGATTAAGCTCATAGAGGCCACATCCGGCGCCATTGAATTTGACGGGACAGACATCACCAGGATGAAGGACAGGGAATTCACGGAAATCCGGCGTCAGATGCAGATCATCTTCCAGGACCCGTATGCGTCCTTGAATCCCCGTATGAACGTAAGGGAAATCATCTCAGAACCCCTTACCACCCACGGTCTTGCCAGGACAAAGGACGAGATTGAAAGCCAGGTAAAGGCACTGATGGACGAGGTGGGGATTCCAAGGGAGTTCATCAACCGGTATCCCCACCAATTCTCAGGCGGGCAGCGCCAGAGGATTGGCATAGCAAGGGCCATTGCCCTGCATCCCAGGCTGATCATATGCGATGAGCCGGTATCCGCCCTGGACGTATCCATCCAATCCCAGGTATTGAACCTGTTAAAGGACCTGCAGGAACAGTATCAGCTGACCTACCTGTTCATTTCCCATGACCTGAGCGTGGTGAAGTTCATATCGGACCGTGTCTGTGTCATGTTCCTGGGCATGGTCTGCGAGATAGGGGACACCCATGAACTGTATGCCCATCCCCTGCACCCATACACCCATTTCCTGCTTAACGCCATACCAAAAGCAGACCCAAGGCTGCGCAGCGATGAAAAGGAGCTGCTCACAGGCGAGATACCCAGCCCGGTAAATCCGCCTTCGGGCTGCCGCTTCCATACAAGGTGTCCCTATGCAAAGGATATCTGCAGCCAGATGGTGCCGGAAGGGAAAAGGGTGGGTGGACGCCAGGTGTTCTGCCATTTTCCACTAATGGAAAGGAAATGAGGCAGTCATGGATGTCTGGGAATGAAACATGTACAGAATAAGGCTGATACAATGAGGAACGGATACAGAATAAGACAGATACAAAAGCAGGTCGGATTCCAAATAAAACTCAAAGAAATCCCAACAGACAGAATGCCGCAGGCCCACATAAACACAATACGTTTTGTGGGTCTGCGGCATTCTAATATTTCTAGTATTGGTAAAACTTCTGACTGTCCAACCCATCTAATAAAATCAAAGCCGGAATCACACAACAATTGGAAGCGCCCGAGCCGGCTGGCCATCCTGCAGGAGCAGATTTAATGGATGCAGAAGCCATCACCGAAACACCCCGATACAATACCCAATCACTACCCAAAGCACGGACAGGATCCACAGCGGTACAAATGAGAATTTAACATAATCCGCCAATTCCGTGCCATCGGCCAGGTCGCAGGCCAGATAAATCTGGGGCTGGGCAACCGGGGAAATCATGGCGCCCATGTTCATGAGGAGTGTAAGCACCACTATTTCATTGGGAATGCCGAATTTGCTGCTTACTCCGGCAACAATGGGGACCAGGGCATACTGCCATATATCGTTGGTGAAAATAAGCATGAGCGGGGTGGAAAACAGCGCAATGATAAGGTAAACCCATGGCCCCATGGTACCGGGGATGATACGGATAAGGAAGTCTACCATGGCATCCATCATTCCGCTTTCAGACAGCACCCCGACCACTACACCGGACAGGAACACGGCACAGGCCGTGGAATACATTTCCTGGGAATATTTCTTTAACAGGCTGCCCTGGAGCTTTAGGTCAGGGTAGTTGACACTGAGGGCCACAATCAGGCCGACGGCAAATACAAAGTAGTCCGGGCAGGGGACAACGCTGAGTCCAATAATAAGCAGGACCGTCCAAATCAGGTTGAACCAGAACAGCTTAGGCCGTTTCAGTTCAGAGGCTTGCATCATTGTCTGGGTATCCACATCTGCGCTTACCTTGCCAGCGCCTTTCTTTATCTGTATCCGTGCAAGGATTACGGCAAGGACAATGCAGAGCGCAATGTAAATCAGCATCATGGGAAGCATTTTCATGAAAATATAGTTCTGGGGACTTTCAATTCCTTCTAAGAGCGTGGCCGCTCTTAAGGTCCTGCCGTTCCACGGTGTCACGAACAGTGCGCACATGGTGGCGGAACACAGCAGAAGAAGGACTTTGGGGTCAATCTTCAGCTTTTTGTAAAGGGGCAGCATCATGGGGATGGTAACCAGATACGTGGAGGTGACGCTTCCGTCAATTTCCGTAATCAGGGATACCAGCACCGTGATGATGCAGATTACGGTCACGACAGGAATTCGACCATGATGTCGAACAGTCCTGATTCCGACATGACGGAGAAATATGGCAGGGAAAAGAAGATGATGAACATCAGGTCCCTGGTTTTTCCCAGGCCGGAATTTATATAGCCGCATATCTCCGGGATACTGGCGCCGATGAAAAAAGCGCCAATGATGGGAATGATTGTAAATGCAAACAAGGTGCTGACTTTCTTCTTTAAGAGCAGCGTAGTGATTAATATCATCATCGCGAAGCCTATAATTGCGGTATAACTCATGTTTCATTATCCTCCCGATATTTGTTTTTGCCGCAGGAACAGTCTGCTGTCAGGCACTGCCTGCCGCATGCCGGGGCAGTATGCCTGCTTCATGCCTATCTTACAAGGCAGGGCTTTTTGGAATCGTATTTCCATCCTGGTATCAGGTACTGCATGGCCATTGCATCATCCCTGTCATGGTTCGACATGGAATGATAGAGCCGGTTTGCCTCCATCACCTTCTCCATATCCAGGGTAACGCCCAGACCCGGGCGGTCAGGAACCTCCAGATAACCGTCCCGGATAGCAGGCGTATCCTTTAACAGGTTCTGCCCGTCCTGCCAGATCCAGTGGGTGTCCAGCGCGGTTGGGGAGCCGGGAGCGGCGGCTGCCACATGGGCAAAGGTGGTAAGGGTTATGTCAAAATGGTTGTTGGAGTGGCTGCCCCAGGTAAGTCCCCAGTCATTTAACAGCGCCGCCATGCGAAGACTTCCTTCAAGTCCCCAGAAATGCGGGTCTGCCAGCACGATGTCCACTGATTTTAATGCGGCTGCATGGTAAAACTGCCTCCAGTTGGTGGCAATCATATTAGTGGCAACCGGAATATGGGTTGCATTTTTAAATTCAGCCATAATCTCACGGCTGGAGAATCCTGCCTCAGGTCCGCAGGGGTCCTCCACATAGGACAGGATATGGCCCATGCCCCGGCACAGGCCGATGGCCTCTGTAAGGCCCCAGGCCCCGTTAGGGTCTATATTGATGCGCCCGTTTGGGAAGTGTTTCTTTAAGGCGCGTATGGTTTCCATCTCATATTCGCCGGAGAATACGCCGCCTTTCAGTTTGAAGTTGCGGAAACCATATTTTTCCTGAAGGCAGCAGGCCTGCTCCACAATCTGTTCATGGCTGGGCATTTCCCTGCGTCTCATCCGGAACCAGGAATCGCTGCTGTGGGATTCATCTATGTAAGGAAGGTCGGTTTTGCCTTTATCTGAGACGTAGAACAGGTATCCCAGCACTTCTACCTGGCTGCGTTGCTTTCCTTCAGCCAGAAGTTCACACACAGGAACCCCCAGATGCTGTCCAAGCAGGTCTAACAGCGCGCATTCAATGGCCCATTCTGCCTGTACCACGAACTTGAGCTTACTGATGTCCAGGGTCTGTATCCCTTCCCCGTCATCACCAGGCGCTTTCCTGCCGCCCCGGTGGATGGTTCCAAGAATGGAGCGGTATTTACCGACTTCCTGCCCGACGACCAGGGGGATGTAACTGGTCAGGCATTCACAGGTGTATTCCCCTCCATGTATTTCTCCAATACCCGTATGGCCGGAGTTGTCCTTTAGGATTACGATATTTCTCGTGAAATAGGGTGCGTGTGCCCCACTTAAGGTCATTTCCATACTGTCATATCCAGCCACGGGAATGACGTTCATGTCTGTGATGACCGGCGTATTATTTAACATATCATCTGCTCCTTTTCTTGAAACTCTTGTTTTTCTGACGGTTTTCATTATAATACAGTTAAGAGAAACAGGCCAATATGTAAAAATAATGGGCACAATCACATTTACTAATCGTAAATATATCCAATTATAAAAGTGTGGGAGGGAGTTGCATTGGATACAAAATATCTGAATTATGTGCTGACAATTGCCAGGAAAAAGAATATGACAAAGGCGGCGGAAGAACTTTATGTATCCCAGTCCTCCCTGAGCCAGTATCTGTCCAGGCTGGAACAGGAGATTGGTGTCCCGCTTTTCATACGGGCCAAGGGGGAGCTGCTTCTGACCCCGGCAGGGGAGCTGTATGTGGAGGCTGCCAGGAAAGTAATCCAGATCCAGAAGGACCTTTACCATAACATCCGGGGGCTGAATCATAAAGGCCATATCACCATTGGGGTGACTTCCCAGTTCGGCCTGAGGATGCTGACGGAAATCATACCTGCCTATAAGAAGGTGTTTCCCCAGGTTACCATTGAGATTACGGAATCCAATGTGCCCACGCTTACAAGGATGATCCTGGAGGAAGGCATTGACTGTGCGGTCATGGGCGCTGAACTGCGCGGATGCATTTGCAGAGGAACAGGTATCCCTTCTTCGGAAGGAAGAGGTGCTTTTTGCAGTGCCTGCGGCCCATGGTTACTGCCTGCGTAACCGGACCGGAATCATGACCAGGGAAGAACTGATCCATGAATTTAAGGATGAGAATTTCATGCTGTCTAAGAAAGGATCTACCCTGAGGGAACTGGCTGACAGGATATTTGCATCCGCCGGCTTCCAGCCAAGTACCATGTGCGAGACTAACAGTATCATTGCCACCAGGGCCATGGTGGCAAAAGGGATAGGTGTCACGTTCATTGCCAGGTCCTGCGTCAGTGACAGGGAAAATGTTGCCTATTATTCCCTGAATCCCCGGATGTACCGTTACAATGCCCTGGTGCGCAGGAAGAACCTGATTCAGAATGAGCCGGAGAGAGCGCTGTTCCAGCACATACGCGGATATTTTGAACGGCAGGATGAAGACGGACCGGCAGACTGAGCCGTGTGTGCGGGTGTGTGCAAGGGCGCGGTGTTGGTGTTGAAACATGTCCTGTTTTGTGGTATCATAGGAAAAGGAAGAGATAAGAGAAATCGGGGGATAGGCTCTTATCTCTTATTTTGTATTGAGCGGGGACGTACATATGAGACAGAAATTATCAAAGCACAATCTGCTGCTTGTTGGATTTACATTATTTTCCATGTTTTTTGGCGCGGGGAATCTGATTTTCCCGCCTTTTCTTGGGGCACAGGCAGGCAGCCTTACATGGCATGCAATGGGGGGCTTCCTTATGAGCGCGGTGGGGCTTCCTGTATTAGGCGTGGCAGCGGTTGCGCTTTCCGGCGGGCTTCCCAGCCTGGCAAAGAAGGTCCATCCTGTTTTTGCGTTCGTGTTCACGCTGCTGATTTACCTGTCCATCGGCCCCTGTCTGGCCATTCCAAGGACAGCCAGCACCTCCTTTGAGATGACGGTGCTTCCTGTCCTGACCGGCATGAAGCTTGAGATGGGCCAATTGGCGGGAGGGACAGGCTTTACCCTTCAGACAGCTGCGCAGTTCGGATATTCAGCCCTGTTCTTTATGGCAGCCATGGCGGTGGCCTTCCGGCCTGACAAGCTTACAGACCGTTTGGGGAAGGTGCTCTGCCCTGCTCTCTTAATATTGATTGGGGTGATTTTTACCGGGTGCCTGGTATGGCCCATGGGACCATATGGGGCGCCTGAGGCGGTTTACAGCGCAGGGCCGGTGGTAAAGGGCTTCCTGGAAGGATACCAGACCATGGATACCATTGCCGCCCTTAACTTCGGCATTATCATTGCCATCAATATCCGGGCCAAGGGCGTGGAACAGGAGGGAGCGGTTGTCAGGGAAACCGTGAAGGCGGGAGTGATTGCAGGCATCCTTCTGGCCCTGATATACGGGGCCCTGGCCCATATCGGGGCACCTGCGGGCGCGGTTGCGGCGGGTACAAAGAACGGCGCAAGGATACTTACCTATGTGGCAGGCAGCCTGTTTGGAAAAGCAGGAATGATGATCCTGGGAGTCATCTTCCTTATTGCGTGCTTTAATACATGCGTGGGGCTGTTAAGCTGCTGCAGCCAGTATTTTACCACAATCATCCCGGTGATTGGCTATAAGGTGTGGGTGTTTGTGTTTGCAGCCGTCAGCCTGGTGATATCCAGTGCAGGGCTTAACAGGATACTGACCGTATCGGAGCCAGTGCTGAACGCCATATATCCGGTGGCAATCGTGCTGATTGTGCTGGCATTTTTAGGTCCGCTGACCAGGAGATGGCCTGCCATGTTTCCGTGCAGCATCCTGCTGACAGGGATTGTCAGTGTGGTGTATGCCCTGGAACAGAGTAAGGTTACCATACCTTTCCTAAGCCAGGCCACCACATACCTTCCGGGATATGGGGCCGGCCTGGGATGGGTTGTGCCGGCTTTGGCAGGGATGGCGGCGGGAATTGTTGTCTCCTCCGTGCGGGAGGAGGAAAATGAGCCGTAGGGGTATGGTTGATGGGAGTACGGCTGATATGGAATGGTTGATGGAATGACAGCTGATACGGAATGGTTGAAGGAATTGCAGCTGATATTGAATGGTTGAAGGAATTGCGGCCGATACGGAATGGTTGAAGGAATTACAGCTGTTATGGAATGGCAGATAGAGTTGTGACTGACAAAGAGTGACTGACAGAGACGTGATTGATATAGAAAAGGACAGGATAGGACATGGCACAGACGAAATGGATGCTTCACGCGAAAAAGGCAGATTTTAATAAGATTGCAGAGAGATATGGGATTAGTCCGGTAACGGCCAGGATAATCCGCAACCGTGGGATTGAGGGGATGGAGGAAATTGGGCATTACCTGCATGGCTCCGTAAAGGACCTTCATGACCCGCGCCTTCTGCCGGACATGGAGAAGGCGGTTGGAATCCTGCGCGGCAAGGTGCGGGAAGGAAAACCAATCCGCATTGTGGGGGATTATGATATTGACGGGGTCTGCTCCACCTATCTGCTTTACCGGGCGCTGAAACGGGTTGGGGCCAATGTGGATTTTGAGATCCCTGACAGGATTAAGGATGGGTATGGAATCAATGAAATGATCATTGAGGCAGCGGCAGGGGATGGGATTGATACCATACTTACGTGTGACAACGGGATTGCAGCAATCAGCCAGATTGCCAGGGCCAAGGAACTGGGGATGACCGTGGTGGTCACGGACCATCATGATATATTGGTGGAGGAAAGCCAGGACAGCTGCGCGGGAAAGGATGCAGATGGCAGGGATGGGAGCCATGGGGATGCAGAGGACTCCTGTCAGGGAACAGAGGTGCTTCCGCCAGCGGACGCCATTGTGAATCCCAAGATGAGGGGCTGCCGGTATCCATTTCCCGGTATATGCGGCGGCATGGTGGCCTACAAGCTGGTGCAGGTGCTGTTTGAGGAATGCGGCGTACCTATGGAGGAATGGCTGGATATGCTTGAGATTGCGGCCATTGCAACGGTAGGGGATGTGATGAAGCTTCAGGGCGAGAACCGCATCATTGTGAAAGAAGGTCTTTGCCGCCTGGGCCATACATCCAATCTTGGTCTGCGTAAGCTTATAGAGAAAAATAACCTGGCAGCGGACTCCATTACGGCCTACCATATCGGCTTTGTCATCGGACCCTGCCTCAATGCCAGCGGACGGCTTCAGACCGCCAAGCTGGCTCTGGGGCTTCTGCTCTGTGAGGATGATGCGGAGGCGGACCGCATGGCCCAGGAACTTAAGGAGCTTAACGACCAGAGGAAGGATATGACCCAGGCCGGCATTGACGATGCGGCGGCCATGGTGGATGAACTGTACCAGGATGACAAGGTGCTGGTGGTGTTCCTGCCGGACTGTCATGAATCCCTGGCAGGAATCGTGGCAGGGCGGCTGAGGGAACGGTATGGCAAGCCCTCCTTTGTCCTGACACGTGCGGAAGGCTGCGCCAAAGGTTCAGGGCGATCCATTGAGGCCTACCACATGTTCCATGCCCTGGTGGAGGTTAAGGACCTGCTTCTTAAGTTCGGAGGCCACCCCATGGCGGCAGGATTTTCCCTGAGAGAGGAAGATGTGGATGAATTCCGGCGGCGTCTGAATGAAAATGCCAGGGAGCGTCTGACAGAGGAGGATTTCATCCCCCGGGTCTGGATTGATGTGGCCATGCCTTTTGAGTATATATCAGAATCCTTTGTAAAGGAACTGGAACTGCTGGAACCCTACGGACAGGGCAATGAGAAACCGCAGTTCGCACAGAAGGATATGGTGATACGGAGCGCCAGCGTCATGGGCAGGAACCGGAATGTGGTGCGCCTGAGCCTGGTCAATGAACGCGGTGTTTCCATGAATGGGGTGGTATTTACAGAAGGCGACCTGTTCATGGAGGAAAAAGGAAACAGCAGGGTCATGGATATCATCTATTATCCTGGGGTAAATGAATATAATGGGAACAGGAATCTTCAGATAGTGGTGAAGGACTGGAAGTTCCATTGAGATGTAAGCCATGAAGGCCCTGTGTATCATGGAAAATCCTGTAATTATGGACATTGACGGGAAGCAGACCGCGCTAAAGACATGCGGCATTGGAACGCCTGGCCGGAAATGAAGGGAGGGACATGAGGAGGGAACTGCCGGTAACGAAGGATCATGAACCGGCACATCCTCAATAAGCCTGCCCGTCAACCGTAAGGCCGTCCACCACATACATGCCGCGCCATATCTTAAGCCTGAGAAGGATATTACTGTCCCTGGTAATGGACTGTTCCAGTGCATCGGCATGTCTTTCATTCAGGTAATACTGCTCAATCCTTGGCTGGATGCTGATTTGTGCCCCATCTTCGTAAATCCGCAGATATTGGGAGGAACATCTGATATAGGGGGTATTGCTGTCCGGACAATCCAGGGATGCATAGGAAAAGCCCGATATACCGCTGTCCGGGTCCGTATCCAGGACCACATATACAGGTATGGTGCTTTGGCGTCTGTTTTCGTAGCGTTCAATGGAACCAGGTTCCAGCGTGACCCTGCTGTCCGGGCTGCTGAGCCGGAGGTAGCGGCCCCGCAGGGCGTCATAGGGGTCATAACCGGCCATTTCCAGGGTCACGGTCCTCCCTCTGCCGGATACCGCGCAGACCATGGCAATGACAGCCAGTAGCATCAGAAGCTGCAATGCAAATACAATCAGGATCATCTTATTGCGGTGTATTTTCATGTACATTCCCTCCTTTCAGCTTTAAGGTCATCCTGTAGTTCACGGCAAGGAATGCCAGGCCCGCTGTCAGGAAGACGATTCCTTTCACCAGCAGCTGATAATTGCCAAAGGATACCCTTAATACGATATACAGTATGATGGCGGCCGTGTAACGGCGTACAGAGGCCAGACTGGCGGATTTTATCCCGTACAGCAGCTTATACAGGCTGAATGCAATGAAGAAGAGGTTGACAAGGATTTCATATGCAGGAGGATACACGCGGATGTCTGTCCACTGGGCAATAACCACATCGGCTGCCAGCAGCCCGCATAGGATGGCGGACAGCAGAAGGTCCAGCCGCTCCTTCCCGGCCTTTTTCGTATCATAGATATACATCCGGATTAAGACCCCTGCCAGAAGCGCCAATAAGAGGAACTGGGGCAGCCGGTCTGAATACGGGGCTGGGCCCGCGTAACCAAAGAAATCCGCAAAATAGTTGAAGGACAGGTAGAAAACAGCCTTTGTAAACAGCATGATATATAACAGCCGTCCTGCCAGCACCGGATAAAGGGCCGGCCGTTCAATGGTCATGTTAATCAGAAGCACAAGGATACAGGCGTAAAAGGCGCCATAGGGCACATACAGGATTGCCAGATACAGCATCCAGATAAAAAAGCATAGGGACAGCAGACGGCAGGTCCTGCCTTTCCTGACACATTTTATATAATAGGGGAGCAGGAGGAGGGCCAGGAGCATATAGTCGCTGTTCCATCCGGTCCAGCAGATTCCACCCATATATAAGAGGGCCAGATAGTATCCGTCCAGAAGGTACACTGCTGGCAGCATGAGCACAAAACCGGTGAGCAGCATGGACTGGAGGCTGTAGGAAATCTGGTAGGCCTGGTATATCAGCCCCAGTGCGGATAAGAAGGCAATGCCAAGGGCCAAGGTCAGGGATTGGATCCACACATCAGATGCCTGGGCGCGGATTTTCAGGAAAAGGAGACCCTGGACACCCAACAGGGGAAGGAATGCAATGAAAGCCTTCATCTCCCTGGAAAACATGGACCAGTTATAGGCAAACATGGATATGACTCCTGCACCTATGAAGACCACGCCTATGAGGGCGAATATCAGAAAGGCGTTGGTGTGTTCCTTCCTGGATATCATGTATTCATCCTGGATGCGTTCCAGCTGGGCCTGTTCCAGATAGCCAAGTTTTGTAAGCTGTTTTAGTTCATTGTAAAGTTCATTGGAATTCATTGGGCATCCCCCTTTCTGTTATAATGATTATAGCTGGTTTTGGGGGGATGGGATAGATGTTGATTGTCATGGATGGGATGACATTTGTCACGATTTTGGATAGGTAATCCGGGAGGAAAAGGGATAATAAAAGGCCGGGGCAGATTAAGCCCCGGCCTTTACCATTTACCTGGTACTGATTATTCAGCAGCCTCGGTT
>OCAS01001079.1_pt1 | contig 15827 bp, 13 predicted proteins | sample 1550751 | NCBI WGS metagenome assembly OCAS01 (sample SAMEA2580301, study PRJEB22360) | human gut metagenome | biome: human gut; feature: human-associated habitat; material: faeces | place: Denmark | collected 2008/2010
CCGAATGAATCCCCCGGCCGCCCCCGCCCACCTCAAGATAAGACCCGCCCTGGCCCCCTTCGCGGACTGGGGGATTCCGGGAATGACAGAAGATGGATTTATATTGGTGAATGGATGGTTCTGGAATCTATAATCCCTGCTATAAATTAATGCGGAATCGTCTGCATGTATGGTATAATTGATAGCATAGGCCTTTAATCCTGTCTCATATAAGGAGACTGTCATGACTTCAAAGAAAAAAGTAAGTTATATAAAAAGACATTTCCTCATATTGTTCCTGTTGGTGGTCATATTGGTGGGAATCATGGGGACCGCAATCATACGTTTTTCCAAAGGTGTGGTGGGTAACGAGATTATTAAATTACACCAGGCTATTTTAAAACAATCTGCTAACGGTACGGCGGATACGCTGGGCTCCCTGAAGGAGAGCCTTTCTAATATTGCCCAGAATGCCAGGGTGACACAGTGGCTGGCCCAGGAGGAGTGGATGCCGGGGGATGATGGGGATGGAACGGGAACTGCAGATGGGAATGGGATAGCGGATGGGGCAGGGATTGCAGACGGGGTGGGAACTGCCAACGGGATAGGGGAAGCAGTCGGGTCAGGAACATTAGACGGATTAGGGACAGCTCCTGAGAAAGAAAAAAAGGTGGGAAGCAGACGCTGGCAGGACCAGGATACCGGTGATTCCATGGACGGGTATGTGGATGGGCTTGTGCAGGATGAGATATACAAGAATTATAAACGGGGAAATATTTTCAGGATTTACATTTACGATCTGCAGGGGCTGCGCTACAGCAGCGACCGGCCGGTGATTTCTTGGGAAACAGCCATGGACTATATTAAAAAGGCGGCTCCGGTGGGGGAGGATATGCCGGATCATGTGCTGTTGGACGGACCTGTGCGCAGCGATGAAGGTGGCCTGTACAGGCATGGTTTTTATCTGATTGAACCAATCAGGGACCTGCTGAGTGGACGGGTGGAGGGGTATGTCCTGATGCAGTTCAGCGAGAAGGTCCTTTATGATTCATACTCGGGTATGAGGGGGAAGGACAGGAAGTTCTGTATCGTCAGCAGCAGCGGGATCCTTGTGTCGGGAGAAAACAAGAGTGAGATTGGAGGTTGGCCGGCTATTGGGGAACCGATGGGGGGGCCTGGTCAGGAATCAGGCACATCCGGTTTCATCCCTGGGGCCGGATACCGGACCGTGGAGGACCAGGGCCAGGATTATATGTATTTTTACGAGAATATATTGGGAACGGATTGGTATCTGATGGAGCGTATTAATGTTCATGAGATATGGGAGACCCTTGACAGGACCGGGTATTTCAGCCTTCTGCTGATTGCAGCCTTTGTTTTATGCATCTATCCCCTGACCATGTTTTCCAGAAAGCATATCATCAAACCAGTGGACAAGATTAAGGATAAGATGAACCAGGTGGCAGAGGGACGGCTTGATGTACGGATAAATGCCCAGGAGCGGGGGAAGGGTGAGTTTGCGGAGATTGCGGATTCTTTTAATTACATGGTGGACCGGCTGGAGAAGCAGGTGGAGGAGATACGGGCCATGGACCGCAAGAAGCACCTGCTGGAACTGGATTTCCTTCAGGCCCAGATTAATCCGCATTTTATATATAATACCTTAAGTTCCATCCGGTTTTATGTGGAGATGGGGAAAAATGAAGAGGCAGAGGATATGCTGATTGATTTTTCTAAAATCCTCAGGAAGACGCTGTCCAGGACCGAACAGTTCATTACATTGCGGGAGGAAATGGAGACGCTTAGGCATTATGTAAATCTTCAGAAGGCCAGGTACAGGGAACGGGTTGAGGTGTGGTTTGATGTTGAGGAAAGTACGCTTTCTTCCCTTGTACCGGATTTCATCCTTCAGCCCATTGTGGAGAATGCGATTTTTTACAGCCTGAAGGAAGATAAGGTATGCCATATAAGGATTAAAAGTTTTCTGGACCATGGGAACCTGTGCATCAGCGTGAAGGACGACGGGGTTGGGATGGATGCTGAGAAAATCAGCACGGTCCTGAACAAGGATATGAATATTAACAGGGTGGGTATCAAGAATGTGAATGAGCGCCTGAAACTGAATTACGGAGATGGTTACGGACTGAGGATCATAAGTGAGGAAGGCAAAGGGACAGAGGTTATCCTGGTGATGCCTGCCACCACTGAAAGGAAGCGGCTGAGATGAAGATATTGATTGTGGATGATGAAACCCCTATCCGGGAGTGGATTCAGTTCAGTATTGAGCGGGGTGGGAACCCTGAGTTTGAGATTGCGGCAGTGGCTGAAAGCGGGAATGAGGCATATGAGCTGGCCCTTAAGAACCAGCCGGATGTAGTGATTACAGATATAAAAATGCCGGGCATGGATGGAATGGAATTGATGAAAAAGGTCCTGGAGGTCAGCCCCTATACAAATTTTGTCATCCTGACCAATTACGCTGAATTTTCCTATGCCAGGGAGGCGGTGACCTATGGGGCCAAGAAGTATCTGCTGAAGTCAGAACTGCGCGGACGGGATATCCTCAGCACATTAGAGGAGATATACAGGGAAATCCAGGAAAAGGCCGGAAATAAGGAAAAGGACTGTTATTCCAACGGATATCTGGATATTTTTGACTGTTATTATAACCTGGATAATAAGGAGTTCCTGGAGGATTTCTGGAAAAGGCATGGCTTCAGGCCCGGGGAAATGTTCCTGGTTACAGCATTTGAACAGCGGGACGGGACGCGGCAGAAGGAAGTAATGGACCGGTTTGTGCGGGAGAGGAAGGTCCATGCCATTGGCCCGGCCCTGAAGAACAAGAGCATTTACCTGATATTCCAGGCTGAAAGCGAGGAAGGGCTTACAAAAACCGCAGACAGGTTTTCGGAAGGTTACCGGAGGGAGGACCTGGGACTTATGGTGTCCGGGCATATGGGCAAGGGACTTGCATCCATTATGCAGGCCATTGAAGAAGCAGAGAAGATGCTGCGCTACACCTTTTTGCTGGATAATGGATATCTGAAAATACAGGACGCAATGGAACTTCAGCCTCTTGACAGGGCGTCCATTAAGAAGAATTACCAGAAAATCCTGGCAGGTATCCTGTATGAGGGGGAGGAAGTGGTCCAGGAAGCGTTAGTGCGGTGGTTCCAAAGCCTTCATAGTGCGCCTTTTACGGATATCCAGTGGGTGAAGGAGATGTGCATCCAGCTGGTGATAGGGATTGAGGAGATATGTACGGCCCATATACCGGATTTTTCAGAGGAGCATCACCAGGACATGGACTGGACGCTGAAGGTATGCGGGGAACTGTGCAGGAATCTGGTAAACAGGATTTACTCTGAGGATAATTTCAGATACTCCCAGAGTGTGAGGGATGCCATACGGTATATCCATGATAATTACAACAGGGATATTTCCCTGAACGAGGTGGCGCGGTATATATATCGTTCGCCGGAATACCTGAGCAGGCTTTTTAAGTCGGAAACAGGGGAAAAGTTCAGCAGTTACCTGATGTCCTACCGGCTCAATAAGGCAAGGGACATGCTGATTAACACGGATATGAAGATATATGAGATTGCCTATGCAGTTGGCTATACCACACCCAGTTATTTTTCTAAAATGTACAGGGATTTCATGGGAGTCGGACCCGAGGTTACCCGGAGCCAGAGAAATACCAGGAGTATGGAAGGATATATGTCAAAATAGTTGCATAAAGTTAAAAATGTTGCATAGACCAGCGGCTGCTGACCAGAAAAAGTTAAAATACTTTTTAAAATGGTTAGCAGCCTTTCTTTATATATAAACCATTTTGTATTAAAATTCCTAATAGATAAAGGCACATTCACAGCGTGATAAAAAAGGAGGGCATTATGAAGAATACCAGATTCACAGCAATATGCATGGCAATGGTTATGGGAGTTTCACTTGTTGGCTGCGGAGGAAACCAGGGAGCCGGTAATGGAGGCAATGGCGCAGGCAGTGCCAAGGCAGAGGCCGGGACGGATAATAAGGAAAATACCGGGGGCAATGGTGACAGTGGGTCCAATCCGGATACCACGGCCGAGGGTGCAAAGGACGCTTCCCAGATAAAGGTGGGGCTGGTACTGAGCACAGGCGGCCTGGGGGATAAGAATTTTAATGATATGGCCTATGCCGGGATTACAAAGGCCCAGGAGGATTTTGGGATTGAGTTTGACTATGTGGAGCCTAGTTCGGTCAGCGACCTGCTTCCGCTTGACCGGCAGTTTGCAGAGACAGAGGAGTATGACCTGATTATTGCCATTGCAAGCGACCAGGAGGAACCGATCATTGAGGTAAGCCAGGAGTTCCCTGACCAGAAGATTTCCCTTCTGGACAGCGCGGCTGAAATCGATGGCGTAAGCACGGTACAGACCGAGTGGAGTGAACAGACCTTTCTGGCAGGCGTGATTGCGGGAATGGGCACATTAAGTGATATGGAACTGGCCAATGAGGACAATGTGATTGGCGTAATCATGGGAATGGACCTGCCGAACCTGAGGGAAGGCGTTGTGGGATTTACGGCCGGCGCAAAGTACGTGAACCCGGACGTGGAAGTGCTGGAAGGCGTGGTCGGTGCATTTAATGACCCGGGCAAGGGAAAGGAAATGGGACTTTCCATGTACAGCAAGGGAGCTGATTTCATCCAGTGTATTGCAGGCGCGTCCGGCCTTGGCGTGTTCGGCGCGGCAAAGGAAGCTGACCGCTACGCGTTTGGCGTGGGGCCAAACCAGAATGGGGAGGATCCTGACCATATTGTTGCATCCTCTGTAAGAAGCGTGGATGAGATGGTTTACAATGAGGTTAAGAGCATAGTGGAAGGCACATGGGAGCCAGGGCTTCACATGAGCGGCATGAAGGAAAATGCAGTCGGCTGTGATATGGATGGTTCCAATGTGGCGGTTCCGGATGATATTAAGGCAGCAGTTGAGGATATCAGGAGCAGGATTGCGTCAGGGGAACTGGTGCCCTGCAAGAACGCGGATGAATTAGATGCATGGGTACAGGCAAACCAGTACACGAAATAAAAGGGGTTCAGAGGGTTACAGGAGGAAAGGCAATGTACGCAGTTGAAATGAGGAACATCACAAAGCAGTATCCCTTGGTCCGGGCCCTTGATAATGTGGATTTTCTTCTTGAGGAGGGGGAAATCCTCTCCCTCCTGGGGGAGAACGGGGCAGGCAAATCCACATTAATGAAAATCCTCTATGGCATCTGTAAGCCGGATGAAGGGGAGATTTTCGTGAAAGGTACGCCTACGGCCATTAAATCCCCGAAACAGGCCATAGACCTGGGGATTGGGATGGTGCACCAGCATTTTATGCTGACGCCGGTACTGACAGTGACGGAAAATATCGTTGTGGGGTGCGAACCTGTAAAGGGGATTGTGTTTGACCGGGAAACAGCAGAACGCAGGGTACAGGAAATGATTGACAGGTACGGGTTTGGAATCCGGGCTTCCCAAAAGGTAAGCGGTCTGTCTGTGGGGGAACAGCAGAAGGTGGAAATCCTGAAAGCGATTTACCGCAATGCTGACATCTTAATATTGGATGAGCCGACAGCAGTTCTTACACCTCAGGAGGTTGAAGAGCTGTTTCATATTTTAAGGGAGTTAAAGGCCCAGAATAAGAGCATTGTAATCATTACCCACAAACTGAAGGAGACCCTGGCCATTGCGGACAGCATCAGCGTGCTTCGCGACGGGAAAATGATTACCAGCCACGTATCCATCAAAGGGGCGACCGCGGACAGCCTGGCCCAGATGATGGTGGGACGGGAAGTGACCCTGGGCGTTTCAAGAAAGGCCAGGTCTGTGGGCGGGACAGCGCTGCGGGTAAGGGATATCACCCTTAAGAAAAAGGACAGGTACATACTCAACCACATTTCCCTGGAACTTAAAAAAGGGGAAATCCTGGGGATTGCAGGCATTGAGGGAAATGGGCAGACAGAACTCATTGAATGCCTTACAGGCATCTGCCATCCTGACAGGCTGGACATGGAGAAGGACGGGCAGTCCATAAAGGGCGGGCCGGATGAATTTATAAGGAAAGGCATTGGCCACATCCCGGAGGACCGCATGACCAGGGGGCTGGTGCTGGATCTGTCCATTCTGGATAATATGATTCTGGGCTACCAGGGCCGTTTCCAGAAAAACGGCATCCTGGACAGAAAGAAAATGAAACAATTTGCCGACAGCCTGCTGCAGGAATTCAGGATTAAGGCGCCTAATCCGCTGGTGAAGGCAAGCTCCCTTTCCGGCGGAAACCAGCAGAAGATTGTAATCGCAAGGGTATTCAGCGAGGACCCGGACATCATTATTGTGGCCCAGCCCACAAGGGGGGTGGACATCGGGGCCATGGAGTATATACATGAACGCCTCCTGGACCTGAGGGACGAAGGAAAGGCAGTGCTGCTTATCTCGGCTGACCTGGATGAGGTGAAGAGCCTCAGCGACCGTCTGGCCGTGATTTATGATGGGGAACTGGTGGCAGAAGGGCGGCCGGAGGAGTTTGACGATATGGAACTGGGACTTCTGATGACCGGGGCCAAAGGAGAGAGGAGGGCTTCCATATGAGCGGCAAAGGAAGTAAGGCGTCCGCGCCGGGCGCTGCAAAGCAATCATACGGTGTAAAGGCCATCCTGGCTAAGAACATGTCTTTTACAGCCCTGATCCTGGCTTTAATCCTGGGCGGGGTAATCATGTCCATCTGCGGATACAATCCATTTGAGGCATATGGGGCAATCATGAAGGGTGCGTTCGGAGGCAAGAAGGCCATATGCCAGACACTGGTGCAGGCAACGCCGCTGATATTTGCAGGGCTGGCCTATACGGTGGCTAAAAGGGCGAACCTGATTAACCTTGGAATCGAAGGCCAGCTTTATATCGGGGCATTGGGAACCTCCATGTTTGCCCTTCTCCCCCTTAACCTTACGCCGGTTCTTTGGATCATGCTTGCCCTGTTATGCGGCATGGTTTTTGGCGGTCTGTATGCGGGTCTGGTGGGATTCATGAAGGTACGTTTCGGCTCCAATGAGGTAATTGCAACCATGATGCTTAACACCATTGCAGTGAACTTTGTGGAGTATGCGGTGAACTATCCCCTGAAAGAGGAAGGTAAGAGCATTGCCCAGACAGCCAAATTTACTGAAGCCATATGGCTTCCTAAAATCGTAGATAAGACACAGCTCACAATTGCCATCATCATTGCGGCAGCGGCCTGTATCCTCATAAAGCTGCTGCTTGACCGGACCGTAATCGGATATGAGATTAAATGTGTGGGGCAGAATTTAAAGGCATCGGAAACAGCAGGAATCCGTATTGGAAAAGTAATGATCATTGCCATGCTGATCAGCGGGGCCATTGCAGGACTTCTGGGGGGCACCCATGTGATGGGCGTGGACAGACGGCTGATTGCCGGATTTTCCTCCGGTTATGGTTTTGACGGCATTGCGGTAGCTGCACTGGCAGCCGACAGGCCGGTGGCCGTCATACTTTCCGGCATTATTTTTGGTGCCCTGAGGGCAGGATGCATGGTGCTTAACAGGACCACGGGAGTGCCCACGGAGTTTATTGACGTAATCCAGGCACTGATCATCCTTTTGGTGGCAGCGCCCCTTCTTGTAAAGGAGATACTGAGGATGAACCGGAAACATACAGCTACATCCGTGAAAGGAGGCAGGACGGCATGAACCAGATAATATCCATATTCACATCCACCTTCAGCATGTCGGTGCCGCTGATCCTGGCGGCCCTGGGAGGTGTCATATCGGTAAGAAGCGGCATCATGGCCCTGGGACTTGAGAGCATGATGACCATGGGAGCCTTCTGCGGGGTTCTGGGATCCTATTTTACAGGAAATGTGGCTGCAGCCATTCTCTGCGGCATTGCCGGAGGCGCGCTGTTCGGCCTGTGCCATGGAATCTTAAGCGTGCGTTATAAAGTAAATCAGGTTATCAGCGGAATTGGGCTGAATCTCCTGGCAGTGGCCGCCACCACCCTTCTCATGCAGCTGATCTGGAACAATAAAGGGTCGTCCCCTCAGGTTGCGTCCATTAAGCAGGGAGTGCTTACGTCGCCCATTACATTTATCATGCTGGCAGCGGTTGCAGCTGAGTATTTTATACTGTTTAGGACCCGGTTTGGCCTGCGCCTGAGAATGGTGGGGGAGAATCCCAAGGCCGCGGCCACGGTGGGACTTCCGGTACACAGAATCAAATACATTGCAGTGGTGTGCTGCGGCATGCTGGCCGGCCTGGGCGGTGCCTACCTGTCCATTGACCATCTGGATATGTATGTAAGGGATATGTCGGCCGGCAGGGGATATATTGCAGTGGCAATCATGATACTGGCAAGATACAATCCAATCATGGTAGTGCTCTGCGCCCTGATATTCGGATTCTCTGACGCGGTTCAGATAAGCCTGCAGGGATATGGGGTGCCGTCCCAGATCATGGCCATGATTCCGTATATGGTGACCCTTCTGGTGCTGGCATTTGGCGTAAGGCAGATCACACCGCCTGCAGGGGTTGGGGCACACGATGACGAGTAGGGATGCGGCGTAAGATTGTAATGTGAAGATGTAAAGTAAGAATGTAACACATGAAGGTGAAATAGATGCAGAGAATAGAATCATAAGGAGAAAAAAGCAGATGAGAGCAATTATGGTAATGTTTGATTCCCTGAACAGGCATATGCTTCCGCCCTATGGCTATAAAGATATCGTGGCCCCGAATTTTGAGCGTCTGGCATCCTGTACAGTGACATTTGATAACTGTTACGCGGGAAGCCTTCCCTGTATGCCTGCCCGAAGGGAAATACATACCGGGAGGTACAATTTCCTTCACAGGAGCTGGGGACCCTTGGAGCCCTATGATGATTCCATGCCGGAAATCCTTAAGAACAACGGCATTTACACACATCTGACCACGGACCACTGGCATTACTGGGAAGAGGGAGGATGCAACTACCAGACAAAATATAATACCTTTGAGTTTGTAAGGGGACAGGAAGGGGATTGCTGGAAGGGCAGGATTAAGTGGGATGTGCCGCCTCATATTGACGGCCGTAAGGATGCCTGCGGGAGACAGGAATATATTAACCGCCATTATATGAAGGAGGAGGAGAACCAGTCCATTGCAGTGAACTTTTCCAATGGCCTGGAATTCATAGAGGACAACCATGAGGAGGATAACTGGTATCTCCAGCTGGAGAACTTCGACCCTCATGAACCATTTTTCTCACCGCAGAAATATAAGGATTTCTATAAGGATGGATATGAGGGTATCATGTTTGACTGGCCGGGCTACCATGAGGTGGCTGAGACGCCGGAGCAGGTGCAGCACTGCATCAATGAGTACAAGGCCCTTGTGACAATGTGTGATACGTACCTTGGCAAGGTGCTGGACATGATGGATCAGTACGACATGTGGAAGGATACCATGCTGATTGTGAACACGGACCATGGGTTCATCCTCAGTGAACATAACTGGTGGGGAAAGGTCATGATGCCGTACTTCAATGAGATTGCCCATACGCCGCTGTTTATCTGGGACCCAAGGGCAGGTGTCAGGGGGGAACGGCGCCAGGCCCTTGTGCAGACCATAGACCTTGCGCCCACGCTGCTGGATTTTTTCCATCAGGATATCCCGGAGGACATGCAGGGAAAACCACTGTACCAGACCATGGTGGATGACACCCGGGTCAGGGAGTACGCCCTGTTCGGCCAGCACGGTGTCCATGTCAATATCACGGACGGCCGGTATGTGTACATGAGATGCCCGGTACCGGATAAGGAAAATGAACTGTTTAACTATATCCTTGAACCTTCCAGCTATCCAGGCGCCATTGGCGTGGAGGAAATGCGCACAGCCAGGTTATGTGAAGGATTCCCATTCACAAAAGGCATGCCTGTGCTGCAGATTAAGGGCGGATACGGAATCAGCACCCTTGGTTTCCCGCCCAGGAAGCTGATGGAGTACGGTACCATGCTCTTTGACCTGGAACAGGATCCCAAACAGGAGCATCCCATTCAGGATGAAGCGGTAGAGGCCAGGATGAAGATGAATATGGTGCGCCTCATGGAGGAAAATGATGCGCCGGCGGAGCAGTATGTGAGACTGGGGCTGTGATGTTTGAGGCGGGGACGTCCGCGAAGCGGGCCAGGGCGGGCATTTCCTTGCGGGGGCGTGCGCAGCCGGGGGAATCATTTGGGCTGTGGGCGGCAGGACGCATAGTGGAGGAGGCCGCAGCTTCTTAGGTTCTGACAATATAAAAGACGGAGGTGGATTCTGGCATCAAAGCCAGAATCCAAGGTGCTCTGAACGTAGAAAGTCCTTCAGGATTTCTACGTGAATAGCACCGATCCTCCGTCTTTTTTGTTGTCAGGGCCTTAGAAGCTGCCCCTCTGGAACTTAGCGTCCTATGGCCCGCCGCCCGAATGAATCCCCCGGCTGCCGCACCTCAAGATAAGGCCCGCCCTGGCCCGCTTCGCGGACGCCGCCCACACTGCCAAACCGCATCCGCCAAACCTCCATCCATCACACTAACGTCCCCAATATACTCCTCCCAATGGTCCCCTCCGGCATCTTCACGCCAAAATTCTCCGCAATGGTAGCCCCAACAGCTGCGAATGTATCTGTCTCCTCCAGCCTGCCTGCTCCCTCAAACTTCTTTGAGTAAATCAGAAGGGGAACCTGTTCCCTGGTGTGGTCCGTGCCTGAGTAGGTGGGGTCGTTGCCATGATCGGCCGTAATCATCAGAAGGTCATCCTCCCTCAAATCAGCCAGGGCCTCCCCCAGCTTCACATCAAACATCTCAACTTCCCTGGCATATCCTTCCGGATTCCTGCGGTGTCCCCATAAAGCATCAAAGTCCACCAGGTTCACAAAACAAAGGCCTTCAAACTCCTCATCCCTTATGATATCCACGGTCTGTTCCATGCCATGGACAGAACTTTTGGACTTATATGCCTTGGTAATGCCTTCGCCGTCAAAGATATCCCTTATCTTGCCAACGGAAATGACCTCATATCCATTTTCCTTCAGCGCGTCCAATGCCGTCTTCCCGGTCGGCTTAAGGGCATAGTCGTGGCGGTTGCTGGTGCGTTTGAATTCGCCCTTTTTCTTCCCCACATAAGGCCTGGCGATAATACGTCCCACCCTCCACTCATCCTTCATGGTCAGTTCCCTTGCAATCTCACAGCAGCGGTACAGCTCATCCAGGCCAAAGGTCTCCTCATTGCCGCATATCTGCAGTACGGAGTCCGCGGACGTATAAACAATCATATGACCGGTGGCAATCTCCTCCTCAGCCAGTTCATCCAGTATCTCGGTTCCGCTGGAACTCTTATTGCCGATTACCTTGTGTCCCGTGCGCTTCTCCAGTTCCTCAATCAGCTCCCGCGGGAATCCGGTTTCCGTAAATGTCACAAAGGGCTTCACGGTCTTAATCCCCATCAGTTCCCAATGCCCTGTCATGGTATCCTTGCCGCAGCTCTCCTCGTTCATGACAGTATAATATCCGGCTGGCTGTGAAACAGGCCCCACCCCCTTTAACGGGTGCAGGTTGGCAAGCCCCAGGCGCTGTAGATTAGGAATCTCCCAATGGTCCACGCTGTCAGCGATATGTCCCATGGTATCCGCTCCCTGGTCACCGTAATCCTTTGCATCCTTACCATTGCCGGCTCCGAATGAATCCACCACAATCACAAATACACGTTTGAATTTTTCCATCCTGTCTTAATCCTCCATCATGGCAGCTGCCTTAAGCGCAACTTCCATCATATTGCCAAATGCCTCCTGACGCTCCTTTGCGCTTGTCTTTTCCCCGGTCACCATGGAATCTGAAATGGTAAGCAGGCAGGCAGCCTTCTTTCCCAGTACTCTGGCATTGTGGAACAGTGCAAAGCTCTCCATCTCCACACATTCACAGCCATGCTTTTCATAAATTTCCCTAAAGCCATCCATTCCAGGCTCACTGTAGAAAACATCGCTGGAGTGAATCTTTGCAGGCTTTACCTCAATCCCGCATTCCTTTCCGGCTTCCATTATCACCTTGTTAAGGTCTGAATCCGGATATTTGACATCTGCCGCATCGCCGTTCTGGGTCTTCCCAAAGCTGGACTCGCTCCAGCATTCCTCTGCCAGGACAACATCATACAGTTTAAGCCTTTCCGTATATGCGCCCGCGGAACCGATACGGATGATCCGCTCCACCCCATACTGTGTGAACAGCTCATAGGAATAGATACCGATACTTGGCATACCCATTCCGCTGGCCATGACAGTAACCTCTTTGCCCTGGTATTTACCTGTAAATGCATAAATGTTGCGCACCTGATTCACTAACTTCACATCGGTCAGCCAGTTCTTGGCAATGAATTCCGCCCTCAGCGGATCTCCCGGCATCAATACGGTTTTTGCGATTTCCCCTGGTGCAGCGCTGTTGTGTGGTGTTCCCATAATATAAACCTCCTCTTTCTATTGCAATTCATCTGTTTTTATTTTAAACTCAATGTAAAGAATAAAAAATGCCAAATGTCACTTTTTTTCAATTATATCACTTTTTTATTGAGGAATCCATCATGACCTGGGAACGCATACTAAAAAACTGCAGGAAGTATGACTGCTATCCGACCATTGAGACATTCTTTTCCACCTGCCCGCCCTTAATCCGAAACTATCTGACCCTCCAGACCATTCCGGCGGGCCAGCTTCTCATCCAGGCCGGCGCTCCCTGCGGCACGGTCTATATCCTTGTGTCTGGCAGGCTTCAGGCCATTGAGGAAAAGGCAGGCGAGATTCCCTATAGTTTCTTTGACCTGTCACCCTTTGATATTGTGGGTGACTATGAACTCTTTTCAGAAGATGCGGAAAGCTATGTGACGGTGCGGGCCTGGGAACCCTCTGCCTGCCTTACCATTCCCCCCGGTTTCTACCTCCAGTGGCTCAGTACGGACAGCACCGCCCTTTTCTTCCGCACCAGGCTATTGATGAAAAAGCTGTCCCTGCAGCTGAATTCCAGCCGCCGTTACCTATTGATGTCCTATGGACAGCGGTGCATGTACGTCATCAGCCAGGAAGCCGGCAAGGTCACCCCAGTAAACGGAATCTGCAGCCTCAAACTGAACCGCGAGTTCCTGGCTGCCAAAACCGGCTGCTCCCTTCGTACCGTCCACCGTATTCTCAAGGATATGGAACAGAATCACATGCTGGCCCTGTGCGGCGGCAAACTCCTGCTGACCACAAGGCAGCTGGAGGATATGGCCCATGGACTGGAACCGTATTCCTAGTTTCATCCCAAAGCCTGTTTCCTATTCACCAACCACAGCCCCGATGAAATCCAGCACTTGATTAATATTTTCCTCTGTCTCAAAAAACACGGAGGAGTGGATGGCTCCCGGAAGGATCTGAAGCTTCACCCGTTCCTCCCCGCAGACCCGGTTTGCCTTCATGGCAAACCGGACAGACTGCTGCATGGGCAGTATCTGGTCCCCGCTTCCATGCTGGATGAATAAAGGCGGCATATTCCTATGAATATGATGGATAGGGCTGGCAATCCCTACCACCTCTTCCCCGCTTCCCGGATTTGCACCCAGGAACAGGGCGCAGACCCCATTCTCCTGATTATGGAACGGGAAAGCGCTGTCCTCCATCACCGGAAACGCAGGTTCGTACTCACGCTCATTCCAATCCGTGTCATACGGTCCAAGAAAACGCCCTATGATACTATTTGTTTCCAGTTCCTCGTCAGCCGTCAGAAAGTCAGTCTGGGGATACCAGGCCACCCCGGCTGCCAGGCCCGCGTCCATTTCCCTGTACGGGTCCGCTTCGCTGTCAAAATACCTGTCCTGTGCACACAGACATCCCATCAGCGTCATATATCCTCCTGCGCTTCCGCCCCATGCGGCCAGCCGGTCCGGGCAGATGTCCCATTCCTTTGCATTGGCCTTTATGAAACGCACAGCCCTCTTAATATCCCTGACCGGTTCCGGAAAACCGGATTCGCCTGCAAGCCTGTAATTCAGCCCAATCACTGCAAATCCCCGATTCAGCCCTGCAAGCATTGGCTCTATCATCTCCTTCTGGCGTTTATCGCAGGCCACATACCCGCCGCCGTGGATACTGATGATGGCCGGGAACGGCCCCTGTCCCCCAGGCAGGAATACATCCAGCTTCTGAGACGGTGAATCCTGCCCGTACGCCACATCAAAATACCCCTTTCTTCCTTCCACTGAAATCATGGGTCCATTCTTTCTCCACAATCTTACGCTCATTTATGATCCTCCCTTAAATAACAGCTTTTTTTCATTCTCAAAATAATAAATACAACCAGCAGCACTGCCGCGAACACCATAAGGATGTTGCTGTAAAGCCCTGCATTTCCTTTTACCAGTGAAGGACCGCCAGCCAGTTCCCTGGCAGACATCATCCTGCCTGTAAGTGTAATCAGGAGCGAGGGGCCGATACTGGTCATCAGGTTAAAGAACCCGATTCCCACCCCCACCTGTTCCGGCGCCAGCGTGGAAATTACGATTTCCATAAATGGCGCGTATACCAGTGCAAAACCGCCTGCAAACAGACATGCGCAGGTCCCCAGAACCAACATCCCCCTGTCCGTGCCCAATGCCCCGAAGGCAAGGGCAGCCATTACCAGGACCAGGGCGCCGCATAAGGTACGAAAGCTTTTAAACCGTGTTACAATCCTGCCGCTGTTCATTGCTATGGCTGGTGCCAATACATAGCTTGGCAGCAGAAACATCCATGTATTATCCAGCGTGACCATATATACTCCCTGGGCCATGAAGGGGAACAGGAATGAAAATGAATTCTGTATTCCAAATGTCAGGGCCACCAGCAGGATAGCCGTCACATAATTCCTGTTCCTGAAAAAATCCATATGGATGAATGCCCGCCCGCTCTTGGAGATATAGATAAAAAACACCGCCAGCACCACCATTGACAGAAGCAGATATCCCGTGCTGCCCATATTAAAATACATGGATATGAGGAATGTGAATCCCACCAGCAGCATCAGCCCCACAATATCCAGCCTGCCCTCCTGATTCAGCCTTTCATCCGGCACATACCTGCATATGGACGGAAGGGCTGCCAGTGAGACCAGCGGAATCAGGAACGCATACCTCCACCCGATGTACGTTGCAAAAAAACCTCCCAGCAGGATACCGGATGCCTGTGAAATGGACACGCAGGCAGTATTGAACCCATAATATCTGGCATGCTCCCGCTCCCCTATGTACCTGCTCACCAGGATAATCATCAGCCCGGAACCGCAGGTCCCTCCCGTAATCATCAGGGCGGACGCTGCCAACAGCATGTAAAAACTCCTTCCCGCTGCCAGAAATCCCATAACTGCCCCCACATCCATCAGGCACACCCCAAATAACATCAGCCTGCGGATGCTCAGGTAATCCGACAGGGTGGAGTAGGCAACCGATGCAACCCCCATCATCAGCATGACCGTCATGCTGAGAAGACTTACCGTGGTAGGGCTGATTCCAAAATCCACTGTCAGCTGCGGGGAGATGATGTTGATGACGCTAATCATGGTGGCGCTTGAAATAAACACCAGCATAATCATGGGAATCACCCGTTTGACATTGTTTTCATAGTCCATTTACTATACCTCCTATTAAATTTTTGTTTATGTAGTATACTTAATTGTATAAAATATACTTCTATCATCAATATTTGTCAACTATATATCAGCCTCCCTCATTATTTTCATCAGAATCGAGTAGGAGGGAGTGATTAGCTCCCGTCCTCTCACACCACCGTGCGTACCG
>OCAS01001092.1_pt1 | contig 15626 bp, 10 predicted proteins | sample 1550751 | NCBI WGS metagenome assembly OCAS01 (sample SAMEA2580301, study PRJEB22360) | human gut metagenome | biome: human gut; feature: human-associated habitat; material: faeces | place: Denmark | collected 2008/2010
CTCCCATAAACTCAAGGTTTAACAATAAAAAACGGTAGTGAAACTTGACACTACCACGTGATTTAAGGAGGAGCAGCACATGATTATTGAACAATTATTCCAAGAGGATATTAATCGTAAAATTAATGGCGTCGTTAAGGTAGACCAGGATGCTACGGACGTTCTCGTGCAGGAATTGGACGAGTATGTTATTACACGAGATTTGAAGAAACATTTTATTACTTTCTTCAATAATTATGGAGAATCCTTCCGTGAAAAGACCGCTGACATTGGAGTATGGATTTCCGGTTTCTTTGGAAGTGGTAAATCTCATTTCCTGAAAATGCTCTCATACCTTCTTGCCAATCAGGAAGTACAAGGTATCCGTACCGTAGAAAGATTCCGCAAAAAATTTGAGGATGACCCGGCAACGTTCATGCTGATTGATTCTGTTACCAAAGGCCATACGGATACAATTCTTTTTAATATTGATATTGAAGGATCTATCAATAAGGACAAAACTGCAGTTCTCCGTGTTTTTGCGAAGATGTTTTACAACTATCTTGGCTTTTATGGTGAGAATTTAAAGGTTGCAAAACTGGAACAGTTCATTGAAAAACGTGGTAAAACAGCAGAGTTTCGCCGTGTGTTTGAAGAAAAGAATGGTGGGCCTTGGCTTGAGTCCAGAGACGCCTTTGCTTTTTTCGAGGATGATGTTGTTGAGACATTAAAAGAAGTGTTGGGAATGAGTGAAGATGCTGCCCGCAACTGGTTCAATGGAACAGAGACAGTAGAAACCAGCATCGCTCAGCTTGTTTCTGAAATGAAGGAATATGTTGATAATAAACCGGACGACTTCCGCTTGTTCTTCATGGTCGATGAAGTTGGCCAGTATGTTGGTGGAGATACAGATCTCCTTATCAATCTTCAGTCTCTGGTTGAGAAAATCGGTAGTGAATGTGATGGAAAGATCTGGGTTGTTTGCACCGGTCAGGAAGCTATTGATGAAATCATCAAAGCGCGCGAGAACGAATTCTCTCGTATTCAAGCCCGTTTTAAAACAAGACTTTCTTTGACTTCTTCTTCTGCAGATGAGGTTATTCAGAAGCGTATTTTAAAGAAGAAACCAGAAGTGGAACCGGCACTGGAACAGGTCTATAACCAGAATGATTCTGTACTTCGTAACCTCTTTAGCTTTACCGACGCCCTGTTGGATATTAAAGGATATTCTGGCCCACAGGACTTTGCCAGAAACTTCCCGTTTGTACCGTATCAGTTCATTATTATGCAGAAAGTGTTCGCTGAAATCCGTAAGCATGGTAATTCTGGTAAACATCTTTCTGGTGGTGAACGCTCCATGCTTTCTGGATTCCAGGAAGCTGCGCAGAAGATTCAGAATAAGGAAGAGTTTGCATTGGCACCGTTCTATCTGTTTTATGATACCGTACACACCTTCCTTGACAGCTCTATTCGTCGCGTTATTGAACGTTGCCAGAAAGCAGCAGATAATGGAGACGGCATTGAGCAGCAGGATGTGGACGTACTGAAACTTCTTTATTTGATTCGCTACGTCGATGACATTCCGGCAAATCTGGACAACATTGTCATCCTCATGGCAGATGATATTCGTCTGGATAAGATTACGATGCGTGAAAAAGTTCGAGGCAGTCTTGAACGTTTACTTAGCCAGAACTATATCGGTAGAACTGGTGATACTTATAATTTCCTGACGGATGAAGAACAGGATATTCAAAGAGATATTTACAAAAATACGCAAATCGATACTTCTGCGATTGTAGAGCGTATCGGTCAGATGATTTTTGCTGATATTTATACAACAAAAAAATATCGCCACGGCAAGTATGACTTCCCTTTTGATCAGATGGTTGATACCACAAGCATTGGTGCTGTAACCGGAGGAATGAGGCTTCGGATTTTGACTGTTGCAACTGATACTGTGGAAAAGAGCGAGCTGCGTCTTATGACCGAATCCAAAGGGCAGGCAATCGTTGTCCTCTCTGAGACGCCATACTATGAATCTTTGGAAAGAGCAATGAAAGTTCGTAAATATGTGAAGCAGCGTAACGTTGCGCAGCTTCCGAAGTCTGTACAGGACATTATTCGCAACCATCAGGATGAGGCTACCAAATATGAGTCTTCTGCAGAAGAGGATTTAAAGAAGGCTATCATTGGCGCAGAGTTCTATGTAGATGGAGAACACATTGAAATCAAGGGCGGCGATGCCAAGAACAAGCTGGATCAGGCGCTGGAATATTTGGTGACACATGTTTATAGCGAGCTTGGTCTCATCACGAAGAACGCTGACACAGACGCAGATGTTCTGGCTGTTCTGAACGGCGAGCACTTAAATGGTGTAATGGCCGGAATGGAAGAAAACCATGATGCCGCAGTAAAAATGGAAGAGTATCTGGAAATGCAGGATGCAAAGAAACTTCCTACCTCTATGGCAGATGTGCAGAGTCGTTACCAGGCAATTCCTTATGGCTGGAAAGAAATCGATATTGCAGTTGTGGCTGCTATGCTGATATATGATCAGAAGGTTACGATTAAATATGGTGGTGAAACTATCCAGCCGAGCAATCCGAAGCTTCCGGATATGCTGCGTAAAAAGAGCGAGACCGGAAAGACTAGCATCTCCAAGCGTCAGGTTATTACAGCTACCAAGATGCGTGCAGTCAAAGACCTGCTTCGTGAATACTTCGATGTGATGGATGTCCCGGATGATGAAGACGGACTTGTGGCCTACATTGTAGAAAAGTTCGAAGCACAGAAGGCGCATTATGAAGAGTTGAATAAGCGTTATGATGGACATAAGTATCCGGATCGTCATCTGGTGCAAAAGGCACTTGACCTTATGGATAGCGTCCTTTCTCAGCGTAAGGACAACATGGCCTTGATCGACAGGCTTTTGAAGGAAGAAGACAATCTTCTCGACAATAAGGACGATATGCAGAATGTAGAAGGCTTCTTCAAAAATCAGGTGCAGGTATTTGATGCGGCCGTCCGTATGGAAACAGAATTGAGAAATGATCTTTCTTATCTGCAAAAGGAAGAGGAAGCCAACCAGGCATTGAATCTGATTCGTAAGATTACGGTAGTGGAAGCTGGTCAGAGCAGTGTTTATAAGCGAATTCCTGAGCTGAATGGTTTGATGGATACAGTACGCGAAGGCCATGGAAGACTTCTTGAAGCAAAGCGTGCAGAAATTCTTGAAATCGTTCGTCAGTGCTTATCTGAGATTCATATGACCGGTGCAGACAGTATACAGTGCGGTAATCTTCTGGAGAGAGCGGATAAATATTTCGACCAGCAGAAAGAAAGAATCGCAGAGCTTGAAAGCCTGCAGCTTCTCGATGGCTTAGTGCCTCAGATGTGGGCCTACAAGGATGAAACCGTGGACCGCATGGAAACACTGAAGAAACCGGTAGAACTTCCGAAACCGCCCGTGACTCCGACAAGTGGTACAAAAGTTACGCCTCCGACTCCGAAGAAAGTCATCAAAAATGTATATCGTCAGGCGGCCTTCCCGTCTAAAACTTTGGAAAGCCAGGCTGATATCGACGCCTATGTAGAACGAATGAGATCATACCTCACCGCAATGATGAAGGATTGCGACGGAATCAAACTAAGCTAAGGAGACCGTTATGAATAAGAATGCAATAAAAAAATATGCTGTTTGGGCAAGAACAGAGCTAATAGATAGAGTAAAACAAAGAGCTGAGAGATTTGATGTATATCCAGAATCTGAATTAGGCATTGACAGTGTTTCAGGTGTGATTTTATCAGATGTTGAAAAAGACCAGAGAAGAGCAGCTATCCTTTTAATGCGAGATAAGGGATACGATTATGTTATTGAAGAAGTTGCATACACTTGGTTTAATCGTTTTGCTGCACTCAGATACATGGAAGTTAATAATTACTTGCCTTCTAGAGTCAGAGTCTTTACGGATGAGAACGGGGAGTTTAATCCTCAAATCATGACAGAGGCCATCCATTTGGATATGGAAGGATTAGACATGGAGAAGGTTTATGCATTGAAAGAAAAGGATGCAAAAGAAGAACTTTATAAATATCTGATTATTACGCAATGTAATGCGTTAAGCGTAATCTTACCCGGACTTTTCCAGGAAATATCGGATTATACTGAATTGCTATTCCCAGATAACTTGATAAGAGAAGGTAGTGTAGCAGAACAGATGGTATCTATTGTTCCAGAGGACTGTTGGACAGAAACTGTAGAAGTAATCGGATGGTTGTATCAGTATTATATAAATGAACCTAAAGATGAACTTATAAACGCGAAAAAACAATATAAAAATGTAGATGTTCCATTTGTTACGCAGATTTTCACCTCTGACTGGATTGTAAAATATATGGTACAGAACAGCCTTGGGCGCTCTTGGATAGAGACAACGGGAAAAGACTACTCACGGTACAATTGGGAGTATTATTTAGCTGCTGATATTGTTTCACAGTCAGAAAAAGTCAAAAATCCAGAGGAAATTCGTGTCGTGGACCCCTGTATGGGAAGTGGTCATATTATTGTTTATGTATTTGATGTACTTATGCAAATATATGAGGATTATGGCTATTCGCAAAGGGATGCAGCAGAGTTGATACTCGAAAAGAATATCTATGGTATGGATATTTCTGAAAGAGCCTATCAGTTGGCGTATTTTTCTGTGATGATGAAGGCCAGAAAATATAGTAGAAATATATTGAAAAAGGGAATAGTGCCGAATTTATATGTATTAGAGAACATTCCTAAAATCGATAATGAATTAATAGATTTTGTTGCAGATGGTAATGTTGAAATAAGAAGTATTACAAAGGCCGTTATCGACCAATTTAAGCAACTTGGAGATTTCGGTAGTTTAATTACAACCGAACAGTTAAACTATTCGATGGTTATTAACAGGATTGAAGAAATCAATTCCGCAGTATTTGAGGATTTAATTAGTATCAGTAATCAACGAATCTGTCAAGAGGTATTATTCCCTTATGTCAAAATTGCTGAGATTTTATCAATGCAATTTGATGCGGTAATTACCAATCCTCCGTATATTGGTAATAAGTTTCTTCCGGGTGATATGCGTACCTTTATTGAAAAAAATTACAAGAACTATAAGAGCGATATTTTCTCAGCATTTATGGTTCGAATTTTGAAAATGTGTAAGCATAATGGACATATCGGAATGTTAACACCTTATGTATGGATGTTTATTAGCACATACGAGGAACTGAGAAAGAAAGTGTTAGCAGAGACTTCTATTTCGTCTTTAGTGCAACTGGAATATAATGCGTTTGAAGCTGCATGTGTTCCTGTTTGCAGTTTTACTTTGAAAAAAGGTGAAAGAAGTGTTGGAGGAGAATATGTTCGCCTATCTGACTTTAGAGGCCCAGATATTCAAGGTCCGAAGGTAATGGAGGCTGTATCAAATCCAAAATGTGGATACCGATATAGTATGAGACAGGAAGAGTATTCATTGATACCTGGTAGCCCCATCGCATATTGGATTGATAAGAGAATGCTAGATTGTTTTGAAAATGGATCAAGAGTTGATGAATTTGCATATCCCAAACAAGGTTTAGCAACAGCGGACAACAATCGGTTTTTGCGTCTTTGGTTTGAAGTTGATATGCATAAAGTTGGATTATCGCTTCCGTCAAGGGAAGAAGCTCTTAAATCTGGTTTGAAATGGTTCCCTTATAATAAAGGTGGTGGATTCAAAAAATGGTACGGAAATAACGAGTACCTTGTTAACTGGGAAAATGATGGTTTTGAGATTTGCAATTTTAGAGATGATAAAGGAAAACAAAAATCAAGACCACAGAATATGGAGTGGTTTTTTAAGCAGGGTCTATCGTGGTGTAAAATTACGAGTAGCAGCTTTTCTATGAGATTTATCCCTCAAGGATTTTTGTTTGATGTTGCTGGGTGCACGCTATTTGTAGATGAAAAGGATATTTATTATGTCCTTGGCTATATGAATTCGAAAGTAAATGACTATATTCTTGGACTTATTAGCCCAACCTTAAATTATGAAGTTGGGCATGTTGGAAGTTTGCCGATTGTATTTTCAGATACTTATAGAGAAGAAGTTGAGTCGCTTGTTCAGAAAAATATTCTTCTTTGCAAAGAAGATTGGGATTCATGTGAGAATAGTTGGGATTTCAAAAAAAACCCGCTTGTCAAGGCCGGAAGGCTCTCTGAAATTTATGCTGAATATAAAACGAAAAAAGAGAATGATTTTAGAAATCTAAAATCAAACGAAGAAAGACTCAATGAAATTTTTGCAGAAATATATAATGCAGCTACTATTATATCCAGTGAAGTTGATGACAGTGAAGTAATTATCGGAACAGCAGATTATTCAGAGGACATGAAGGCATTAATTGCATATGCTGTAGGATGCATGTTCGGTAGATATTCATTAGATAAAGATGGTTTGATATACGCTGGTGGAGAGTGGAATTCGAGAAACTATAGTTTATTCCCTGCTGATTCAGACAATATTATACCTATTTGTGATGATGACTATTTTGAAGATGACATTGTTGGTCGATTTGAAAGCTTTGTTAAGGTGGCGTTTGGCAAGGAATATTTGGAGGAAAATCTTATTTTTATTGCAAGTGCATTAAAATATGAAGGGACTTCGAGACAGATAATTCGCCAATATTTCATTAATGATTTTTATAACGACCATTGTAATTTATACACTTCAAGAGGGGCAGGTAAACGACCAATTTACTGGCTGTTTGATGCTGGAAAAAAGAATGGGTTCAAATGCTTGATTTATATGCACCGTTATCAGCCAGACACCCTTGCTCGTATTCGTACCGACTATGTGCATGAACAGCAGGCACGTTATCGTACTACGATTACAGATTTGGAAACACGTATCGCAAATGCATCTACAAGCGAAAGAGTGAAGCTGAATAAGCAGCTCAAAAAGTTGAATGACCAGGCAACCGAAATTCACGAATATGAAGAAAAAATCCATCACCTGGCGGATCAAATGATTTCTATCGATCTTGATGATGGTGTCAAACACAACTACGATATTTTCAAAGACGTTTTAGCAAAGATACGATAAAAGGAGATAAACATGTTGTGGGTATGTCGGACTGGGAAAAGGTCAGTACTAATAGATTATTATTTGACGACTTCTAAGATGTATTTACCTTGGGATGGATTTAAATGTGACTTGTCAGAATTGAATACAATGGTGGATTTCAAAAATATAGTTTCATATGAAAAAAATGTAGATAACCCAACATCTTTATCAAACTGGGGAAGTCAGTTGTGTTATTTCTGTTGTCAAGTGGATATAGGAGATATGGTTCTTCTTCCGCATTTAGGAAGTCGACATTATACTTTGGCACAGATTGTTGGAGAATACGAGTATGACCCAAATAACGAAAATGGTTTGTGGCATTCACGCAAAATAAAAGTGCTGAAGAGAGAGATTCCTAGAGATATATTTTCGCAGAAAATCCAATATTCTTTAGGTGCTTATAGAACGATATTTCACGCCAAATATGAGGATGAAATATTAGGTATAATCAATAAATGGAATGTATGAAGGAGGTGCCGGCATGGCCAGTATGGATTTAGATACAATCATCCGAGATTTGAATAAGCGATTCGCTGCACCGCTGCCGGAGTTTTACAAGCGTCGTATCATCTTCTGGTATGACGAGGATCGAGAGTTTGAGGACAAGCTGGATGAGATTCATGTTGATAATGCAAAGCTGCTGGTGCTCACGGGTACCAACAACTTTGTTGCGAAGAAGCTGTTAAATGTGGATGACACCACCAGTAATTATCTGGTATATAGCCCGATTTCTTATGCGTCGCAGGAAGATGACTGGCTTTTGAACATCGAACTTTACAGCGAATCATTCCGAGCAGATTTGGTGTCTATCTGGATGAATGAAATTGACCTTCCGGCAACACCGGACTTCCGGAGGCTCATGAAGGTCTATAAGAAATTCTTCGGAGCACAGATTAGAAGAACTGCGTTCGCAAAGTTGAATAAAGGAATCACTACTGTATCGCAGATGCATCTTGCAGTGATGGCGGCTATTTGTGGTACGAATGACATGCAGCCAGACAGCATTGTAAAGGCTGTCATTGGCGGCGGGACTGATATGGAATCAAATGAAGTGTTTCAAAATCTTGTGAACTATGGTGCCGAAGCTCCCTTCTGGGCGCTTGTAAAACAGGCTACTGGATATTTTGAAGGCGATGAATCTTCCGTCGAAAAGATGGTGACACATATCCTGCTTACAGCCACCACAAGAACACTTCGCATGGAGTATTTGGCAGGACTGGACAGTTTCATTTCTACGCCTCATCAGGCTTGGTGTTATGATTTTGTTTCCGAGTGGATTGCTAGTGATCATAAACAAGAACTTGTGGAAATCCTTAGAAACGTAGAGGATGAATTGATTCTTCGCAAGCGTTTCAAACAGATACCGTTGGATGATTTGGTGGGCACAGAGGTCTTCCCTTGCGTCAACGAATGCATCCTGACGGAGCTTATGACAGAAATCAGCAATCATATTATCAACGTTGATGTAATCACGAATACAGTAGAAAAACGTCGAACTTTGGCATGGTACGACGATGTGGAATGCTACTACGAAGGAATTCTTCAAGTAGCGAAGATGCAGGCGTTTTATTTGGAACACTCTGCTGGATTCCATACCGTGGAGGCCAGAAATGTCTGGAAAGAGTACACGGATGATTATTATCGTATGGATACCTATTACCGTCAGTATCATTTGGCTTTTGGAAAGAGCTTTACTGTTGGAAACGATCATCTGGATGACCTTTTCAAACAGGTAACCGACAAGGTGGAAGGACTCTATTCGCATTGGTTCCTCGGTGAGCTGGGCAACAACTGGTCAGCTGTCTGTGCAGAGGACCTGTCGAAGTATGGACGTATTTTGGAAGTACCACAGCAGGAGGATTTTTATAGCCAGAAAGTTAAAAATGCAGACAATCGTGTATTTGTAATTATTTCGGATGCACTCCGTTATGAAGTAGCAGCATCCCTTGCAGAACAGCTTCGCAGGGAGACGCAGAGTAAGGTTGCACTTGGTTCTTGCGAGGGTATCTTCCCTACTGTTACCAAGTTTGGTATGGCTGCATTGCTCCCTCATAAAAAGTTATCTGTGAACGAACGCAGCAACGGAGAACTGCAGATTTTAGCAGATGGCATGTCTACGGATGCCGGAAATAGAGATAAAGTGCTCAAGGCTGCTAATAGAAATAGTGTAGCATTGAAATATAAAGAGATTGCACCGATGAAGCGCGCGGAAAGAAGTGCACTTGTAAAGGGTATGGATGTTGTCTATATCTATCATGATAAGGTGGATGAGGCCAGCCATACTTCTGACAGTATGGTATTTCCGGCATGCGATGATGCAATCGAAGAAATCAAGAATATTGTAAGAATTATACGTAACGAGTTCAGTGGTACCCGTGTTTACATTACCTCTGATCACGGATTCCTCTACACCTACAGTCCTCTGTCTGAGGATTCCAAGGTAGATAAGACCACACCTTCGGAGCAGGATGTAGAAATCGACCGTCGATATCTCATTACGCGTAAGGGAGCAACTCCGGACTATTTGCTTCCGGTGAAGTTCATGGACGATGGATACGATGCCTTTGCACCTAGAGAAAGTGTGCGTATTAAGAAAAAAGGCGGCGGATTGAATTTTGTGCATGGTGGTATTAGCCTTCAGGAAATGGTCGTTCCGGTCGTAGAATATCATTATCTACGCAACGATTCTAAGGCTTATCAGCGCAATAAGGCGAAGTACGATACGAAACCGGTAGAAGTAGGACTTCTCTCTGCAAGCCGTAAAATCAGCAATATGATATTCTCTCTGAACTTCTACCAGAAGGATGCTGTAAGTGATAATCGTAGTGCCGCAAATTATTTGTTGTATTTTGTCGATTCTAATGGGAAGCAGATTAGTGATACAGCAAAGATTATTGCAGATAAAACAAGCGATAACGGACAGGAGCGAACATTCCACTGCAGCTTTAATTTGAAGTCGCTGAAATATGATAACAGAGCAAGCTACTACTTAGTCATCGCAGATGAATCAGGTCTGCAGATGCCGCAAAAAGAAGAGTTCCAGATTGACATAGCCTTTGCGGTAGACGAGTTTGACTTCTTTAGTTGATGCCGTAAATGGGAGGGTGGCAAATGGATGATGTATTTGAAACGGGAGAAAATACCCGTGAAGTGATAAAAGACAAGCTGCGTCAGTATTTTGACGGCAAGATTGTCCGTAAAGACCTGACGAAGAAAATCAAGGAAGGTGCAAATGTACCTGTCTATGTCCTTGAGTTCTTATTAGGTCAATATTGCAGTTCTGACGATGATGAAGTGATCGAGCAGGGTGTACAGAATGTAAAGCGCATCCTTGCTGACAACTTTGTAAGACCGGACGAAGCACAGAAAATTTTATCAAGGCTTCGCAGTCGTGGTAGCCATACGGTGATTGATATGATTACCGTTAACCTTAATATGAAGGATAACATCTATCAGGCGGACTTTTCCAATCTGGGTGTCAGAGGAATTCCAATAGCTGACGAATATCCGGAAAAATATGACCGTCTGCTTTGCGGCGGGATCTGGTGTATTGTACAGCTCAGCTATGAGTATGTTGAGGAAGAAAAAAAGAATGGCACACCGATTCGGATTACAAAACTGACGCCAATACAGATGCCACATATCGATATAGAGGAATTAAAGGAAGGTCGTAAGGCATTTACCAAGGGAGAATGGATTGACGTCTTGCTCCGTTCCATTGGTATGGAACCGGACGAACTGACCTATCGTGAGAAGTGGCTGCTTCTTACTCGTATGATTCCGCTGGTTGAGAACAATTTCAATCTATGCGAACTTGGACCTCGAAGTACGGGTAAATCACATCTTTACAAAGAAATATCTCCGAATAGTATTCTTGTATCTGGGGGCCAGACGACTGTAGCAAATCTGTTTTATAACATGGGCCGTAAGACAGTAGGTCTTGTAGGTTTGTGGGATTGCGTTGCTTTTGATGAAGTAGCAGGTATCAAATTCAAGGATAAAGATGGCGTGCAAATTATGAAGGACTATATGGCATCTGGTTCCTTCGCTCGTGGTAAAGAAGAAAAATCAGCGTCTGCATCAATGGTATTTGTGGGAAACATCAATCAGAGTGTAGATGTGCTGCTGAAGACTTCCAGTTTGTTTGACCCGTTTCCTCCAGAGATGGGAACGGATACCGCATTTCTTGACCGTATGCACTGCTATCTGCCGGGATGGGAAATTCCAAAGTTCCGTCCAGAGCATTTTACCAATGACTATGGATTTATCAGCGACTATTTAGCTGAGTTTATCAGAGAACTTCGTAAGGAGCAGTATGGTGACGCCATTGATCACTATTTCCGCCTTGGAAAGAATCTTAATCAGCGAGACACGATTGCAGTGCGTAGAATGGCAGATGGATACCTAAAGCTGTTGTACCCAGATGGAAACTTCACGAAAGAAGAAGTGGAAGAAGTACTCCAGATTTCATTGGAGATGCGTCGCCGTGTGAAAGAGCAGCTCAAGAAGCTGGGCGGCATGGAGTTCTATGATGTTAACTTCTCCTACATAGATAACGAAACCTTTGAGGAGCATTATGTTTCTGTTCCGGAGCAAGGCGGTGGAAAACTCATTCCAGAGGGTATGTGTAATCCGGGTCAGGTTTATACTGTGTCTCAGGGTAAGAGTGGAATGCTTGGTGTTTTTTCGCTTGGAAAGCCAGATGCTTCCAGGTAACGGAAAGTTTGAGAGAACAGGTATTGGCAGTGACCGTGATGCAAAGGAATCCACAAATACTGCTTTTAATTTCCTGAAGGCAAATGGAAACCGTATCAGTGGCTCTATCAGTACCACAACAAAAGATTATATTATCAATTATCAGGATTTGCAGGGCATCGGCATGACAGGAAAGCTGGCCCTTCCTACACTGATTGCGATGTGCTCCATTGCACTTGGAAAGCCAACACTGAGCAGTCTTGCTGTACTTGGTGAAATCAGTATCAGTGGAACCATGATGAAGGTGGACGAGCTCGCAAATTCTCTGCAGGTGTGTTTGGATAGCGGTGCAAAAAGAGTCCTGCTTCCTATTGCATCAGCTGCAGAGCTGGGAACTGTACCAGCAGATCTGATTGGAAGTTTTAATTTGATATTCTACAATAGCGCTGAAGACGCAGTGTTTAAGGCGCTGGGTGTAGAATAAGGAGGTGGATTAGCGTGTATTATGATACATTAAATTCAGAAGAACAGGTGTCTTATCTCATCAAACCGATTATTGAGGTACTGCAGGCAGCTGGCGGACAACTGGAACGTTCTGAAATCAGAGATAGAATAAGCGAGATGGATGAGCATATTGCTGAATTTGAGCAGAAACTCTATACCTCTAATAAAACAGGAAATCAGTATAAAAAATTTGATTTCAAGTTCAACTTTGCAATCAAGGAACTCGGATATGTAGGTATCATTTCTTATGTGAAATATAATCCTCAGATTACGCTTACTCAAAAGGGTGCCGGCATTGACCTTTCTGCTTTTGACGTGAAAACTGAAGTTAGGGATAAAGCACGGACATATTGGGAAGAACATTCTGCAAAGAATAAAACCAAGAATAAGCCGGAAATTAGTCCTGATGTGGAAGATGAAGATGATGCATCTGCTGAAGACGAGCTGTTGGATGATTTCAAAGTGAAGTTACAGAGTGCAATTGCAAACATGTCTCCAGCTAAGTTTGAGCAGTTTTCAAGAGCGCTCCTTACAAAGATGGGTGTACAATTTACCAATAAAGGAGTTCAGATATCTAACGATGGCGGCATTGATGGATACGGGTATCACATAGATGATGACGATTTCAGAACGACTCGTGTGGTCATCCAGTGCAAGAGATTCAATACCAATCCTGTGAGTGAGCCGGATATCAATCAATTTCTTGGGGCGATGAATAAGTTCCAAGCAGACTATGGTGTTTTCATCACGAATAGCAGATTTACAAATAAGGCACGTGAGGCAGCTAGAGAAGGTACACCGATTACTCTGATTGATGGAAATGATTTAATGCGATTAGTCATCAGGTATGAACTGTTTATCACACCAGTTACTACTTATGTGTTGGATGATTTCTATTCAGAAGATTAAGCGGGTCGAGTGCATGGGAATTACACAGTTCTAAAGCTTGTGAAAGTGCCGTTGGCCTATCCCCTGCACATGAAACCGCCAGGGTTGAGGCAATGGGGATTGCTGGCTTCTGAAGTCGTCACTATAATAGTAAATACAAAGAAAAATGCTGACCACTTCCCTGTTGCAAACAAGGTTTAGACGGTGAAGTGGACTGCAATAGTGTAGGTACATTTTGGATTGTGAAAACGGTAGATATGTTTCCGAGAACGAACGGAAATTGGTTGAAGGATTGGCGTAATCTGAAATATGCCGACATCAATCAGGGCCAATCGAGCCATGTGGAGACGGTGGTACTGCTTTCCCACAAAAAGCCAGATAGTCATATCAACGTAAAAGTAGAGTTTGGCGAGGGTGAGGACAAGGTTCCGCTAAAGGCGATTTCTGAAAGAGCAGAAGCCTACAAGCCGAAAGAGCGAGTTACTTACAAGATGATACAGGAGTACATAGAAGCGAAATATGGCTTCAAAGTACATACCGCATATATTGCAGAGGTAAAGAGGAAATTAGGTTTGCCGATGTACGATGCTCCAAATGCGGTAGAGGAATTGAAACAGCCGAGGAAGCATCCAACACCAGAAAAAGTAGAAGCAATCAAAGATGCCTTGAAGCATTTTGAGGTTATATAATATGTATTTTTGAGGTTAGAAACATGAGTATAGATAATGTGATATCAATAGTTATTAGTATATTGGGTTCTTCTTTGATTACATTAATTTTATCTACCTTCATTTTTCAGCCGATGCAGGAAAAAAAGAGAGTGTATGAATCAATAATTGTATTTGCACAAATTGTACTTTTTCCTGCTGAAGCCAAGCTTTCTTTAGGAGTTGCCAGATATAACAAGAATTATCTGATGATGAAAATAGAAATAATGCAATAAATGATTTAAAAATGGCAATTCCTAAGCTGAAGCTGATTTCCAAGGATGACGGTTTGACGAAAGAAGTAGAAAAATTTATCCAACAACAAAATGAAGAACAATTTAATGTGTTGGTAATGCGACTGAGAAAGGATTTATATAAATAAAATTTGAACTTGTTAGACAAAGGCGGTTTTGGTGTTAGAGTAACGATGAAAAATTGCATTGGGAGAAATATAATGACAAAAAAGAAAAATGAGATAGCTATCCATAGCTCGGCAGCAGAATATCTGACGTATGTCGCGTCTATCGGAGATAATGCGCATAGCATGGAAATGCGCTATGAGGATGAGAATATATGGCTGACGCAGAGAATGATGGCACAGCTTTATGACGTAAGTTTGCCGACAATAAATGAGCATATTAAGAAAATATATGATGATAGTGAGCTTGTTGAGGAAGCAACTATTCGGAAATTCCGAATAGTTCAAACGGAAGGAACAAGACAGGTAAACCGTGAAGTTATCCATTATAATTTGCAGATGATTATCGCAGTCGGTTTTAAGGTAAACAATGAGCGTGCAGTGCGTTTCCGTAAGTGGTCAGGACAAATTGTTAAAGATTATACCATCCAGGGCTGGACAATGGATAAAGAACGTCTAAAAAAAGGTCATATGTTCACAGATGAGTATTTTGAGCGGCAGTTAGAGAACATTCGTGAGATAAGGCTTTCAGAGCGTAAATTTTACCAAAAGATTACTGACCTATATGCTACTGCTTTTGATTATGATAAGGATGCGGGGACTACCAGACGTTTTTTCCGGACCGTACAAAATAAAATGCATTGGGCTGTTCATAGACATACGGCAGCAGAACTTATTGTTGAACGGGCTAATGCGGAGAAGGAACACATGGGATTATCTACATGGGAAGCAGCTCCAAATGGAAAAATTGTAAAAGCTGATGTGTCAATCGCAAAGAATTATTTAAATGACAAAGAAATATCCTATATGGAAAGGATTGTATCTTTATATCTTGATTATGCAGAATTGCAGGCAGAACGTCATATTCCGATGAGTATGGAAGATTGGGCAAAGCGGTTAGATGGTTTTCTGGAATTTAACGGAAACGAGATACTTACAGGTGCAGGTAAGATTAGTGCAGAGCAGGCAAAACTCCATGCAGAAACAGAATTTGAAAAATATCGTATTGTACAAGACAGACTATTTATGTCTGATTACGATAAGTTTTTGATGGAATTAGAAGAAAAAGGAAAACAGAATTTATAAAGTAGGAAACAGCAGAAGATAATAAATGGTGTAAAAATGAGTATTAAATATATTTTTTGTGGGAAAAGGGATGCACAATCAGTGTTAGTACTGTATAAGTATTGTCCATATTTCCGTGATTTTGTGGGGATATGTTTTAATTTGATACTCATGTGGAGACTTGTGTGTTGCTACAACGAAAAACTATGTAGAAATCCTTAATTTTAGGCA
>OCAS01001111.1_pt1 | contig 15363 bp, 18 predicted proteins | sample 1550751 | NCBI WGS metagenome assembly OCAS01 (sample SAMEA2580301, study PRJEB22360) | human gut metagenome | biome: human gut; feature: human-associated habitat; material: faeces | place: Denmark | collected 2008/2010
GCTCCGCGGAAAACAGCTCCAACTGCGCCTGCATTAGTGCCAGTGGCGTGCGCAGTTCGTGGGCCGCGTTGCCGGTGAACTGCCGCTGGGCGGCAAAGGCATTGTTCAGCCGCTCCAGCATCTGGTTGAACGAGCGGCTCAGCTGCTGAAATTCTGGAATGACGTCTTCATCGATCCTCATATCGGCAAGATTGTTCAGCTGCACCTGCTCCACCTGCGAGGCAAAACTGCGCAGGGGCTTGAGCGCACGTCCGCTGACAAAATAGGTCAGAATGCCGCTGAGCAGCGTTACCGCAGCCGTGATGTACCAGTTGGTGGTGCGGAAGCGCCCCTGCGCCCCATCGATGACGATGGTCAGCTCCTCGTCGGGCGCTATGAGCTGCGGGTCAAAGCTCGCCGCTTCGCCCTCATTCAGGATTACCGTGCTGCCGCCCTGTAAGCTGTCCGCAATGGTGTCCATATAGTACACGCCGGAGGAGCAGAGCAGCAGATTCATGATTACGCAGGTGGCACCGATGAGCAGGACGGTCATCAGGGTGATGCGCCATTGCAAGGAAAGATGCTTCATGCTTCCTCGCCCCCCATCAGATAGCCCTCGCCGATGCGGTTGCGGATGGGATCATAACCCAGCGCGGCGCGGAGCTTTTTGCGCAGGGCGGAGATGTGGACGCGAATGGAATTGCTGAAGCTGTCCACGCTGTTGTCCCAAACGTGATCCATCAGCTCCTCCTGGCTCACGGGCCGCCCCTGATGCACCATCAGGTATTCAAGTATCCCTGTTTCCTTGCGGGTGAGCGTCAGCGTCTGCCCGTTGACGGCGGCGGTACGGGAGCGGGTGTCAAAGGTCAGCTCACCGCAGATCAGCAGCACATCCTGCTGGGTGAACTGCCGCAGGGTCAGGCTGCGAATGCGAGCCTCCAGTTCGGCAAGATGAAAGGGCTTTGCCAGATAGTCGTTGGCTCCCGCGTCCAGTCCCTCCACCTTGTCCTCCACCTCACCCCGGGCGGAGAGGATCAGTACTTTTGTCTCCCGGTCGGTCTGCCGCAGGGTGCGCAGCACTGTCATGCCGTCCTTCCCCGGCAGGTTCAGATCCAGCAGTACCAGATCGTAGCGCTCCACGCCCAGAAGCTCCACCGCCTTCTCCCCATCGTAGCAGCAGTCCACGCTGTATGCCTGGCGTCGCAGGCTGCGGACGATGGTTTCGCACAGGGCGCGTTCATCTTCAATTACTAAAAGGTGCATAAGAGCCCTCCTTCTTTATTCATTTTCATGTTGTTTTTAATTATAGCAAACCCAGATAAAGTTTGCATTAAATTTTCGTTCTTAACAAGGACTTTAACTCTCTTGCGTTATGATGGTAGCAGAAAAAGTGAAAGGGTGATGGAATTGAGCCATGTAAAAAAAACGGCGGCGCAGGCCTTGTTGCTGGTTGTGGGTATCGCCATGTTGTGCTTCGGCGTATGGCGCGGTGAGGCGGCGACGGTGCTGAGCAAAGCGATTAAATTATGTCTGGAGTGTGTGGGCATTGGGTAAAAAATTTTCGGGCGCGTCACAACTCCTGTCCCGCTTTCGGAGTTGGATACAGGCAGGGGCAGCCTTATTGACCAACCTGCACCTGCCGAACTTTCTCAAAGGAGGCCTGTATCAGGGCGCAGGGAAAACCGTCTGCGTGCCGGGGCTGAACTGCTACTCCTGCCCAGCGGCCTCCGGTGCCTGTCCCATCGGGGCGTTTCAGGCAGTGGTGGGCTCATCCAAGTTCAGCTTCTCCTATTATATCACAGGTTTCCTCATTTTGCTGGGAGTCCTGCTGGGACGCTTCATCTGCGGTTTTCTGTGCCCCTTTGGCTGGTTTCAGGAGCTGCTGCACAAAATCCCCACGAAGAAGCTCTCCACAAAGAAACTCAAGCCCCTGCGATACTTCAAGTACGCCGTACTGCTGGTGATGGTTTTCCTGCTGCCGGCGTTCCTTGTAAATGATGTAGCCATGGGCGACCCGTTCTTCTGTAAATACCTCTGCCCGCAGGGCGTGCTGGAGGGAGCCATCCCGCTGTCCCTTGCCAATTCCGGCATCCGGGCGGCGCTGGGCAAGCTGTTTACATGGAAGTTCAGCATCCTGCTGTCGGTGATCGTGTTGAGCGTACTGTTCTACCGGCCGTTTTGCAAGTGGCTCTGCCCACTGGGCGCGTTCTATGCGCTGTTCAACCGGGTGTCCCTCTTCCAGATGAAGGTGGACAAGAGTAAGTGCGTCTCCTGTGGAAAGTGTGCCAGAGCCTGCAAGATGGATGTGGATGTGACGAAAACGCCCAACCACACCGAGTGCATCCGCTGCGGAATGTGCGTCCGCGCTTGTCCGACGAACGCCGTGTGCTTCCGTTACGGCTTCGGCAACGGGAAAGAAACACCAAAGAAAACAACGATGGAGGAATCAAAATGAACATGAAGAGAATTTTTGCACTGGCTTTTGCCGTGCTGATGGTGCTGGCCCTGGCGGCCTGCGGCATGAAGAACAATGACAAGATGGGTGACATGAGCGGCAACGGCTCCGCCATGACCGGCGAGCCGAAAAACGCCGAGGAGGCGCTCAGCCTGCACAAGGAGCTGCTGGAGCGGGAGAACGCGATCCTGTCGGAAAATACCGAGCTGTGGGAAAAGGTCTTTATGGAGGCCGACAAGGGCATGGCCATGGTCGAGGACGGGAAAAACTACGGCGACTTCCTGCTGGATACCATCGAGACCGCGAAAGAGCAGTTCGCCGACAAGGAGTATGAGTGGCTGAAGGAGTCAGCCACGGAGATCAGCAATATTGAAAACAAGCTGACCGAGTTGGAAGAGAAGTATCCCGAGATCATGCAGAAATCCATGGACGGCGATATGAGTATGCCCGCGGGCGATGATATGAGTATGCCGTCCGATCAGAGCGGCGCGGACAAGATGGCCGAGCAGGGCAGTATGCAGAAGTTCCCCGCCTTTGAGGGGAAAGACCTGGACGGCAACACGGTGAAGAGCGACGAGCTGTTCTCCGGCAACGCCGTCACCGTAGTGAATTTCTGGTTTACCACCTGCAATCCCTGCGTGGGCGAGCTTTCCGAGCTGGACGCGCTGAACAAGGAGCTTGCGAAGAAGGGCGGCGCACTCATCGGTGTCAACACCTTCACATTGGATGGCGATGAAGCGGCAATTTCCGAAGCAAAAGATGTACTGGCCAAGAAGGACGCCACCTATCAGAATGTGTATTTTGACTCAGATGGTGAGGCGGGAAAGTTTACCACCAACATCTTTGCCTATCCCACCACCTATGTGGTCGACCGCAGCGGCAATATTGTGGGCGACCCCATCGTAGGCGCCATCACGGAAAAGAAGCAGGCGGAGACGCTGCAAAAGCTCATCGACCAGGCTCTTGCCGCCGATATGGGCTGACAAACGAATTTATCATCTCAGAATGGAGGGAAACACCATGTATCGGAGAGTATTGCCGCTTCTGCTCACCGCGGTACTGCTGCTGAGCGGCTGCACTGCCGGGCAGAAAAATATTCCGCAGAAAACGGACGAGAAGGAAAGGACCGGACAGCCCTCTGATATGTCCGGTGAAGGAAGCATGTATATGGATACCACGGAAAATGTCATCTATCTGGCGGGCGGCTGCTTCTGGGGCATGGAACAGCTGATGCAGTCCATCCCCGGCGTCATCGATGCCGAGAGCGGCTATGCCAACGGCACCTGCGAGGCGGACGCCGATTACAAGACCGTCTGCAAGGGTGAGACCGGCTTTCGGGAGGCCGTGCGGGTGGAGTATGACCCCGGACAGGTGAGTCTCGACGCCCTGCTGCTGGCCTACTTCTATGTGATCGACCCCACGGTGGAGAACCGGCAGGGCAACGACCGGGGCAGCCAGTATCAGACCGGTGTCTATTACACCAACGAAAGCGCGAAGGAAACGGTGGAGCGCATTGCGGAGATCGAGCGGGGACGCAGTGAAAAGTTCTTCGTGGAGATCGGCCCACTCAAGAACTACTACCCTGCCGAGGAGTACCACCAGAACTACCTCGAAAAGAACCCGAACGGCTACTGCCACATCCCGCGGGCGGAGATGGAGCTGTTCTCCAAGCTTCGCATCGATCCAGGCGACTACCAAAAGCCCGCAGCAGAGTCCATTCGGGACAAACTGACGGAGGAGCAGTACCGCATCACCCAGGAGAACGGCACGGAACGTCCATTCAGCAATGAGTTCTGGGATCAGTTCGAGAAGGGCATCTATGTGGATATCGTCACCGGCGAACCGCTCTTTTCCTCCACGGATAAGTACGAGAGCGGCTGCGGCTGGCCGGCTTTCACAAAGCCCATTGAAGAGCCTGCCGTGGTGGAACTGGAGGACCTGAGCCACGGCATGCGCCGCACAGAGGTCAGAAGCCGTGCCGGAGATTCTCACCTTGGTCATGTGTTCACCGGCGATCCGGAGTCCCCAAATGGCGTGCGCTACTGCATCAACAGTGCGGCCCTGCGCTTTGTGCCTTACGCAAAGATGGAAGCAGAGGGTTACGGATATCTTCTGTATCTGTTCGAGGAATGAGTTCACAAAATACAATGGCTGGATACAAAACGGCTACAAATTCGTGAAGAACCTATGTACAGCCAGAAATACGTGGATTATTTGGACGAAAAGCGTATTGAGAGTGCATTTTATAACCCTAAATCAAAGCCCAAGACTTGTCAGGGAATTGTAATTGATTGTGAAGGTTTAAAGGTTATTTGCAAAGACTAATTAGAAAATTCAAGTTTGTCGAACTGATAAAATCCCTTTAGGAACTAAAGGGCGCACTTCTATACTCTCTTGTCGAGAGTATTGTGCGTCCTGCGGAGCTTCATTCTCTGTCAGCAGAAAGAAACTGCATGACCGAGAATGTTTCGTCACTTCGCTCCGTCAAGGTGGCTACACCCCCTTGCGCCGCTAAAGCAGCTATCCCCTGTGGACTTGCCGTCCGCAAACAGCATAAAATGCTGTTCGCCGCCAGCAAGTTTGAAAAAATAAATACCGAAAATCAGACCGTTGACTGGTCGCACTATGCGAAAAGTTGACGGTCTTTTTTTATCCGCAAAATCAAAAAAGGAGGTCAATTACAATGACAAAACCGAAAACCCTTGAACAGCTTCGAGCCGAAAAGGAACGAGCCGAGACGCAGCTTGCACAGGAACAGCACAAGCTGGAGCGTCTGGAGAATAGAAAGAAGTATCTGGAGAAAGGTGAACGCACCAAGCGCACACACCGCCTTTGCAATCTGGGCGGCACGATTGAGAGCCTTGCCCCGGAGGTCAAAGATCTCACACGCACCGAAATGACAGAGCTGATGGAACACATCTTTTCTCTGTCCGAAGTCCAGCGAGCCGTCCGTCACATGGCGATTACCCACATCAGCCAAGCAAACAGAGAAAAGGAGTTGAAAGCCGATGGCACTATTTCATCTGAGCGTCACGCAGACTAAGCGAAGCGCAGGACAGTCCGCTATTGCTTCTGCCGCCTACCGTGCCGGGGAGCGATTGTATAGCGAGTATTACGGCGAATACAGCGACTACACCCGCAAGGGCGGCGTGATCTGCTCCGATATTCTCCTGCCGTCCCATGCACCGCCCGAATACACAGACCGCCAGACGCTATGGAACGCCGTGGAAAAAGCCGAGCGTGGAAAGAACGCCCAGCTTGCATACAGCTTTGACATTGCCTTGCAGAATGAATTTTCCCTTGAGGAAAACATCGCTCTTGCAAGGCAATTTTTGTTGGAGAACTTTGTGAGCCGTGGCATGGTGGTTGACTTCGCCGTACACCAGCCAGACCGGGAGGACGGCGGCATACCAAACCCACACTTCCATGTGCTTTGTCCTATCCGTCCCATTGAGCAGGACGGCAAATGGGGACTAAAGCAACGCCGGGTGTATGAGCTGGACGAGGACGGCAACCGTATCCGGGACGCAGACGGAAAGTTTGTGTTCAACGCCGTTCCCACTACCGACTGGGGCAGTCCCGAAACGCTGGAACATTGGCGTGAAGCATGGGCGGAGATGTGCAATGCCAAGTTTGCGGAAAAGGGGCTTGACGTTCGTATCGACCACCGAAGCTATGAGCGTCAGGGCGTGGAGCTTCTTCCCACCGTCCATGAGGGCGCAACCGTCCGGGCAATGGAGAAGAAAGGCATACGCACCGAGAAAGGCGAGTTCAATCGCTGGATCAGAGCGACCAATGCCGTTATCCGGGACATCAAGAAGAAAATCACTCTCCTGTTTGATTGGATTGCCGAAGCAAAAGCCGAGCTGTCCAAACCGCAATCCCCCGACCTTGTTTCTCTGCTGAACGCCTATTACAGCCAGCGCAACGCCGGGGCGTATTCGCAGAAAGGCAAGGTCAGCAACCTAAAGGAGATGAACGAGACTTTCAATTATCTCCGGGCAAACGGCATTTACACCCTTGAAGATTTGGAACACCGTGTCAACGAACACAACGCCACCACGGAGAGCTTGAAGAAAACGCTGGGCGAACAGACCGCCCGAATGAAAGCGATTAAGCAGCTCTATGACAGCTCCGCTGCTTTCCGAAGCCTGAAGCCTGTCTATGACGGCTTGCAGAAAATCAAGTTTGAAAAGCCCAGAGCCAAGTACAAGGCAGAGCATGAAGCGGAACTGAAACAGTTCTACGCCGCCAGACGCAAGCTGACCGAGGAGTTCTCGGACGGCAAGGTGGATATGAAAAAGCTGTCCGCAGAGTATGACGCTTTGGAACAGGCGCATGAAACCACCTACGGCGAGTTTAAGACTGTCAGAGACGATTTACACCGCCTTTGGAGGGTCAAGTCATGCGTAGATACTGCCGCCCGATTTAACGAGCGTACAGAGGAACAAATGCTCCAAAATCGACCCCAAACACGACAGAAAAAGGAGGAACTATCCCGATGAATTACACCCAAGCACAGATTGACCGGGCAAATGCCGTCAGTCTGGAAGATTTTCTCCGTACACAGGGAGAGACGCTTATCAAAAGCGGACGAGAATACCGCTGGAAAGAACATGACAGCCTGACCGTCCGGGGAAACAAATGGTTTCGCCACAGCCAGAGCAAGGGCGGCTATCCCATTGATTTTGTCATGGAGTTTTACGGAAAGTCCTTTCCCGAAGCCGTCCAGCTCCTGACCGGCGAAAGCGGCGAGGGGCAGACCGAAGCCGCCACAGCACCGCCCACAGCGTTTCACTTGCCCTTGCACAACAGAACAGCCGACAGAGCAATTCAATATCTTTGCGAAAGCCGAGGTCTCAACAAAACGCTTGTTGAGGCTTTTCTTCTTTCCGGGGATATTTACGAGGACGCAAAGCGGCACAATGTTGTGTTTGTCGGCAGAGACCGAAGCGGTACGCCGAGATACGCCCATGTGCGAGGAACGGCAGACCCATTCAGACAGGACATTGCCGGGTCTGACAAGTCCTATCCGTTCCGCTATGAGGGAAACGGCAACCAGCTCTTTGTCTTTGAAGCACCGATTGACCTGTTATCGTTCATCTGCCTTTATCCGCAGGACTGGCAGACAAGGAGCTATCTTGCCCTGGGCGGCGTTTCGGGCAAAGCCCTTGACCGTTTTCTTTCTGAACGCAAGGACGCCCGAAAAGTATTCCTCTGCCTTGACAGCGACACCGCAGGAAGTGAAGCCTGCTCCCGACTGGCGCAGGACATTCCCAGCGAGATCGCCGTCATTCGCCTTGTCCCGGCAAGGAAAGACTGGAACGATGTTCTCCGTCAGCAAGGGGACATTCCCAGCCGCAAATTCATAGCCGAGACAATCACGCTGCGAGAGCTGCCCACCGCCCAGCCTGTCCCCATGCTCCGTATGGCAGATGTGGAGCTGACGAGCGTGGATTGGCTATGGTTTCCGTATATCCCCTTTGGAAAGCTGACGATCATACAGGGCAACCCCGGCGAGGGCAAGACCTACTTTGCCATGCGTCTTGCGGCGGCTTGCACCAATCGAAAGCCCTTGCCCGGTATGGAGACCCTTGAGCCTTTCAATATCATCTATCAGACCGCCGAGGACGGTCTGGGCGATACTGTTAAGCCCCGGCTGATGGAAGCAAACGCAGACCTTGAAAGAGTGCTTGTCATTGACGATAGAGACACGCCGCTGACCCTTGCCGATGAGCGCATAGCAAGGGCAATCCGTGAGAACAACGCAAGGCTGGTTATCATTGACCCGGTACAGGCGTTTCTGGGCGCAGATGTGGACATGAACAGAGCAAACGAGGTGCGCCCAATATTCCGCAGTCTGGGAGACATTGCACAGGCTACCGGGTGCGCTATCGTGCTGATCGGGCACCTGAACAAAGCCGCAGGAACGCAAAGCACCTACCGGGGATTGGGATCTATCGACATTACGGCGGCAGTCCGCAGTCTGCTTTTTATCGGCAAGCTGAAGGACAGCCCCACAACGAGGGTGCTGATCCATGAGAAAAGCTCCCTTGCGCCGCCCGGACAGTCCCTTGCCTTTTCTCTGGGAGACGAGAAAGGCTTTGAATGGATAGGAGCTTATGACATTACCGCTGACGAGCTTCTTGCCGGGACAGACACCGCCAAGACCGAAAGCAAGACCGCACAGGCGCAAATGCTCATTCTGGAACTGCTGGCAGATGGAAAGCGTATGCCGAGCGCAGAGCTGGAAAAGGCAGTCAATGAGCGTGGGATTTCCTCACGCACCATGAGAACGGCAAAGAGCCGTATCGGGGACAGACTTGTGACCGAGAAAGACGGCACAGCATGGGTCTGCTATCTCCGAGATTGACAACAGGAACACGGCAAGCGTGGCAAAGACGGCAAGGTTTTTATAGATACCTTAATGTTGCCGCCTTGCCTTGTTCCCTCATACCGACACCGCCCGATGATGAACAGTCACCGGGCATTTTTCATTTACAGGAGGATTTTGAATGAACAATACCGCAACCAACAGCACCACTTGCCCGACTGTCAGAAAGCAGATCGGCAAGACAACCTATATCGTCCGTGTGCATTTCAGCCAGACCGCAAAAGAAACGATGGAGGACAAAATCAAGCGTCTGCTCCGTGAAGAAGTCCGCAGAATGTGACTTCTTTGTGAATTTGATGAAAAAGTCCTTGACTTTTCGTCTCTGGAAAAACAGCCAAGTCGATTCTTATTTCCTGTGGTGCGCGCCTTGCCGTATTTGACATTGCAGAGTTGCGCGAGGTCACAGCTTATGACGAGCTGGAGCTGGATACTCTGGGAGACCGGAAAACTGCCCTGTTCCTCATTATGAGTGATACGGATGACAGTTTTAACTTTCTCATTTCCATGTGCTACACCCAGTTATTCAACCTGCTTTGTGAAAAGGCCGACGATGTGTATGGCGGCAGGCTTCCGGTTCATGTGCGCTGTCTGATTGATGAGTGTGCCAACATCGGGCAGATTCCGAAGCTGGAAAAGCTGGTGGCCACCATCCGAAGCCGTGAGATCTCCGCCTGTCTGGTGTTGCAGGCGCAGAGTCAGCTCAAAGCAATCTATAAGGATAACGCAGATACCATCATCGGCAACATGGATACTTCCATCTTCCTGGGTGGTAAGGAGCCGACCACCCTCAAGGAGCTGGCTGCCGTGCTGGGCAAGGAAACCATCGACACCTACAACACCGGAGAGAGCCGTGGCAGGGAAACCTCCCATTCGCTCAACTATCAAAAATTGGGGAAAGAGCTGATGAGCCAGGATGAGCTTGCCGTTATGGACGGCGGCAAGTGTATCCTCCAGCTGCGCGGTGTGCGTCCATTCCTTTCGGATAAGTACGACATTACCAAGCACCCCAATTTCAAGTACACTGCCGACGCGGATGACAAGAACGCGTTTGACATTGAAGCATTCCTGTCCGCAAGGCTGAAACTCAAGCCCAATGAGGTCTGCGATGTATATGAAGTAGACACAAAGGGCGCTTAATTTCGTTCCGCTTTTGAAGGGAGTGATCTTATCTATTCGCCGCACTTGCCCTTTATGGGCCATTGGCGTACAAAGCGGACAATCGCAAGAAAAAATAATGAAAAAGGAGGACAGCCGGGATCATGCCCCCGGAAACCGGGCGGCAGATTGTTCCGGCTTTTGTATGCCTATGAAACATGACAAACCTATTTTTTAATCAGATTCCGGCTAACAAACTATATGGCATTTTTTGAACAGGCAATCACAGTTCTTCAGACCCTCGTTATCGCGCTCGGTGCCGGTCTTGGTATCTGGGGCGTCATCAACCTGCTGGAAGGTTACGGAAACGACAACCCTGGTGCAAAATCACAGGGCATGAAGCAGCTTATGGCTAATTAGATGTAATAAAAGCGAAGAAAGGAAAAGCACAATCCAGACAGAACCGGCGGTGCGGTCAAGAAATATTGTGAAAACACAAGATTTCTGCTATAATGGGTGCAGAACACATGGCGATGGAAAGAGAGGCGGGACGCCTATGCACATTAGCTATCAGCCATTATGGAACACCTTGAAAGAGCATGGCATGAGAAAAGAGGACTTGCGGCTTGCCGCCGGTCTTACCACAAATATGATTGCCAATATGGGTAAAGGCAAGAATATCAGCATGGAAACGCTGGTTCGTATCTGCGAAGCCCTGAATTGTGGTATTTTAGATGTGATTGAATTAGAGCAGGACGAAAAAGCTGAAATATCAAATTAACGAGGAAGGTGCTGTGAAATGGACAATAGAGAAAGAATTATCAGACTTTGGTTTGATATGTGGCTTGCAAAAAAAGATTTAGGTATATTTGATGTGTTTTCAGATAATGCCGTATATATTGAAAGTTGGGGGCCAGAGTACCACGGTTCCAAGAAAATAAAACTTTGGTTTGATGAATGGAATACCCGTGGAACTGTCTTGCAATGGGACATCAAACAATTTTTCCATAAAGGCAATCAGACCATTGTTGAATGGTATTTCAAAAATAAGATGGACGCCGGTAACGTAGAAGCGTTTGATGGAATATCACTGATAGAATGGACGCCAGATGGCAAGATTGCTCTCTTAAAAGAATTTGGTTGTAACGAAAATCGGTATGACCCGTATAAAGATGGCATTATACCACATTTCAGAGATGAAAATGCAAAGTGGTTTTAACAGGAAAATTCAGTTGTTGGAGGTAATTATGCAGAATGGATAATTGGTTTACCATTGAGCAAATAGACCGTGATACATTCTCTATTAGCGAATACAAACACTGGGAAGAAACACATTGCTATCTATTATGTGGAGAAAAATGCGCTATTCTCATTGATACAGGCTTAGGCGTTTCCAACATCAGAAAAATTGTGGACAGTCTAACAGAGCTGCCTGTTATGGCAGTTACTACTCATGTTCATTGGGATCACATTGGCGGGCATAAGTATTTTGATAATATCGCCGTACATGAAGAGGAAAAGGACTGGTTATCAGTCAGGTTTCCGATACCGTTGCAAGTTGTGAAGAATAATTTGACAAGGCTTCCTTGTGATTTCCCAAAAGATTTTGATATTAACGCTTATCAGATTTTTCAAGGTATGCCACAAAGAATCTTACATGATGGCAATTTTTTGAATTTAGGCGGGCGGGAAATTCAGGTTATTCACACGCCGGGACATTCTCCCGGACATTGTTGCTTTTACGAACCAGAACGAAACTATTTGTATTCCGGGGATTTGATATACAAGGGAAGCCTGGACGCATTTTACCCAACTACCGACCCGCATCTATTCTATCAATCTATAAGGCGGATACGGAAATACAATATTAAAAAAGTTCTGCCCGGACACCATCAGTTGGACATTCCCGTTTCTTTGATAGCTGATATTGAAGCCGGATTTGCACAATTAGAGAGAGCCGGAAAACTCAAACAGGGAAATGGATTGTTTAAGTTTCAGGATTTCCAAATTCATATATAATCAAAGCTGCCGTTGCAGGAACACCCATTCCCACAACGGTAGTTTTCATTTCCACACTCTGCGCCGGAAGTTCATGCCGGAGTTTTTTATCAGCGGGGATTTCTTGAACAGCTTTTTCAAAAGGCTTCGTTCCTCTTGTGAGAGCCGCTTATATTTGAGCCGGAATGCCTTGCAGAATATCTCCGTGAATTGCTGAACCCTGTCCCCCGGCGATTGCATGGCCTTTTGTACTTCCCGTATCAGTTCATCGGCAGGCGTGGTATCCGGCGCACTTTCACTGTCATTTTCGTGCGCCTTGCGTATGTCGTGGAGAATGACGTCCCATGTTTTGTGCGTCACATGGCAGAAAAAATCTTCTTCCTCTACCTGACAGGCTTCCAATACTTTGATTGCCCGGTCTGCCGTAGCTTCGGGATGTTTTTCCAGTATCATAGCCCGTAAAGCAGCCAGTGAGCTGTTTGTGTCGTGGAAGTGCATGGTTGCTATCCCGTCCACATAGATTTCTGCGTCAGCCATCAGTTCCGCAAATTTTTCGTGGGAAATCATCTCACACAACAGCCGGTTATTGATCCGGCCACTTTTCAAAAGCGCCACAGCTTCATCGTTCAAATGTAATTCGGACAGAGGGGTGTTGATCTGCTCCCGGTTTTCCGTTCGGCAAAACAGATAGTCAATGGATACCTGGTAAAAGTCTGCCAGTGTGATAAGGTTGCCGTGATTGATTTCTTTGTTATCATCAGATTCATAGCTGGCAAGGGCGGATTTTGAAATTCCCGTCTTCTCTGCCAGTTCTTCCAAATTTAAGCCTTTGTCCTTGCGCAGTTCCCAAAGGCGTTCCTGTATGGTGGTCGCTCCCTTCATGGGCAGACACTCCTTCCCGTGGCTGGTTGCCACTGTTATTTCCATTATACCATACCGTTCCGAAATCGTGGAAATTTTCGATTTTGGGGCGGTATTCCTACTTTCTGGACATACGGGAAAGGGTTCAAAAATGAGCTATGATTAAGTCAGTTCATCGATGGATTATTCCAATCGAATGACCGGCCTGATGGGATATGCTCCCCGGCGATGTAGCGCAACGACCTGCGGCAAGGAGTTGGAGGAACCTTGACCGCAGCGAGCGTACCAACGGGAACAAAACGCTGCTGTGAGATTCAGGGGCAGGAACGACATCAGGGAAACTCGGCAGAACTGACACCAAAACGCTACCCAAACATGACAAATCGGCGGGGCGTAGTCTGCCCTGTCCGTGATACTATGGGGCTTTTCCAAGCGGCTCTATGGCCGTATTTTCCTTGAAAATCGCCCCGAAACATGACACCAAAAACCGCTATCCGCCCATCTCTACCGTTACGGCTGAAATGGGCGGATTTTCTATGATAGGAGGCACCATGCCGAGAATGAGCAAGAAACGGAAGTTGGAGCTGTCCTTCTTCCTCAATGACCGGGGGCGTGTGACCTACAACGACCTGTGCCGGAAGTGTCAGCATGAGTGCAAACAGAGCTTCCGGGCTGTCGTGATTGACTGCCCCCGTTACCTGTCCAAACGAGCCAAGCGAAAGGAGAAAACCGACTAAATGGATTTTGAATTTATGACCGCAGACACCGTTCTGCCGCCCTGTATGCCACTTCCCACCGCCATGCTGAGGCTGCCGGTCAGCAGTACCGCAAAGGTCATGTATGCCCGCCTGCTGGACGCCACCCTTGCGGGAGGTGCGGAGGATACCAACGGGATACTGTTTGTCCGTTTCCCCATTGTGAAGCTGGCAGCGGCCTTGTCCCGCAGTTCCGTGACCGTCAAGCGTTCCTTGAAAGAATTGGAGGATGCCGGACTGATCCTGCGGGTGCGCCGGGGTGTGGGAGAACCGAACCGTATTTACACGCTGCTCCCCAAGAAGGAGGGCTGCCGTGATGAATGAAAAGCTGGAAAAGCTCAACCGGGAGCTTGCCAAAGGCGAAGCCAGACTGCGGCGGGCGCAGCACGAAGAAAAGATACTGGCACACCAGATAAAACAGCTTACCCGGAAGGAACGGACGCACCGGCTCTGCACCAGAGGGGCTATGCTGGAAAGTTTCCTGATAAGGCCGGAAGTGCTGACGGACGATGATGTGATGGACATTCTGAAACAGGCATTTTCTCAAAATGGCATGAAGGAAACTGTTGCGGAGAGCGTGAAAGGTCGGGTAGCCGGGGAACCCCTTACGGAGTAAGGGCGCAACTATACACCGGTCGAGCCGGTGTGTTGCGCCCTGCCGGGGGCTTCCTGCGGAAAGCTGATAATTTCCAGCACACCTGCGGCTGCTTCCAATCATTGCAGGGGACGCTACGCTTCCCCTGCGCTGGCTGCGCCAGCTACCCCTTTGTGGACTTGCCGCCTGGAAACACCTTGCGCTGCAAACTGTTCCCGGCCGACAAGTTCTATAATTTTATGACGAGCAAAATGGAAAGCGTACTTGACATTCTGCGTGGCTGTGCTATACTAAAAACACGGAAAGTAAACTTTCCATTAGGAAGGAGGCTCGCATGAAAAATCGACTGGAAGAACTCCGCAAACAACGAGGAATCAAGCAAGAAGATTTGGCAAACGCATTAGAGGTATCACGCCAAACAATCGGCTCGTTAGAAAACGGACGCTACAATCCGTCTATTCAGTTGGCGTTCAAAATTGCCAGATACTTCAACATGGCTATTGAAGAAATTTTTATTTACGAGGAGGAACCAAAATGAAAGATATGAAACCATTTATCATTGAGATTGTATTTGGCATTATATTGATAGGCGTAAGTTTTTTTGTGAAGAACGACTACTATTCGACTATGGTTTTTTCTATGGGATTTGGTCTTATAGCAGCTTCTGTTGCTCAAATTATTCGCATTACCTACTGGAAAAATCCAAAGCGACAGGAAGCATATGAAGCAAAAAAACAAGAAGCTCATATCAATAGTGTGGATGAGAGAAAACAATACTTGCGAATGAAAGCAGGTCATATCACTTATCAGATTATGACACTTTTGCTGCTTATCCTTTCACTTATCCTGGCGTTGATTAGAGTAGATGTATGGGTAATAGCGATGATCTTTTTGCTTTTTGTCGTTCAATGGGTGATTGGGATTATCGTGTACCGCATATTGGAAAAGAAGATGTGATAATGGTTGAAACATCGAACAACTGAATACCAGCCGCCCACCAGCGGCATCACCGAGCAGGAAATCAGAAACGGTTTCCTGCTTTTCTTTTGCCCAAAATGAGGTGGCAAACCACCACCCCATCCAATTAACCACAGGAAGGAGGAAGCCGTTATGCCCTGTCCCCACCATGATATAAAAATCGTCCAGCGCAGCAACCGCCAATCAGCCGTAGCCGCCGCAGCTTACCAGAGCGGCGAACGGCTGTTTTCCGAGTGCCGCCAGTCGGCAATCA
>OCAS01001114.1_pt1 | contig 15350 bp, 18 predicted proteins | sample 1550751 | NCBI WGS metagenome assembly OCAS01 (sample SAMEA2580301, study PRJEB22360) | human gut metagenome | biome: human gut; feature: human-associated habitat; material: faeces | place: Denmark | collected 2008/2010
CCGTGATCTACTGGTCATATCTGACCAGTAGATTTGTTTATCCTGTTAGTTTTATTTTTTCAAACATTTACTATCGTTATATGTACTCACTATTATCTGGTAGTTCTATTAATTTGAAATTTATTTTTAAATTTGCCAGTTTAAATAGCAAATAAAGTATTGTTACAAAAATTAACGGAATTATAACTATGCTAAAACAAACAATACAAATACTGATTTCTAATTTTAATAAAAATTCCATAAGCAAATAAAATACAGTGTCAAATGTAGGGTCTATTTGTACAAATTGGGTATTGAATAACAGATTTAATAAGTATATTAATAACTTAAAGTAATAAATAATAAATACAATAGATACAGCTAACGCTACAATCGTTAATACAATAATAATTGTTACCTCAGCATTTTCATTTAAATGAATTTTAGAACTCTTATATTCATTATGTAGTCGGCTACTACAATTAGGACACACATTTAATCTATTACTTGAAACATGTCCACATACATTAAACTTTCTTCTTAATATTAATTTTTTCAATAATTTTATCATTTATATTTATCCAATTTGTGATATTGATTCATTACTATTATTCAAGTTATATTTACTTCCTTCTTTTAGTCCCAATTCATAAGCGTCTTCACTTTCGTCTGTATAATTTGTTTTGGCTGTTCTAATTTTCATTTGTGTTTTAACATAATCTACTACTTCTGGATGTAGGTCAGTTAAAATCAGTTCATATTTTTTATCAATATTCATGTCGATAAAAAAGTTTTTTAGTTGTTGTTCTATTCCTTTCGCAAACCCACGACAGTAATCTCGTTTGTACACTCTAAAATCTACAGTTCCAACATAACACTCTTTAAGTTCTTTGATTGTTCTTTCCAAATAATCTAGTACAGGAATTACTATGCTTTCACATATTGCTACCTCTTTTTCATATCCAACATATTTAAATTGACATTTACTGTTTATTTTACCTAGATAATACGCATTAACTCGATTATATTTACAAATATTTCTGAATGTCCAATATAGATAGCCTGTATAATACTGGTCTATTGTTTTTTGAATAATGTCACCATTATTGTCTTCATTTAATTCAAGTTCTGTAATTTTATGTTTAACCATGAGCTTGTTTGCTCTATAAGTAGCAAGCTGAATTTCCTGATCACTAGCACCGGGATCATCAGCAATCGCCATTAATTTTTTGATTTTATTAATTATTTTATCCATTTTTACTTTTCTCCTTTAAATGCTGCTTAATTGAAATCTTTTTGACCAAATGCCATTAGGCACCCTTATAGCAAAATCATGAGCCATTCTCATCACCTCTATTCTTCTAAAAGTATTTTTCTGTATTTTTGACTTAATTTAAGTGACTCTTCCAGCAATTCATTTCTTCTTATTACATCTTCTATAGTTTTAATCTGATAATTATCAAATATATTACTTAATTCATTTATTTTTAGCTCCAGCTTTTTGAGTTCTTCATTTTTTTATAAGTTTTTATTTGTTCAGTTGTTAAATTATTAAATGGACGCCCAGTACAACGCTTTATGATTATTTTGATTAACAATTTTTTACTGCATTTATTCAGCTCTTTTTCGATTTCATTTTCTTCATATTCGCTCATTTATCAATTCTTCTATAATATCTTCTATTTCTGAAGTGTTTACTACATTTAATTTGTCTACTTCTATTGCACGTTTAATAATTCTTTTAGCATGTTCTCTAGAATATCCTTTTAAAACTGTTTTCATAACAATATTTCCTTGATTGTCACGTCTTCTTACCTGAATATCATATTCCATACTCTCCACCTCTTTTATTTTGAAACTGTTTTGTTTATGACTATTTTCAACCGTGAATAGTCTTTGATTATTAAATTGTTCTTTCGATCATAATAGATAATGCAGTCATGAAAATGATCAAACTCATCTTTTGGATAACAAAACAGATAAAATCTGCTTATAACGGTTTTTTTTCTTCTGATTGTGTTTTCTGTTCGATTTTTTATATCTTTTAAGTATGCTTCATAATCCTTGAATACATTTTGTGTTTCGATTGTCTTATTATGTTCACAAAGAAACATTATAAATTCTGCAATATCATCTTTATATGTTTTTTTTGTTTTATAAAGCCCATCCATTTGATCAACATATTCATTAATTTTTTGTGACAGATCCATAGTTTCACCTCATTCTTGCTTGATTTTAAAGCAACGTGTAATCATAGATATATTTTTGTTTAAACTCTTCAATATAAGTTCTAATAATCAAATCTTCAAGCTGATCATGCGATTCTCTAAAATTGACAAATGACTGCTTATATCCTAGATATATTTCTGGAGTGCGATTGTCTTTTTTTAAAGTTGATGCATATATTATTTTATTTAATTTAAACAACAAGTTATTAAATATCTTTACAGTGATACCATCACCCCAATTTTTATAATCTTCAAATCCACCGTCATAGATTGCATTTTGTATAAAATTCAGTTCATTGTTTATTCGTATCAGCATTTTATTTTTTATAAATTTCTTTTGAATCATTAAAATATTGTCGGTTGATTCTATTTTAATCAACGAAAATTTTCTATATAATCTATAATTTCTTGTAAACAGCATTGCAACATAACGAACTTCTTTTTTTATACCAGCAATAAATTTTGCAAAAGATCTGTATTTAAATATCTTTGCTTCCTTTTTTTGAACATAGATTTTCTCATACTGCTTATTTCCATTTCTATCTAATTTTGCTTCACCTTTTTTATGTTTTAAAACTGCATTAGGATGATCTTCAGTACAGCGTTTTTTACTGTTAAAATCCTGATAATATGTATCGTTATATTTAATCAGTTTCTTATCACCTTTACAAAAAGTTACACGTGTAAACATCAAAAGTTCTATATACTCTCCATTTCCCTTTTTTAAAAATTTATAACAGTAGGGGATGATTTTATATCTCGGATCAAAGTTGACTGCAAACTTTTTTGCAAATTTATGTTTTTCATTTAAAGTTAATTTTTTGGGTATCATAATGTTTATAACATGAGCAAATATATTTTTATAAATACGTCTGTTTTCAGTATTTTTATACTTATACAAATGATTTTCTTTGTATTCAACTAATCGTACAATATGTTTTTGATAATTAATCTTATTGGAATATACTTCTTGAATTCCGCTATCTCTGAGCCATTCCCATACTTCTGTTTTACTGTTTAATGTTCTATATTCTGTAAAATCATTATAATTAATCATTGTTACTTTCCTTTATACCTATTAAATTGACATCTAAGCTTTGCTTAGATGTTTTTTTTAGATTTCTCGAATAAAAAATCTAAAAAAATGTGATTTTAAGCTATTTTTTAAGCCTTTAAAATTTTGTATTTATTTATCAAAAAATGACTATATCTTTCCTGAAGAGTACCGTCTACAATTATTCTGCTGGAACGATACTCACCAGTGACAATAACAAGATCACCATCTTTTGCTTCTTTATAAAATTGTTCAGCTTTTTTTCCGTAAAGAGAGCAGTCTAAAAGATCATATATATCATTTTCATCCCGTTTTATTTTTAAAATAAAATCTAAAAATGGTGTATTAGATTTTTCTTTTATTCCATATTTCATATCAAAAATAACTCCACATAGTTGATTTGTATTAAACATAATCTATCCAAAGGAGCGATTATAAATCACTCCTGACTCCTTTCTTTTGTAATAATTTAACAATCTCTATGCATTTATCTGCCATACTGTCTATATCTTTGTACTTGCTTTCGTTTCTTAAATAACAGTCTGTTATTATCTCGTTTATTATATATGTATAAGTAGCACAGCTTATTTTCATCAGCACAACTACTGCTGTTTCAATATCTATATATGATGCAATATTAACTGTTTTATAATAACTTTCATTGTTTGACTGCCACGAAATTTTAATTCGTCCTAATTTATAAAAGCATTCAATTATCAGTTTAGATCCACTGTACATATTGAATTCTGTTTTCAATGGGTCATTTCCTTTACAGTGAGTAATAGCTAAAAGATTGTCCTTCAATAAAATGATATGATTATCATTAATCTCTTTAATTTCAGTTTTTTTATTTGTCTTATCATTTTTTTCTAGCTCATTAATTGTTTTCTTTATAAAATTAGAAGGTATTTCCGCAGTTAAGGTAGCTTTCTTTTCCACAGTTTCTATTACTTCGTCTTTAAAATCACTGGTAGCTATCATATAAGCTCCCTGAAGATTTATTTTTTTATTAAGAAACATTTCTGTGACACGATCATCATTTTTGATAATCGACATTAACTGCTGTACAGCTGTTGCGGACATGCCTAAATCATTTGCTATTAACTGTTTTGTAGGAATTCCTTTATTTTCAGGAAGATCTCTTATTACAGGAATTACCTTTTCAAGATAAAGTTTTACTTCACGACATTTATCCTGAACAGTACGTTCTTTTTGTGTTGCATTATCACGCATTAGAGAACGTAATGAGCTGGCTTCATCATCAAAACTCGTTATATAACACTCTATTTCTTCATATCCTGTTATTTGTTCCTGATTAATCAACTGATAAGCATAATATCTGCTATGCCCTTTATTGATTACATATCCATCTTCAGTATCCTCAACTACAATAGGGTTATTTAATCCCTCGTCTAAAATACTGGCTTTGATTGCAATTATTTTTTCTAAATGTTCATCTTTAATGTAAGGATTATTTTTGTTTGGTTTAATCAGATCCAAAGGAAGTTTAATAACTTCTCTTGGATCGATACTGTTCATTATGTCAAACGCCATTATTCATCACCCCCAAACAGTTCTTTAGCAAGTGATAAATATTCATCAGCTAATTTAGATCTTCTACTACCTTTAAACATAGAAAAATGCTTATCATGTACATTTGAGTTTGAATTGTCTACTACAGCAGTTTGATTTCTTAGCACAACAGAAAATCTATGATTTCCAGACAGATTATTAAACACTTTGGCTAATTTATTCCCATCTAATCTGTTCAATTCATTTATAAATTCTTTATGTAGTTTAATATTTCGATTAGCCATAGTAATAAGAATTCTAAAATTTATTTTAGGATTATCCATCATAGATGCCTGATTAATAAAATCTATCGTTTGCATAGTTCCTGATACACTTTGAAATTCAGGCTGTAGGGGAATTATGCATTCGTCAGAAGCATTTAATACGTTGCTAAGGATATTATCCGTAGCAGGGGCGCAGTCAAATATAATTAAGTCATACTTATCTCTCATCGGTTCAACTACAAGCCTTAATAAATAATTGGCTGATGAAGAAATAAATCTTTTCGCTGTATTTAACTGAACGTCAGCGGTAATAATATCAAGATTTTCATAATCAGTTTTTTGTACAGCATCTTCAACCTTAGCCTTTCTCATCAGAATATGAGAAATATTAATAGTTTGATTATCAATTTCATTTGGATCATAATTGATCATATAATCAACTAGTCCTTTACCATCATAAACGTTATTTTGATTAATAAACATTTTTGATGTATTTCCCTGTTGATCAAGATCAACCAGAAGTGTTTTTAATCCAAAATCTTGTGATGCGATAATACCTAGTGTCTCGGCAGTAGTAGATTTACCTACACCGCCTTTTTGATTTGTGATTGCTAATACTTTAGCATTCTTTGTTTGATTCATTTTATTTCCTCCATTTTCGACCAAACCTATGATTTGGCATATTTGAGGAACTATATATTATATAAACGAAAAAACGAGAGCTTCTATAGAGAAACTCTCGTTACACGTACTTTTTAATTTTTATGTAATTAATCAAAAAGTTCGACTAAATACATTATGGAGCGGGTGATGGGAATCGAACCCACGTAGTCAGCTTGGAAGGCTGAAGTTCTACCATTGAACTACACCCGCAGAAATGGTGCCCAGGGCCGGAATCGAACCGGCACGGATTTTAAGGTCCGCAGGATTTTAAGTCCTGTGCGTCTACCAGTTTCGCCACCTGGGCGTGGCTATAAAAATTTAAATGGTGACCCGCAGGCGATTCGAACGCCTGACCCTCTGATTAAAAGTCAGATGCTCTACCAGCTGAGCTAGCGGGTCATTATTAATGGCTGGGGTACCTGGATTCGAACCAGGGAGATGACAGAGTCAAAGTCTGTTGCCTTACCGCTTGGCTATACCCCAATGAATGGTGGAGGAGGGCGGATTCGAACCACCGAACCAAAGGAACTGAGTTACAGTCAGCCGCGTTTAGCCACTTCGCTACTCCTCCATCATGGTGCCGGCTAAAGGACTTGAACCCTCAACCTACTGATTACAAGTCAGTTGCTCTACCAATTGAGCTAAGCCGGCTTATAACAAAAATGGTGGAGGTTAACGGGCTCGAACCGCTGACCCTCTGCTTGTAAGGCAGATGCTCTCCCAACTGAGCTAAACCTCCAGTGTCTCGTTGACTGCCATATAAATATAACAATTATCAAACAAAAGGTCAACACTTTTTTGCAATTTTTTTAATTTTTTCTGTTAAAACTCATTTTATAATGAGCATTTATTAAATAGATAAAATATCCTCATATAACTATTCATATTGGAAACAACTTGAAATCTAATCACTCCATAAATTTTAGAGATAGGTAAAATAAAAATTTATAACTATATTTGACTTAACTGTTTTTTGATAAAATCCTAGACTGAACAGATTAATAAAAATACTCAGCATGATAATACTAAATATGTTAAAAATGAAAAAGTAATCTAATCATTTACTTGCTTAGCTATTTTTCAATAATCAATACTCCTTTTAATTGAATATCTTGCCAAAAATAAGTCTTTAATTAAAAGTTTTAGGAAAAACTGCGCACGTGTATGCATTGAAAGCTCTAAACAAAATAAACAATTCATTATAACACTAAAAGAAATTTACAAACCAACATATGTAAGCGCTCTTTTTTATTATTATATTACAATAATTTTTTCTGTCATTATGATAAAATAAAAGAAAGAAGTTCATTTATAGAAAGGTGGTATTTTATGAGAACTTATCATGCGAACGAAATCGGAAATGTTGCTGTCTTGGGGCACTCTGGATGCGGTAAAACAAGCATCGTTGAAGCAATGGCATATCGCAGCGGCATCATTAATCGAACCGGAAGTATTAGCGAAGGCAATACTTTAAGCGACTATAGTGAAGAAGAAATAAAACGTCAGTCATCTGTCAATTTAGCTGTTATTCCTGTTGAATGGAATAACTGTAAAATCAATTTAGTTGATGTTCCAGGAATTTTTGACTTTGTTGGTGAATGCGAAGCAGCTCTAAGTGTTTGTGAATCAGCTTTGATCGTCGTTCCTTCTTCAGCGGGAATCAGTGCCGGTACAAAACAAGCGATGTTTAGAGCTAAAGATAAAGCCAAAATCATCTATATTAACGGATTAGATAACCCTAGCAGTGACTATGCAACTAAACTGCAACAATTAAAGGATACGTATGGCAAAGCCATTGCTCCGATCCAAGTACCAATCATGGATAATAATAAAATGGTCGGTTATGTTAATGTAGCTAAAATGGAGGGACGAATTTTTGATGGAGAGCAAACCAAGGCAACTGATATTCCTATTGAATTGATGGAACAAGTTCGGCCAATTAAAGAAATGATTGACGAAGCCGTTGCTAATACCAGTGATGAACTATTAGAAAAGTATATTAATGAAGAACCATTTACGAAAGAAGAAATTTCCTGGGCACTTCGTAAAGGGGTAATGGAGCGCACTCTTATTCCCGTTTTATGCGGAACTGATCAAATTGGTATTCAAATTATTTTAAATTCAATCGTTGCATTCTTTAGCGCTGCTGGTGACATGACAAATTCATTAATCGTAAAAAATATCGACACTGATGAAGAAGAAATCATCGGTTATGACGAAAGTCTTCCTGCAAGTATTTTTATCTTTAAAACAATTGCAGATCCTTTCATCGGCCGAACTACATTGTTTAAGGTCGTTACCGGAACCCTTTATAGCGGTAGTTCATTATATAATGTAAAAGAAAAAGAAGTCGAACGAATCGCTAAACTATATCAACCTAGGGGGAAAGATTTAATCGAGGTCGATTGTCTTCATGCTGGTGATATTGGCGCAGTTACAAAACTTAGTTATTCAAAAACTAATGATACATTGTGCATTGCTGGTTATCAAATTATTGTTCCAGAGATTGAATTTTCAACTCCATATTACGGTAAAGCAATCGTTCCCTTAGGTAAAAGTAATGAGGAAAAAATTGCAAATGCAATTAATAAACTCTTAGAAGAAGACCCTACTTTAAAATTCGAAAGTAATCCTGAAACAAAACAACAATGCATCTATGGAATTGGAGACATTCATTTAGATATGATGTTAAATAAATTAAAAAGCAAATTTAAAGTCGAAGCGACTTTAGAAAATATCAAGATTCCATATCGAGAAACAATTAAAAAGAGCATTACCCAAAGAACCAGATTCAAAAAACAATCAGGTGGTCATGGCCAATTCGGCGAAGTCGAAATTACTTTCGAGCCTACCTACGATTACAGTCAATCATATCTTTTTGAAGAAAAAGTATTTGGCGGTGCAGTTCCTAAATCTTATTTTCCTGCAGTTGAGAAGGGATTAATAGAAAGCGTTAAAAGTGGTGTTTTAGCCGGTTACCCTGTTTTAGGCATTAAAGCTACTCTGATTGATGGTGCCTATCATAACGTTGATTCATCGGAAATGGCCTTTAAAACTGCAACTGCAATGTGCTTTAAAGAAGCTATCCCAAAAGCAAGTCCCGCCTTATTAGAGCCATATATGAAAATGAAGGTGGTCGTTGATGAACAATACACTGGTGACATCATGAGTAACTTTAATACTAAACGTGCTCGGGTAATTGGCAGTGATGTTTTAAATGACGGTCTAATCAAAATCGTTGCAGAAGCACCAATGAGTGAAGTGATGAATTATGCCGTTGATCTACGTTCAATCACACAAGGTCAAGGTGTCTTTGAAATGGAATTTTTAGATTATGAATTTGCTAGCGATAACATAGTTAAAGCAGTTCTCAATAAATAAAATGTCGAGCATATCTTCAATGATATGCTCGATTATTTTATCTAATCCCTTTTATTAAAAAGTTAAAAATGGTATTATTAAAACATATTAGGAGGTATAGTGATGAACGTACTTGTTTGCGGTGGAACCGGATATATCGGGAGCCACGTTTGTGTAGAATTATTAAATGCTGGTTATGAAGTTACTGTGATTGATGACTTCTCTAATTCAAGACCTGAAGTATTGGGGTATATTAAACAAATCACTGGTAAAGAAGTAAAATTTTATGAATTTAATATTTTAGATGAGGAAAAAACTGAAGCTGTCTTTAAGGAAAATAAACTTGATGCCGTAATTCATTGTGCAGCATTTAAAGCTGTCGGAGAATCTGTTGAAAAACCAATTGAATATTATACTAATAACTTAACAACAACTTTGATCGTTAGTAAAATGATGAAAAAATATCATGTTAATCAAATTGTTTTTTCATCTAGTGCTACAGTTTATGGTGACCCAGAAACCGTTCCAATTACTGAAGATTGTAAGTTAGGTGAAACAACTAACCCATACGGTACTAGCAAAGCAATGATGGAAAGAATTTTAACTGACGTTCAACATGCATGCCCAGAAATGTCAGTAACATTGTTACGTTACTTTAATCCAATCGGAGCCCATGAATCTGGATTGATTGGTGAAGATCCTAAAGGGATTCCTAACAATTTAATGCCATATATCATGAAAGTTGCAACTGGTGAATTAGAATGCTTAGGTGTATTTGGTGATGATTATGATACACATGACGGAACTGGCGTTCGTGATTATATTCATGTTGTTGACTTAGCTAAAGGGCATGTAAAAGCAATTGAACATTATGCTAATCCTGGAGTCCATATTTGTAATCTTGGTACGGGTACAGGATATAGTGTTCTTGATTTAGTTAAAGCTTTCGAAAGAGTCAATAATGTAAAAGTTAAATACGTTATTAAAGATCGTCGTCCTGGGGATATCGCTACTTGTTATGCTAATCCTGCTCGCGCCAAGGAAGAGCTTGATTGGGTAGCTACCAAAGGAATTGACGAGATGTGTCGCGACACTTGGAATTATGCTTTAAAACATAAATAAGTTTAACTATGGGATATGTCACATCATATCCCTTTATTATATATTGTTTTTAGCTGAAATATTTGTTATTATATAAAGGTATATTATGGAGGCTAATCATGGAAAAAGTAAAGAAATTGTGGAAAGAAATTAGCATCTTTGGAATCGTATTAGTAGTGTTCATTGGATTATTTGTATATCGGAAAATAACCCATGTTGAATACACAACGATTACTCAAAGTGCATTAGTAGAAAAAGTTAAAGATAAGGATAGTTTTGTCGTAGTTATCGGAAATAATAGTGATAATACAACATTATCATATCAACAAACCATGACCACATTTGTAGAAAAAAATCGTAGTAAATCTCTATACTATGTAGACGTTTCTGGTGACAGTGATTATACTACTTGGCTAGAAGAAAAACTCGATATCACTGATGGTACGGTACCACAAACATTAGTATATGAAAAAGGAAAAGTCAAAACAGCTAAGACTGGTGCTTTATCATATTACCGATTAAGTCAATTGTACAAATAAAAAACAGCATAATGATGTATCTATTATAGTCAGTCTCTCGCTAACATTTAGATTTTACATCATTGTACTGTTTTTTTATTTTATATATAAACGGTCAACTCGTTTAGTAATCAAACAAATTATTTCATAAGGAATCGTTTCAAGTTCTCTTGCCATACTCGCTAAACTTATATGCGCTCCAAAAATCTCTACCTTATCCCCTTCTTTAATCGTTTCATCTACCCGAACCATTATTTGATCCATGCAAACACGACCAACAATTTCAAAATATTTACCATTAATATAAACGTTCCGCCCCTGATTTTTACGAATCAATCCATCAGCATAGCCAATTGGGATCGTTGCTAAATATTCATCTTCATCAGCAGTATAAGTCAAGCCGTAACCAACTCGGTCACCAGCTTTAATTTTTTTAATCAGAGCAACTTTAGAATATAAAGACATTACCTGTTTAAATTCCTTTGTTTCATTACCAGCTGGATCGATCCCATACATAATAATTCCAATTCTCCCTAAATTAGAACGATCATCATGATGATAAGCCATTGCCGCACTATTACAACAATGAATATATTTAAATTTATGATCAGCTACTAAATCATAAAAAAGTTCTCTTTGCTGGTCAAAAGCTGCCTGTTCACCATCAGCTGTTGCATAATGCGTAAAAATTCCTTCTAAGATAAACTTATTGTAATCAATAGTATTTAACATCTCATCCAACTGTGCTTTGCTAGTTAAGCCAATACGATGCATTCCCGTATCTAATTTAATATGGATTTTCAACGGCTGTTGATCTATCAATGTTTCTAGATGATGCATGTAATCCAAGGAGATCATTGTTAAAGAAATATCATATTTAATTGCTAAATCAATTTCTTCCTTAGAAGTTGGAACAGCTCCTAAAATTAAAATTCCTTTAGTAATACCTAATTCACGTAACTCAATTGCTTCCGGTAAGGTTGCTACTGCAAACATCTCAAGATATTCAATATCTTTAATATATGTGGCCACTTCTCGATATCCATGACCATAAGCATCCGCTTTAATTACCGCCATTAACGGACGTTTAAATTTTTTATATGTTGTTTCAATATTTTCTTTTAAATATTTTAAATTAATTTCTGCATATGTATCACGATGTAAACTCATATGACACCTCCATCTTGTCTAAGTATAATCCAATCTAATTGATAATTCAAATATTTTCATAATTATGTATTAGAGGCATTTTGCCTCTATTTTAAACTCGATGTCTGCATACTACTGATTACATTGACCATTTCATCTTTATTTAAATCTTGAGAATACAATTTGCATAAAACACCTGATTTCATCATCATTAATTGACCATCATTATAAAATGCCACACCATCAACAAGATCAATTACTTCACCACTTACCGTTTCAACTGCAACTTCTTCACTAGCAGTTACCGGTGTTTCAATTACTGTAAAATTCTTATCTCCAGTGAATTTTAAAATATGGTTAGTTGTCCCATCAATCGTTGAAACTTTTTCACTATCTAAAGTGCTTCCCATTAAGGCAACTGGATATAATGGTAACTCACTAGAAACATTAGAATACTCATTAGTACTCTTTTCTAAAACCTTCTTCTCATTAAAATTATCTTTTCCCAATTTAACATCTGTCTTAAAATCAGTAAAATCAGCGGTAATTATTTCAGCTTCGTCTTTATCTAAAACGGTTACTTGCTTTGGCGCTAATGATTTATCAAAAATAATTTCTTGAGCTACCACCCGTGAATCATTTGGATAAGTCACTTCACATTTAACTTGATAACCTGTTTTTATTTTTTCCACTTCGCCTTTTTCTAATAATTCAATTAGAGATTGATAGATGTATGGTTTTGGGGAATTATTCGGCCACTCACTTTGAAATTTAAAGATTTGATTTAAAGTTGGTGTTAAAACAAAAACACCATCAGGGTTCTTAACAATGATTTGTGATTGATTCAATGATTTATCATATAATTCTACTTTATAATATTCATTCTTTTTTTCTTTTAAATAACTAACATTGACTAGATAACTTTTAAGTTCATCATTTTCAACCATTTCCATATTACAAGTAAGTGCATATTTATCATAAGCCTTAACCTTTTCAATCACCTTATCTAAAGAACTATCTTTCATTTTAAAGAAAGTTAACGCTGCGATTACTATCACAACTGCCGCGGCAATACCAATATATATTTTTTTCAAATTTACACCCCCAATAATAAATATGTTTAAAAATAAATATTATGTATAAAGATATTTCTAATGGATACACTTTAATAAGGAGGATGAAGATAATGAATATATTACAAAAAATTTCATTAGTATTAACAATTATCGGAGCGATAAACTGGGGCTTAATCGGTTTATTCAATTTCAACCTAGTTGATTCTCTATTTGGTGTTGATAGCTTTTTATCAATGTTAATATATATTTTAGTTGGTATTGCCGGTATTATTAATATTATGCTACTATTTACTGATTTAGATACAAAATAAAAGAGTAGTAATCTACTCTTCAATTATGAATGGAGTCATTTCTCCATTTTTTTTATTTATTCTAATTCTATTTTTAACCATTTTTAACATTGGAATATCGTGCATTGAATCAGAATAAGCATATGAATTTTCATAGTCTATCTCAACCCCTAATTTCGCTATAACCGCAGTTAACCGTGTTACCTTCTCTTCGTTTTTACAATTATTACCAATCATTCGACTTGTATATTTGCCTCCGATTACCTCTGTTTTCGTTCCTAATATCCCATCTACCGGCAGATCACAAAATCTTAAGTAACCTTCAATCGATGCTGAACAGATATAAACAAGATAACCGTCATTTTTTTTATCTTTTAATTCTGCAACTACATTAGGATAATATTTAGGAATAAGACATGTTTGATAAAAATCATTAAGCTCTTCATCACTTAGATTATCCATTGGAAACAACCAGGCACTTTTAGCCGTTTGAAATTTTACTAACCCAATTATCGATAAAGGAAAAGCAACTGCTACCTTTAGCAGTCTAAATACTGCTAAAGGATGTTTTTTTAAATAATATTTTAATAGTGCTCTTCCTGAATCACCATGAATCAAAGTATCATCATAATCAAAAAACGCAAACTTTTGCTTCATTAAGCAATCTCCAAAGCAATTTCCATCATCGCTGTAAATGTCTTTTCTCTTTCCTCAGGGGACGTTTCTTCATTTGACACCAATGAATCAGATACTGTTAACAATGTTAAAGCACGCTTATTTAAATAGGCTGCAGTAGCAAATAAAGCATATGATTCCATTTCTACTCCAAGACAACCCATTGATGCCCATTTTTCAACTGAACCTTGATCAGCATGATAAAAAATATCTGATGCTAAAACATTACCAACATGGTAAACAACGTCTTTTTCTTTAGCTTCATTAACTGCCCGCTCTAATAAAGCATAACTAGAAATAGCACTATAAGTACCCGGTAATTCATATTGATGAGCAAAATTAGAATCCGTACAGCACCCTTGAACAATAATAATATCTCTTAAATGCACATTTTCTTTAAAAGAACCACATGAACCGATCCTTATAATATTTTCTACATCATACTGACTAAATAATTCATAACTATAAATTCCAATCGATGGCATCCCCATTCCCGAACCCATGATTGATACTTCTTTTCCTTTATAAGTTCCCGTATATCCGAACATATTACGAACTGTATTAAACTGTTTTACATTCTCTAAATAAGTTTCTGCTAAAAATTTTGCTCTTAAAGGATCTCCCGGCATCAATACTGTTTTTGCTATTTCTCCTTTGGTCGCTTGATTATGTGGTGTGGCCATATTTATTCCTCCTTTACCTTTCCATCTCTTAAATAATAATACGTATCAATCTCTCCAGGTTCATTTAATTCTTCACCTTTTATTGCTGCTATTAGATTTTCTAAATAATCATCAACATCACTAACTCCTAATTGAGCATAATATCCCTCAAGAACTAAAAAAGGACCAAACCCATAATCATCTTGATTAAAATCAATAATGCTATTGATTACTTCATCATAGGCAGCCTTTACTTCTGTAAGAGTCTCTGTATCATCCATATCATATTCAATAATTTTCATATGATCACCAAACTCTTCTTTTATTAAAGGTAAACCATTTTTTGTGAAGTTCTCACAATTAGGACACCCTTCTAAATAAAAGTACTGTAATGTATATGTTTCTGTATAAACATTCTTTTCCTTTTTTTGACAACCAAATAAACTTACAGTGAGTACCAAGGTTATCATGATTTTAAATATTTTTTTCATATTACACCTCACTCGTTATTATAACCCAAAATTATCTAAATGTATACTAATGCAAAAAGCATCTACTCATTAAGAATAGATACTTTTTTAATTATCTTTAAAATAATAGTATTTTTCGATTTTTTCTGGTGCCATCAATTTCTCACCACTAACTGCTCTAATTAAATTATTTAAAAATTTTTCAATATCATAAACTCCTAATTGAGCATAATGATTCTCGAGGACTAAAAACGGCCCAACACCATATTGATCATAATCAAAATCCTGAAGCTGTTCAAGATCATGATCATAAGCTTTTTTAACTTTAT
>OCAS01001122.1_pt1 | contig 15240 bp, 13 predicted proteins | sample 1550751 | NCBI WGS metagenome assembly OCAS01 (sample SAMEA2580301, study PRJEB22360) | human gut metagenome | biome: human gut; feature: human-associated habitat; material: faeces | place: Denmark | collected 2008/2010
AGTAATCGTTGATGTGGGAAATATGCGTGCCGGTGATTCCCTCCGGGTAAAGGATCTGGAGATCAGCCAGAACAAGGATATTGAACTGATGACAGATCCGGAGGCCGTTGTTGTGAGCGTATCAGCAGTACACAATTCACTGCCGGATGATACAGAGGAAGAGGAAACACAGGAATAGTGTTTTAACATGGAACTTAAAAAATGCCATAAGCCCCTTGCCGCGTGTAACGGTAAGGGGCTTATGGCATTTTTCATGGACGGTTTATGATTTGTATAATGTGGTCGATCTGTTTCAGGAAAGCGTGGTGTCCGGCCGCTTTATATCCGGGTGTGTTTCTCCTGGAATATGCGCAGGCTTATGGGGTTTGTGAAAAAGTATGGCATGCATGTGCCGGCCCATAAACATGCTTTGCTATTTTGAAAGTTCAGATGTGCAGTGAGGGCACCGCACAGCATCAACTGCAATTTCACTTTTACAGAAAGGACATACCTTTGTTGCCGGGGCTGCCGGCTCTTCTTTTTTCTGCCCAAAAGAGAGAAATTTATTGATTCCCTTCATAAGACAGAATAAAATCAATGCCATGATCAGAAAATTAATAACAGCAGATACAAAAGCTGAGGCAAATCCGGCAATATCCTGTGCATTATATTTTGCATGTCCGGTCAGAAAATTCAAAATGGGATTAATAAAATTGTCCGTCAGAGATGTCACAATCCCGGAAAAAGCGCCGCCGATTATGACGCCGACGGCCATGTCCATAACGTTGCCGCGGAGTGCAAATGACTTGAACTCCTCTATAAATTTTTTCATGGTGTACCTCCTGGTTTCTCTTTTGTATTTTTAATTAAGCATACCATATATTTCGATGATTTCCAAATAAAGATAATATTTCATATAGATAAAAACTGACTGCAGAAAATCAACTATGCTATTTGATATGGAGATGCTGTTTCGAGCCATTCATGCGGTTAAGGAGCTCGCTTATCCGCTGGTCAGCCATTTTCTCGCCATAAGGATGTTTGTTGCGTGATGACCACTGTTCCGTATGACAGAGTGCTTTCCCCACGCATTTACGCGGGAGTTTGACAGCAGGGGCAGAGAGAATAGATTCCTATTTGGCTGTGATAATTTCATAGTTTTTAAGAATAATTTTTTGAAAAATGCACAAAATATTCCCAACTTTAATCCCAATGTGCTATAATACAAAAGTTGGGAATAAAAGTTGGGAAAAGGATGATGGTTTATGAATGTCGAAAAATTGGTTTTAGATTTATGTGCGTATAACAATGAACAGGAATGGTTTGAATTTAAAGAAAATTGGTTTCAGCCGGAAGGCTTGGGGGAATATATATCAGCTTTGTCAAATGCAGCAGCATTTCATTATAAGGCTCAGGCATATTTTGTGTGGGGTGTTAATGATAAGACACATGAAATTGTTGGTACAACATTTAATCAGTATTGCGACCATAACAAAGAGCCATACCAAAATTTTTTGGCAAGGAATCTGTCTCCAAGCGTCAATTTTTCGTTTGAGGAAGCAACTATAAATGACAAGAGGGTTGTTGTTTTAGTGATTCCTGCAGCACAGGAAATCCCGACAGCTTTTAAAGAAAAGCGATATATTCGTATTGGTTCTTCTAAAGCAAATTTGAAAGATTATCCGAAACGGGAAATCCAATTGTTCAAAATTTTGGACGGAAGAGTGGAGACCATTGAAACATTACCGGCGAAATATCAGGAACTGACATTTTCAAAATTATTTGGATATTATGGTTCAAAAGGGATTGTACTAAATAAGAAAACCTTTGAAAAAAATCTCGGATTAAGAAATAAAGATGGAGAATATAACCTGTTGGCACAGTTGCTTTCGGATAATTCACATTTTCCATTAAGAGTATCAATTTTTGAAGGAGAGACAAAAGGCTCCAATTTATTTTCTGTAAGAGAATTTGGAAATAATTGTCTGCTCTACAGTTTGGATGAGGTTTTAAGATATGCGGATGTATTAAATTTGATTCAGACAGATGAGAGCGAGCGTGTGGTGGAACGTACGGAAATACCATTGTTCGATAACAAAGCGTTTAGAGAAGCAATCATAAATGCTATTTTGCATAATCTGTGGATAAGCGGAAACGAGCCAATGATTTCTGTATTTTCAGATAGAATAGAAATTTTATCAAGAGGAACACTGGCACCGGCGCAGACTTTGGAAGGCTTTTTCCTGGGAGAATCAATCCCTGTAAATGAAAAGCTGTCAGAAATCTTTCTTCAGCTTCATATTAGTGAAAAATCAGGTCGTGGTGTGCCTAAGATTATTGAAACATATGGGAAGGAAGCATTTACCTTTAGAGAAAACTCGATTGTTGTTACAATCCCGTTTCAGCGAATAAAAAAATACGGGAATAAGGTTGGGAAAAAAGTTGGGAATAAAAAAGGATTAAATGCAAGAAGAGAAAGAATCATAACAGAAATAAGAGATAATCCGAACATTACTGCCAGGGAATTGCATCAAATACTGGGGATTAGTGAAACGGCAGTAGAAAATAATTTGACATTTTTAAAAGAAAATGGATATGTGGAAAGAGTTGGTTCTAAAAAGACCGGTTATTGGAAAGCTCTTGAGTAAGCATTATAACAGCTTGTTTACAAAAATCTTGGGGGTGGCTATGAGTTCCATGATGCTGTGCCAGATGGAAGGAAAGGTGCAGAAAATTAAATTCAATAAATTAGCACTCACCTCTTGACAGTGCTAACAAACAGTGTTATATTAGCACTAGAACAAATAACAAAGAACTCAAATCTCGGAATGGAGGGATTTTATGAACATCAGCAAATTTACACAGAAATCACTTCAGGCAGTTCAGGACTTGGAAAAGACAGCTTATGAGTTCGGCAATCAGGAGGTCGAACAGGAGCATTTACTATACAATCTTTTACATCAGGAGGACAGCTTGATCCTGAAACTGATTGAAAAAATGGAAATTCAGAAAGAACACTTTCTGAACAATGTGGAGCGGGCACTGAATGCCCGGACCAAAGTATCCGGCGGTCAGCCGTATATCGGGCAGTATCTGAACAAAGCCCTGGTGAGCGCTGAGGATGAGGCAAAAGCCATGGGAGACGAATACGTCTCTGTGGAGCATCTGTTTCTGGCACTGGTCAACAACCCCAGCCCGTCCATGAAAAAAATCTGGCAGGAGTATGGGATTACAAAAGAACGTTTCCTGCAGGCTTTGAGCACTGTGCGGGGCAACCAGCGGGTGACTACCGACAATCCGGAGGCCACGTATGACACACTGAACAAATACGGCCAGGACCTGGTGGAAAAAGCCAGGGAGCAGAAGCTTGACCCGGTGATCGGCAGGGATGCAGAGATTCGTAATGTCATTCGGATCCTGTCCAGGAAAACAAAAAATAACCCTGTATTGATCGGTGAACCCGGCGTGGGTAAAACTGCCGCTGTGGAGGGCCTGGCGCAGCGAATCGTTCAGGGGGATGTGCCGGAAGGGTTAAAAGATAAGAAGATTTTCGCACTGGATATGGGCGCGCTGGTAGCAGGTGCCAAGTACAGAGGTGAATTTGAGGAGCGTCTGAAAGCCGTACTGGAGGAAGTCAGAAAAAGTGAGGGACAGATCATACTGTTCATCGACGAGCTTCATCTGATCGTAGGTGCAGGCAAGACAGAGGGCGCCATGGATGCAGGCAATATGCTGAAACCCATGCTGGCCAGAGGTGAACTGCACTGTATAGGTGCCACCACTCTGGATGAGTACCGTCAGTATATTGAAAAAGACGCGGCACTTGAACGCCGGTTCCAGCCCGTTATGGTGGATGAGCCGACAGTTGAGGATACCATCTCTATTCTGAGAGGTCTGAAAGAGCGGTATGAAGTCTTCCATGGCGTCAAGATCACAGACGGTGCCCTGGTAGCGGCAGCTACCTTATCGAACCGTTATATTTCCGACAGGTTCCTGCCGGATAAGGCCATTGACCTGGTGGATGAGGCATGTGCGCTTATCAAGACAGAGCTGGATTCCATGCCGACAGAACTGGATGACCTGCGCAGAAGGATCATGCAGATGGAGATTGAGGAGGCGGCTCTGAAAAAAGAAAACGACCGTCTCAGTCAGGACCGTCTGGTGGATCTGCAGAAAGATATGGCAGAGCTGCGCGACGAATTTAACGGTAAGAAAGCCCAGTGGGACAATGAAAAAGCGTCCGTGGAAAAGCTTTCCAAACTGCGCGAGCAGATAGAAGATATGAATAAACAGATTCAGGTTGCTCAGAGAAATTATGACCTGAATGAAGCGGCAAGGCTGCAGTACGGCGAACTTCCGAAACTTCAGAAACAATTAGAGGTGGAAGAGGAAAAAGTAAAGAGTCAGGATCTATCCCTGGTACACGAGAGTGTCACAGATGAGGAGATCGCCAGAATCATCTCCCGCTGGACAGGAATCCCTGTTGCCAAGCTGACAGAAGGGGAAAAGACAAAGATCCTGGGCCTGGAGGATGAACTGCACAAGCGTGTCATCGGTCAGGATGAGGGTGTCCAGAAAGTAACAGATGCCATTATCCGCTCCAAAGCCGGCATCAAGGACCCCACAAAACCAATCGGTTCCTTCCTTTTCCTGGGGCCAACCGGTGTCGGTAAGACAGAGCTTGCCAAGACACTGGCAGCTACCCTGTTTGATGACGAACAGAACATGGTGCGTATTGATATGAGTGAGTACATGGAGAAATATTCCGTGTCACGTCTGATCGGAGCGCCTCCGGGATATGTGGGATACGAGGAGGGCGGACAGCTCACAGAGGCTGTCAGAAGGAAACCTTACTCCGTAGTTCTGTTTGATGAAATTGAAAAGGCACACCCGGATGTCTTCAACGTCCTGCTTCAGGTGCTGGATGACGGCCGTATCACAGATTCCCAGGGACGTACCGTTGACTTTAAGAATACCATCCTGATCATGACATCCAATCTGGGCTCCACCTATCTGCTGGACGGCATTGAGCCAAACGGGGAGATCAGCCAGGAAGCCAGAGATATGGTTGACAGGGATCTGCGGGCACATTTCCGTCCGGAATTCCTAAACCGTCTGGATGAGATCATCATGTTTAAGCCGCTTACCAAGGAGAACATCGGCGGTATTGTGGACCTGCTTGTGGAGGATCTGAACCGCAGGCTGAAAGACCAGGAGCTGTCTTTACGCTTGACAGATGCCGCAAAAGATTATATTATTGAGGGCGGATACGACCCCATCTATGGTGCGCGTCCTCTGAAACGTTACCTGCAGAAATACGTGGAGACACTGACTGCAAAACTCATTCTCTCCGGCAATGTGGGAACAGAGGACACCATTGTCATTGATGTGGAAAATGGTGAACTTACAGCCCGCAGGGCATAAGAGGTGAGAGAGATTATGATACCAAAAGATCCGGTGATGCTTTTAAGCTTTGCAAACATGAAGCTGAGGGATTTCTATTCCTCTCTGGATGACATGTGCGAAGATCTGCAGCTTGACAGAAAAGAACTGGAGAAAAAGCTGGGCGCCATTGATTACGCCTATGATGAAAATGTAAATCAGTTTATTTAGCAATATGTAACGATTCAGCCAGCTGAATCGTTACGGGTATTCGCCCATTAAAAATCGCTTCGCGATGGGGCGAATACCTGCCGCCACTACTCTTTTGCACGGTCAGCGCAGTAAATGCGCAGACCTGACTGAACAGTTACAGCAATATAAGCTATGCCGCACTCCGTGAAAGTACGGGTGTGGACTGAAACAGGAAAAAGCCTGTATACCATGTGACACAAATGGGGTATACAGGCTTTTTTATGTCCTCGGACGCGCGGAGGAGTCAAATGAGTGATATTTTTAAGTCAGACCAGTTATAGAAAAGAAACAGGGAAAAGAATAAGATAGACGTATCAAAGGAACAGAAATGAAGGAGGAAATCACATGAAGAAAAAGATAGCAGCTGCCATACTCACAGCAGCCATGGTATTGTCACTGGCAGCCTGCGGCGGAAGCGGCAGTGAGGGCAAGGAGACAGCATCAGGGGAAGGCGGAAAGGAACCTTATACCGTGACCATGGTACTGCAGGGAAGCCAGCCCGCCGACGAAGAGCGGATCGAGGAAAAGATCAATGAGATTCTGGAAAAGGAAGTGAATGCCAATCTGGACATTGTGGTGCTTCCCTGGGCCAGCGCCGCGCAGCAGCTCCAGCTCATGCTGGCAGGAGATGAAAAAATCGACTGCTTTTATACAAATGCCACAAATGCTATCCAGTACATGCACAGCGGACAGATCATGGATATGTCAGAACTGGTGGACAAATACGGTAAGAACCTGAAGGAAATTTACGGCGAAGATGTACTGAACAGCAATACAGTGGATGGTTTTCTGTACGGCGTACCAAACCAGATCGAAAGAGGAAGTATCCCTGCTGTCTTCATGAGAAAAGACCTGGTGGAGAAGTACGGTATAGATACATCCGCCATCAAAGAACCAAAAGATATGGAATCTGTTTTTGAGACAGTCAAAGCAGGGGAGCCGGACATGACCATGCTGTTTTCCATCAATGAGGGGGATACGCCGCTGACAAGGCTGTTCGGAGGGGACCCCTTGTCAGATGCCAACTATCTGGGCGTACTCATGGATCAGGAAAATGACACCACCATCACCAATTTCTTCGCCAGTGATTGGTATAAGGATACCACCACGATGCTCTATGACTGGTATCAGAAGGGATATATCAGCAAGGACGCCGGAACAGATACAGAAAATTGGCGTACCGTCTGCAAGGCAGGCAATCTGTTTTCTCTGTTTTTTGCCTATCATCCGGGAACTCCTGTGGAATTCAAAAGCTCAACCGGATATGATTTTGAGATTGTTCCGTTCAGGGACTATCCGATCAAAAACTGCCAGACCTACAACGGTATTATCTATTCCATTGCACAGAACTCAGAGAACCCGGAAAAGACCATGGAAACTCTGGATTACATCTATGGAAGCCCTGAGATCATGAATCTGCTGAACTGGGGTGAGGAAGGTGTGGATTATGTCATAGAGGATGAGGAGAACGGCATCATCAACTACCCGGAAGGCATCACCGCCGACAATGTGGGATACAGCCTGAATCTGGGCTGGGAGCTGCCGAACCAGTTCATCGCACATAAGTGGACAGGCTCTGACCCGCAGCTTTGGGAGAAGATGGAGGAATTCAACGATTCCGCAAAAGAGTCAAAGGCAGTCGGCTTCTGCTTTGACAACACCCAGTATGAGAGTCAGGTAGCGGCGCTGGCCAATGTTGTAAAACAGTATACCGGTTCACTGAACAGCGGTTCTGCTGACCCTGAAACGTATCTGCCGGAGTTTTTGGATGCTCTTCAGGCAGCCGGAATTGACGAGATCATCCAGGCAAAACAGGAACAGTTTGACAAATGGCTGGAAGAGAATAAATAGTTACTGTTTATTCTCTGCCCGTCAACAATAAATAGACAGGATCATTTTTGACAGCAGGCTGTCGCTCTAGGAAACAGAAAAAGCTCTTAGCGCGGCAGCCTTTTTGCCGGAAAGAAACCATTCATAAGACAGAGGAGGAGAAATATGAAGAAAAAATCCAGGCTCAGTGTCTACAAGCAACACTGGCCCCTATACCTGATGATGCTGCCGGGACTTTTGTACCTGCTGATCAACAACTATATTCCCATGGGTGGAATTGTGATTGCCTTTAAAAAGCTGAATTTTGCAAAAGGCATATTTGCAAGTCCCTGGTGCGGACTGGATAACTTCAAGTTTTTATTCCAGTCAAAGGATGCCTGGATCATTACCAGAAATACACTGCTTTATAATGTGGCCTTCATTGCCGTAAATATGATAGTAGGTATTGCGGTAGCCATATTGATCTGTGAAGTGCGGAACAATAAAATGAAAAAGCTCTACCAGAGCGCCATTTTGCTGCCTTTCCTCATGTCCATGGTAATACTGAGCTACATTGTTTATGCACTGCTCAGTTCCGAGAACGGCTTGATAAACAACACCATTTTAAGCGCCCTGGGAAAAGAACCGGTGCAGTGGTATCAGCAGCCTAAATACTGGCCGTTTATCCTGGTATTTGCTAACTGCTGGAAGGGCGTTGGGTACGGATGCCTGATCTATATTGCCTCTATTATCGGCATTGACCCGTCCTACTATGAGGCAGCCAGCCTGGACGGTGCAACAAAATGGCAGCAGATCACAAAGATCACCCTGCCAAGTCTGGTACCCACCATTATCACTCTGCTTCTGTTAAATATCGGACGTATTTTCTATTCGGATTTCGGCCTGTTTTATCAGGTGCCTATGAATTCCGGGGTTCTCTTTCCGACGACCAATGTGATCGACACCTATGTGTACAGAGCGCTCATTGAGCGGGGAAATATCAGTATGTCATCCGCGGCAGGCGTGTACCAGTCCATTGTGGGATTTGCCATTGTTATGCTGAGCAATTGGGTCGTGAGAAAAGTAGATAAAGAACAGGCATTGTTTTAGGAGGAGAGAAATGAAAAATTCTGCAAAAGAAAAACGGTATCAGTTTTTCATCAATATAATTCTGATTCTTATGACATTGGTCATTATACTGCCTTTTGTACTGGTGTTCATTTCTTCCGTCACAGATGAAAATACACTGATTCGCAACGGCTACTCATTTTTTCCTGAGAAATTAAGTCTTTACGCTTACCAGTATATTATCAAGCAGGGAGAAAAAATACTGCGCGCGTATGGGATCACCATATTTGTGACGGTCGTGGGCACTATACTGAATATCAGTCTGTCAGCGCTGATGGCATACCCGCTGACCATTAAGACCCTTCCCCACAGAAGGGCACTGACCTTTTTCGTATTTTTCACCATGCTTTTCAATGGCGGCCTGGTACCTACATATCTGATGTATGTGAATTACCTGCATATTAAAAATACGATTTTTGCGCTTCTTCTTCCCAACCTTCTTCTGAGCGCCAACAATGTGCTGATGATACGGAGTTATTTCATTACAAGCATACCGGATGCCCTGTTTGAAGCTGCCAAGATAGACGGGGCAGGGCATATGAAGATATTTACCAGTGTGGTGCTGCCTCTGGGCAAGCCGATTCTTGTGACCATGGGACTCTTTTCCGGACTTGCCTATTGGAACGACTGGACCAATGGTTTATACTATTTATCAGGAAACCAGGGACAGAAGCTGTTCGGCATACAGAACCTTCTGAACCAGATGATCACGGATATCCAATACCTGGCAAGCGGCAAAGTTGTGGGGAATATCGGCGCGGAGGTCGCCAAGCTTCCCACCACATCCATCCGAATGGCCATTGCGTTCATAGCCATGCTGCCGCTGTTTATTGTGTATCCATTCCTTCAAAAATATTTCTCGGAGGGAATCACTCTGGGGGCAGTGAAAGGATAAAAAACGCATGAGGAAAGTTCCGAAATACAGAAAACAAAAAAATATGGCCCAGCAGATGAAGGCCATCCTTATTATTCTCATGGTGGTGCTGGCTGTGTACGTGGGCGTCAGCGCCATGCTGCTTGAAAGAACCAGAAAGCAGGCCATACAGGAGATGGACGAAATGTCAAAGCTCTATACCGATGAATTGGACAACCGTTTCCTGCGGATCAGCCGGAGCCTGTTTTCCAATATCATGGAGAAGAATCAGGGGTATTCTGTATTGGGGGACTATATTGAGATCATGGAGCATTCCGGTGACCCCGTAAAAATAAATAATGCAGTCAGTAACCTGCGGAGAATCTGTCTCTCCTATGCGTGGGAGTATGGCACAGAATACCACTTTTTCCTGTATTTGAAGAAAAATGATATGTTTACCATGCTCACTATGACAGGGGTGGGATATGATATTGATAAAGACCTGGAAGACGCAGTGAGAAACCAGCTGGGGCTCATTGCAGACACTTCCTACTCGGTCAAGAAAAAGTGGAACCAAATGGACTGCGGCGAGGAAAACTATATCTGTAAAATAGCCCAGAACCAGGATGTTTACATGGGTTGTTTTGTGAATGTAAAAAGTATTCTGGAGCCTTTCACTGACACCATCGTAGGCGATGACGGATATGTGCGCCTGGTGGATGCCAGGAACCGGGTGGCGGGTCAGATCACCAGCAAAGGCATAGAACAGGAGCTGGATTTTAGGGAGGCAAACAGCGGATACTCACTCAGCAAAAATCTGAAACAGGCACCCTTTACCATTCAGATGAAGATATCAGGGGACAAGATACTGGGCGTCATGATGGGCAGTCTGGGATTCCTTTTAGTCCTGGCAGCAGCACTGGTCCTGGCCGGAGCCGCGATCCTTTTATACCTGAAAAAGTATCTGCTGGAGCCGGTGAGGGAATTTACGGATAATCTGACAAAATACGATGACGATGATTATACCTTCCACATCACGGAAAACAACCTGATGGAGCTGGAGCAGATTGACGGCAAGTTTAAAAGAATGATACATCAGATCCGACGCCTGAAGATTACCCTGTATGAGCAGGAATTAGAGAAGCAGAAGATAGAGATGGATTATCTGAAGCTGCAGATACGCCCTCATTTTTATCTGAACTGTCTGAATTTTATATACAGCATGATTGATTTCAAGCAGTACGGCAATGCGCAGAAGATGACAAAGACTACCTCAGATTATCTCCAGTATGTATTTCGCAGCACCAGTGGTCTGGTGCCTGTCAAGGCAGAGACAGCGCACTGCGAAGACTATCTGAAAATACTGCTTCTGCGCTATCCGGACAGCTTTGAATACTATATTGAGATCGATGAGGAGGTCGAAAACGGGGAGATATTTCCCTTCATGCTGCAGGTCTTTGTGGAGAACGCGGCGAAGCATGCACTGACACTGGAAGAGAAGATATTGATCTCAGTTACAGCATTTCCGGAGGACAGGGAAGATGGGAAATATATCAATCTGTATATCTCTGACACCGGAAAGGGATTTCCCAAGCATGTTTTGGAAAGGCTTAGGCAGGGGAAGGGAATCAGCGAGAACGGCAGTCATGTGGGGATTGAAAACTGCCTGAAGCGTTTTCATTACTACTACGGCGGACAGGGGGAAATCAATTTTGACAACAGTCCCCTGCAGGGTGCCATAGTGGATATCCATATCCCGTTCCGGGAGCATGGGAAGAAGGAGGCAGACAAAACCGTTCAGGGAGGTACTTATGAATCTGTTATTGGTGGACGATGAGGAATATGTGATAGAGAGTATCAAGAAAAATGTAGATTGGGAACTGCTGAATATAGGGCAGATTTATACGGCATCCTCCATGCAGCAGGCACAGACGGTCATGGGACTTATGCCTATCCATGTGATCGTGAGTGATATTGTCATGCCGAAAGGCAGCGGCTTTGATTTTATGGAATGGGTGCGCAAAGAAGCGTATGAGGTACAGGCTATATTTCTTACCAGCTATGCAGAGTTTGATTTTGCGCGCCGTGCCATTGCCCTGGACAGTGTGGATTATCTGCTGAAGCCCATAGACTTTGAAAAACTCACCGCTGCCATTCAGAAAGCGTCTGACAGGGTAAAGGCTGCGCTAAATTACGAGGCTTATCGTCAGGAGAGCAGAATCTGGGAGCAGAACAGGGAAATCCTTCTGAAAAACTTCTGGTCTGAGCTGCTCACCGGCAGGATAAAACAATCCGCCATAGAGGAGGAAATCAGCAAAAGACATCTGGATCATAAACCGGAGGACAGATTTCTGGCTGTGCTCCTGCACCTGTCCGGCAGAGGGGGAAGAGAAAAAAGAGAGCACTGGGATGAAAACATTCTTTTATTTATCATAAAAAATATTCTGGGGGAATTGGCTGAGGAATATCAGGTGGCTGTGGAAACTGTCCTGCCCTGCCGGAAAGACAGCTATACGGTCATATGCCGGGGCACTGCAGGGAACCTGGAGCGGCTCAGTGAGGAAGGCGTATTTTCCTCCTTCCGGAATCTGCTGAGGGAGCGCATGCAGATGGATATCTGGTGCGGAGCCGGCAGCAGCACCGGGATCGGTGATCTGGCGGACTGCCTTGCCCAACTACAGGAGATGCGGGACAACAGTCTGACCGTGTGGGATAAAGTCCTGTATCTGTCCGATTTCCGGCAGCCCTGCATTGCCTATCAGAATAAACAGCGCACGGTGTGGGAGACTCTTCTCGGCGAGCAGAAACCGGAAGCTCTGATTAACAGCATGCGGCAGTATCTCACAGAGCTTGCGGAGCGTGAACTGATCACGCGTGACATTTTGAAAAGCTTCCGCATGGACATTACCCAGATAACGTATTCCTGGCTTGCCGCAAGGGAGATCAAGGCCCATCTGCTGTTTGCCGGAAGTGAGAACGAACAGTATTACCAGGAGGCCCTGGAGAGTGTGGACGGCGCCATGCAGTTTGCCTCCCATCTGGTGACTGCTGCCGTGGAATATACGAAATATATCAACAAAAGTGAATCTGTGGCAGACCAGCTAAAAGAATACATCGACACACATTACCAGCAGGACATCAGAAGGGAGACTCTGGCAGAGCTTGTGTATCTGAATGTAGATTATATGTCCAGAATCTTCAAAAAAGAGGCCGGTATTTCCATCAGTGCCTATCTGATGCAGAAACGGGTGGAGGAGGCAAAAAATATGCTGACCCGGAGCAGTCTGCCCATCAATACCGTATCCATCTATGTGGGTTACAGCAATTTCTCCTATTTCACAAAAATGTTCCGGGAGAACACAGGATTCTCGCCCCTGGAATACCGCAGAAAATTCAAAATAAACCAGTAAAACAGAGAGGAAAGATCATGACAAAACAACAGTTAACAGAACTTTTAAAAGACATGTCCCTGCAGGAAAAGGTTAACCAGATGCTCCAGGTGGCCGGCAATTTTTACATGGACGACACAGTTATCACAGGCCCTATGAAGGAAAACGGCTTCACAGAGGAGAATATATCCCAGGCCGGTTCTGTTTTAGGTGCCCTTGGCGCGTCAAAAATAAAAGAGATCCAGAAAAACTATATGGAAAAACATCCTCACAAGATTCCGCTGCTCTTTATGCTTGACATCATCAACGGCTTCCGCACCATATTCCCCATTCCCCTGGGGCAGGGCGCCACTTTTGAGCCGGAGCTGTCTGAAAAGTTAGCTGCCGCAGCAGCCAAAGAAGCTGCTGTCAGCGGCCTTCACGTGACATTTGCGCCTATGGTGGACCTGGTCCGTGATGCCCGCTGGGGCAGAGTCATGGAATCCACCGGGGAGGATACCTATCTGAACTGCCTCTTCTCCGAGGCCATGGTCCGGGGCTTTCAGGGGGAGGACCTGAAAGAGCCTTACAACATAGCTGCCTGTGTAAAACATTTTGCGGGATACGGCGCCCCCACGGCAGGCCGTGACTATAACACTGTGGAGCTTTCAGAACATACCCTGCGCGAATTTTACCTTCCCTCCTACAAAGCCGGCATTGACGCAGGTGCAGCCCTGGTCATGACCTCCTTCAACACCATAAACGGAGTCCCTGCAACCGGCAATAAATGGCTCATGCGTCATATCCTGAGAGAGGAGATGGGTTTTGACGGAGTCCTCATATCCGACTGGGCCGCTATCGAGGAGATCATCTACCACGGATACTGTGAAGACAGAAAAGAAGCAGCCATCAGAGCCGCCGAAGCCGGTGTTGACATTGATATGATGACCGGCATCTACTCCGAACATCTGACAGCGCTCATAGAGGAGGGCATCCTCGATGAACAACTGGTGGATGAAGCAGTTCTCCGCATTCTGGAGCTGAAAAACAAACTGGGCCTCTTTGAGAACCCATACAAAGACGCAGACGAGTCCAAAGAAAAAGAAATCATCCTATGTAAGGAACACAAAGCTCTTGCCAGAGAGGCCGCCTGCAAGTCCTTCGTCCTCCTGAAAAACGAGTCTGTCCTTCCCCTGAAAAAAGGAAAGCACATTGCATTCATAGGCCCCTACACAGATAACCGCAGCATGTCAGGCTCCTGGTCCTTCATCGGCCGCCCGGAAGACACCCTGACCCTCCGGGAAGCCGCCCTGGAATCCCTTGACAGCACAGAAGTATCCTTCCATCCCGGCAGTCCGCTCCTTGGAAATGACATCCGTCTGGAAGGCTTCACAGAGCAGACGGAGGAATCCATTTCCCCGGAGCAGCAGCAGAAAATGCTCGCAGAAGCCATAGAAGCCGCAAAAAAAGCAGACCTGGTCATCATGCCTTTAGGCGAGCACTACGTCCAGTCCGGCGAGGCCACCAGCAATGCAAACATACAGATCCCCGAGATCCAGCAGACCCTCTTCAACAAAATTTACGAGGTCAACCAGAACATTGCCGTCATCCTCTTCTCCGGAAGACCCCTGGACATCCGAGAACTTTCCGGTAAAGCAAAAGCCATCCTCCAGGTATGGATGCCGGGCACAGAAGGTGCCCACGCGGTCATGGATGTTCTCACAGGCGCCTTTAACCCCAGCGGCAAACTCCCCATGAGTTTCCCCTACAGCGTCGGCCAGGTCCCGGTCCATTACAACGAATACTCCACCGGCCGCCCCTATACCGGGGCAGACAAAGACCGCTTCCGCTCCAAATACCTGGACATCCCCAATGCCCCCTTATATCCTTTCGGCTACGGCCTGAGCTACACCACCTTCTCCATCTCCCCCATAGAGCTGGACAAGCCCGCAATGACCAAAACCGAAACCATCCAGGCATCCGTAACCATTAAAAACGAAGGTCCCCTTTCCGGAACCGAGGTCATCCAGCTCTACATCCACGACAGAGCCGCCACCGTCGTCCGCCCTGTCAAAGAGCTGAAACACTTCCGCAAGATCCACCTCCACCCCGGTGAATCCCAAAAAGTAACCTTCCACATCACCGACCAGGACCTCCGCTTCCTCACCCAACACTCCCTCCCGGAAAGCGAACCCGGCACCTTCGACCTCTACATAGGCACCGACAGCACCACCACCAACCAAACCCAATTCACCCTCTTACCATAACAAAAAACTAAATACAAATACAAACCCTCTCCCGCTTATCCCTATAACAAGCAGGAGAGGGATTTTTTCTTTTCCTTTCCACAACCCTGCGGCCATCCAATACCCAGGGGAATCCGGTGCGTCGTCGGCGAGGGAGGGCTGTATCCCGGGGGCGATGTCTTAGTGGAGCGTTCGGGAGATCCACCTGCCCCAGACACTTAAT
>OCAS01001144.1_pt1 | contig 14848 bp, 18 predicted proteins | sample 1550751 | NCBI WGS metagenome assembly OCAS01 (sample SAMEA2580301, study PRJEB22360) | human gut metagenome | biome: human gut; feature: human-associated habitat; material: faeces | place: Denmark | collected 2008/2010
ATACTTTTTTCCCTATTTTTCGACTTTATTATAGCTCGACTGGATAGACCTTTTCAAGTCCTCCAGCCGAGCTATTTTCTTTTGTGCTGCAGGAGGAAGTTTAACGCACGCAGGGCCTCATTTCCTCCGGTACAGGCCCCAGGGGCCGTGTGTGGTAAAAAACTACCTCCCAATACCCACTACGGCCATTTAGATTCAGCTTCCGCTTCATCATGATGTTTTCTTCTCTATGCTCCTCCCACCATTCGCTGTATTGAATCATGTCCTCAAACTCCAGGTCGCAGCTCACCCGAATCCCTACTTTGCCAATCAGCCAGTCCCCGCCGTTCTTATCCCGAAGTAGTTCTCTCCTGATCTGCTTCCTGGCCTGCTCCTCGGTAAACTCCATTGAATAGGGACTCTGTATCACAGTTTCCCAAAGCATTACCTTTCCCCAGCTCTGGCGGCTTATCTTATAGCGGTACTCCTTCTCCATGGAGCGAACCACCGCATACCCGGTATGCTCCTTCTTGGGCCGGAGGCTCCGGTCGGCATTCGCCCGCTCCCGTGAAATCCGCAGCAGATTTGCGTTAAGGCCCTTCTGGTAACTGACCTCTTCCTCAGCCCTGGTCAGCTTCTCCTCCATGGCCGTCACCTGTTCCTGCGCGGCCTCTTCGGCCTCCCTGGCCCGCTGCTCGGCGGCGGCCTGTTCTCTTCCTATCGTTCTCTTTGCCTGTGCGATCGCCTCGTGCTTATCACGTTCCGCCACAGCAATCCGGCGCAGCAGCTCGTCATACTCCTCCAGAGAAAGAATCGCATGGGTGCTCTCGCTGTCGTTCCGGCCGCCAGGGAGCACTTTATAGCCCATGACACCCTTTTTCGCAAACTCAGCCATCATATCCCCCCTTACAGGCCCCGGATATAGTTGTCGGCCACCACACTGATCCGGTTATGCCCCAGGGCCTTACTGCACACCAGCATGGCCGCCTTGTCCAGTTTCCGCCCGGCCTCGTCCTTCCTGCAGGTGTAGACCTGGCTCTGATACCGGCGTCCCGTCCCACGGTTTATCCGGTCGTAGGGGATATCCTGGATTGCCCTGGCGTGGGCCTTGTAAATGGCCGTTGCGTACTCAGCCCGGTAGCCGTGAATATCGGCGCTCTGGTGGACATGCTGCCACACCTTTTCCTCGCCCGGCGTCTCCTGTATCCGCTGGACGATCTGCGCCGCATTTGGGCCGATAATGGGGCTCAGGCGCTCTCTGCCGCCTTTTCCGTTCCTCACGTGGGTAAAATACTCCCCCTGGAACATCCGGGCGTCCTGGAGCATCCCCAGGCGCTTCACGTCTGCTGGCGTCAGCTCCGCCGTCGGGCGGCTCTCCAGGCTGGAGATCTCCGCTTCAATCTCCGCCCGGGGCACCAGATCTTTCCCCCGCAGTTCCGCCAGCTCGCTCCGGCGCAGCCCCGTCCCCTTGCAGAACTTAACCAGCTCGTCGTTGTTGGTCTTGGAAAAGTGCCGGTCACGCACCCGGTCGCCGCGGCTCCGCTTGATATCCTCCCGGTTCCGCTTTGGGGGCTTGAAGTAGTTTTCATCGTCAGGAGAAATACCGTACAGCTTTCCCATGGCCTTGGCCTCCAACTGTACCGTCCAGGCGGAAAGCCCCTGGTCGGCCCTGGCCTGCAGCCACTCGTTGACGTACTTCCTGGCGCTTTTCAGTGTGGTACATTCCGGGTGATGCTCCTTGATGTACTGGATAAAATACTTGGTGTGCTTCCAGTAGCTCTTGTAGGTGTTGAAGGAGAAAATCTTCTCCTTATCCGTACCTGCGGCCACCGCCGCCCGTTTGCTCTCCCCGAAGGCTTGCATCCCCACCAGCTTGTCATATGCTTGCTGATGGAGGTCTTTATAGTACGCCTTATTCCTGCGGCCCACTGTTACCTCCATTCTTTCGTATCGCTCATATAACTTATATATCCTATTTAATTTATATAAATTATTTAATATATTCCCATTATATAATTAATATACGTTAAAGCTAAGGCCGCCGCCTGCCTGCCCATGGGGCCCGGCATTTGGCAAATACACTTTTTAACGTCTTATGTATGACGGTTTGGGGTTCTCTCCCCTACACTTTTTTGATCTGCTTATGTGTGCAGCCCCGGTTTATTGAGATCTACGGCAGTTCGGGATCTGTCGGCTCCTTTTTAGAGTGAGCTACTCTCCGGCAGATTTACAGTATGCCAGCTACTATCCGAAGGGTTTATAGGGACAGATACGTTGTACTTACCCGTACTTTCAAAAGGATTACTCATACGGGGTCAATGGTGCGCTTACCATTTCACAAAGGTTACTGCGGCGAGCCCACGCACCACATAGGGGTATCAAACCTATCTCGGCTCCTATATTAGCAAACTGCTAAACCCCTGACCGGCAGCTCCCGGCCAAGACGCTCTGGGCCTAATTACTATTTACCCTCGCCCAGACGAGCATGAAATCTCTGCTGCAGCTCCCGGCCAACACCGGCCACAGCCGTTTGATCCTGCCTCCTTCCTGCTGGAGCCGCTGATCCGTAGCCCCTGCAAATACACGTTTTCCTCCAGTGTCATGTTACCATAGATAATCCAGACTGTCAACTTATTACGAAAGATAACCGTATAACGGTTTACCCGTTCATTATATAAACGGGTAAACCGTTATACAAGAAAACTCTATTTTAAATCATTTTTTATATTTTAGCCAAAATAGCTTGGCTTTCTATTGACTTTCATGTGTATCTTTTATATACTCTGAATATGAACTCGCATGTTTCTCTATTTCCTCAAAAAACTGGAAGGGGTGCGTAAAACATGAAAAAACCTATCGCTTTTCTACTTACATTAACCCTGTTATTATCCTCTTTTCCCATAGCCTCAGCTCTCGATTCCACCAATGAAAATAAAGCCGAAACTATCTCAGCGGAAGAGTTCTTTCAAGCAATTCAAGATGAATATGCAAAATTTCACATTGGGTATACAGCAGAAGGTTATGACCCGTCGGCTACATTTACACAGGACTTTCTTAATGAGAGACTAAATGATATTAGATCTCGCATGAGCTCCGTTACAAATTATAGTGAGGAGTTGCAGTCATTCGTTGAGATCATCCCCGAACCCGAACCGCTTGATACCGCCGTTCCTAATGCTGTAATGCCCTATAAAAAAACTTATTCTATGACAAAAACGATTAAAAGTCCCTCTAATATGGGTGCCGCAGATATTTATGCCGAAGTCGACACGACTATAGATGCTCAATATAATGTTTTTATGAGTATTGACGATATGACTACAAAACAACTTGGATACGCCTTTAATTTTGAATCCTGGACCCAGCATGATGGTTTTGAATCAAAAATATGGACTCAGAACGGTGCCAGCAATATGGAGTGTTACGCAACGGGAACTTTGGTTGTATCATGGACAGGGCCTGTTGCAGGTATTAAGCATAGTTATAGTTCAGAGCATACTATTGGTGGGGGCGCAACCCTTTGAATCCCATGTTGATCCTTCCAATCTTGTTTTCAGTTCTACTTTCCGCATTAAAATTTATATTCCTTATTCTTGGAATCATCTGTTTTATTAAATATATCCACAAGAATAAATGACACTAAAATAAGGCGGTGAGAAAACCTTGTTTTCTCACCGCCTTATTTTACTACTATTGCATCTTTTTCTTGCACTATTCTAAAATCACACTTCTGTCTGTAGCCGGTCATACTCGCCCAGTTTTTCGATATTTCTTTTCCGATATTCCTCCATCATTTCTTGAACCACTTCGCTTGTGCTTTTCCGCTGCACATAGGCAATCTTCTGGATGTCCTCATACAAGCTAGGTAGCACCGAGAGACTAATCCGCTTTTTCAGCTCCCGGTTCTCCTTCGGCCGACCCCGCCGACCGGAGCTGGTAGCCGCCATGGGCGTCTGCTCCACGAATTTCCCAACCGTGGCGGATCTCCTGCGGCTTTCCCTTTCCTCCAGCTTACTCATGCTCCTGCTCCTCCCTCTTCTCCCTGCCGGACATAATCATGTTTGCTATGGCCACGTATTCCTGCGCAAGCTCACTGCTGGGGGCCTGCTCCACAGCCGCCAGGCCGTCATATATTCCTTTTTTCGCTACGGCCAGCCGTTTGATCACGCCCAAAAGATTGTACTCCTTACAGAGCAGACCCAGGATATCATGGTCATCGCCCACCCTGGTATCGTACAGTGTGGCGATCACCCCCAGCACCTTCAGCTCCGGGTTAATCAGCTCCTGGATCTCCTGGATGCTGTCCTGGAGCTGCGTCAGCCCCCGGTAGGCCAGGTAATCCGTCTTAACTGGGATCACCACTCCGTCGGCGCAGGACAGGGCATTGATGGTCAGGATAGAGAGCTGCGGCGGACAGTCAATCAAAATATAGTCATACTGCCCCCTGGCCTCCCGGAGCGCCCGGTCTAAGATCTTCTCCCGGCTGGCTCTGGAGAGCAGCTCCATCTCCATGGGTGCCAAGTCGATGATCGAGGTGACAATGTGCAGTCGGTCACTGAGCTGCTGCACACACTCCATGAACGGCGTCCCATCCTTTCGCAGCACGTCCACGATCGTCCGCTCCACCTCCAACGGCTCCAGGCCCACGCTGATCGTCAGGCTGGCTTGGCTGTCCAGGTCAATGAGCAGCACCCTTTTCCCGGCGGCCGCCATGGCCGCCCCCAGGTTGTGCGTCGTGGTGGTCTTGGCCACCCCGCCCTTCTGGTTTGCGATTGCAATTACCTTCACCATGTTCACTCCTTTATTTACTTATGTTATTTATTTACGTTATATACTTTATTTCAAGTATATCATTTATTCCTGTTATATCAAGTAAAAAAGGTCGAGGCATATGCCTCGACCTTTTTCCGTTCTTTCCGTGATAAAACCCAAAGAGTCAATGAAACGGTTTCGTTGCGTCCAAATTCATCCATCACTCTCTCTGGCCCATAGGCCAACCGGAGACAACCCAGGCTGCCCAGGCATATACCACCCGCCGGCGTTGTACTCAAAGGACACCGGCCGCCACGTTCCTCCGCCGAGCCGGTCAGGGAGCAATACCTCCAGGCCCTGCCCACAGTGAATATCCCAACCGTCCCAGGTCAGACGATCCCGCTCCGGCTCATAGCCGATCTGCAGCACCTTCACTCCCACTATGATCACATCCTCGATTATTCTTATTTCACTTATTTAATTTATATAAATTATGTAATATATTGCTGATTAGTCCAGATTGTCTCTTTGCTCTTGCGTTCCCTGATTCCGTCCCTCGGCGAAAATATCATCGGTAAAAGAATCCAGGCTCTCTCTAAAGGCATACCATTCGGACATTGATGTTTTTTCAAGAGGCTGCTCGTTCTCTTGATCAAATCTCATCTGCTCCACCCATATCCCCCGCCTATTCCAAACAGAAAGATCCCGTCTACTCAAGCAACGGGTCGTAATCGCTCTTTGCGTATACCACCCGAGCGATTGTTATCAGTTTCTTTTCTTCGTCTACCCAATAAAATATGAAATAATTCTGTACCAGCACCTTCCGGTATTCATGCTTTAATGGCCGGATCGGGGTATATGACGAATTCATATACGGAAATTTAGGGATACTATCCCCGGCGTCAATCAGCTCTGTAGCAAGTCGATCCGCTGCTGCTGGATTTCCTAACTCTCTGCTAATATACCGGACGATCGCAACCATGTCCTGGAGAGCAACAGGCAGGTACTCCAGATTATACAACCTGTTCCCCTCCTATGGCGTCTCTCATGGCCTTCAATACTTCTTTAGAAGAATACCGCTTATCAGTAAGCTTCGCTTCTCGTTCTGCCTCCTGCAACTTGAAATATACTTCGCTCTCAAACTGCAGATTTTCAAATGCATCCATACTTAATACAACCATATCGCCGTATCCATTCTTCGTGAGGAAAACCGGCTGCGCCGTCTCATGCACTGTTTTCGAGATATCAGCAAAATTATTCCGCAAGTCTGAAACAGGTCGGATCATTTTCATAATATCACCTCGCCAATATTTTAGCATAATTGCGCTAAAATATCAACTTATTTTATCCCACCACTTCCGAATCGTCTTTGGATCAAGACCCGTATCCCGGTGGCAGTCGGCCTTGCGGCCCTCCGGGTGCTCTTGACGCCACTTATACACCCGGTCTTGGGCCGACGGGCGACCAGCCCACTCAAAATTCGGATAATCAACCATCTGGACGGCCCGTGCCCTGCGCAAATGCTCTGCTTGCTTACGCCAGTTTCGCTTATTAACGGGCATAGACAGGCCGGAGATCTTCGCTATATCGTCCCTGGGGAATGTCACATAGTCCTCGTTGAACATCTCCAGAGCGCACACAACATCATCCTTCGTAAAGCGGTTGATATCCTCCACGCTCATATCGTCATAGGGTTTCAACAGGGAGAAAGCGTCATGGCGCAGCTCCTCCTCACTGATCCCGCACTTCTTTGCGTAAATCGCCAGCGTCATAATACCGTAGAAACGGTGGCCAACCCGGATCTCGTCAGCAATACGGTGTAGCCACCAATCATAGAGATTCCGCTTGACCGTCCAACGGCCCCGGCGCTCCTTTTTGACGATCCGCCGCTCATACCAGTCCGGGTACTTCTCCTTCGCCTCGGCCAGCGAGAGCCGCCCCTTCCGCATAAGGCCCAGGAGCTGCTGCTGCTCCCCGTTGCTATCAGGGATAAACTCCAGCAGCTTCTCCAGCGTCACCCGCCCGCCGAGCCGATAGGCCGTCACCGGGTACTCCCTGCCAAGTTTGGAGCCGGAGCCGACTACCCGGAAGCCCTGCAAAATGCCCTGCATTTGCGGCTCCTTGATGGTGGAGGTGTACCTGTTCCAGATCTGCCGGGTGAGGGAATACTTCAATTCCTTTAAGCATTTCTGGTTGTGCGGGTACATAGGGATCGGCTCCTCCAGCACATAATACAGGTGCAGCCCCGTCCCGCTGTTTACGACAAAGGTTGCCTGGGGAAGAATATCCTTGTTCATCTGGTGCAGCGTGTCCCGGAGCTGGGGCATACCCACCCCATCCAGGTCAAAGACCAGGGCATAGAGATACCGGGCATTCTTGCCGCATCGCCGCCGCCCAAAGTAAGACAGCGGTGACATGATAGTAAAATCTGTGTCGCAGACCTCCGACAACTCCAACAGCTCATCGGTGATCGTGTAGTGTTTGGCCTTGCCTTCCTCCTGGATTTCCAGGGCAATCCCTGCAGCCTTTGGCGGCACCGTCACCGCGATCCCGTTGCCCTTAACGTCCTCAAAATGGCCCTTCCGCTCAAAGCTGCCCACGGGGAATATCTCCCGGTAAAACTCAAAGGGCGTGACCGGCTCCAGGAACTTCTCCAAATGTTCATTTTTTTCCTGATACAACGCCCGCAACAGCTCCATATTATCCTGTTCATCCCTCATTCTGTACCATCACGCTCTCTTCAACCTCTTTTTTTCTTGAATTATCATCTGCAAATACCTCTGACCATAGCCCTTCTGGTCCGCTAAAAAATCTGCCTTTTCCTCTTCTGTCATTTCTCGGGTATTCTTTTCATGATAATAAACCGTTACTGGGCCATCGGTCTGCGTCTCCCAGATGTAATTCGGTTTCAGCGCATCTATAGGTATCCGCCCCAGAAGCGCCCACTGCCGGACAGTCTTACTTTCTTCTGGTTTTCCTTTCTGTTTCCTAACAAACAAAGCAATCGCCTCCAAAAGAAAAAGTAGCAAAAAGAAAATCCGCTGCGGCGGGGATCGCCTGCGGGCGGGAAGGGGGGAAAGGGGGAGCCAAAGAGCGGCCCCTTCGGGGCCTTAAAGAGAAAGTCACCTCCCCCTTTCCCCCCTCGCTCTGGGGCATGGAAATGATGGAAAACCCTACGGGTTTACCACATTCCCACACCCCGCCGCTCACCCCCCTTTTCCCCTCCGACTTTCTCCCTGTCCGAGAGAGAATTTTAAGAGATTTTTTTAAGGGCCTTTAGGCCCAGGGGGGCATATATTATCAATACAGTATTTCCCTATTTTTCGACAAGCCAGATTTCAGCTTATTTTTGCCTTCCCATGGCCCCTATTATCTGGCATATATTATCAATACAGTATTTCCCTATTTTCAATTGTTATTATAGCCTGTCCGGGCGGCTCTTGCAAGTCTCCCGGACAGGCTTATTTTTTTACATGGTCATATCGCCCCAGGTATGGCCGCGCTCCGGCTCCTGTTCCGGCTCCGGCTGATCCATGCCGCGCATTACCACCTCCGGCGCGCTCACCAGCTTTTGCAGCTTCTCAAGGAGAGGGTGCAGCGGCTCCGGCAAGTGCTTTTCCAGAAAGTCCAGGGCTTCGCTCAGACCTGCCACCAGCTTCTCAATGAAATTCCGTTCTTTGACCAGTTCATCCTCCAGCACCGCTGCATAGCTTTTTAGCTTCTTGTTCTCCTGCTCGATCTTCTTCCGTTCTTCGGCCTCCTTCAGCCGTTCTCTAATAGACGGCATTTGGCTGTGGAGCTGTCGGTTTTCCTTCTTCAGCTCCAGCACATCATGCTCCGCTGCGGCCCCACGGATCGCCGCCGCCTTCAGCTCCTCCACTTGTTCCACTGTAACGCCCCTGACGGCCCCTGTCAGCGTTCTTTCGGGCTGGACAGCCTCCAGGTCAACCCGCACCTTCTCCGCCGCCTGGAGCCGCCGCACAGTCCCTTGTAGGGCCTTCTTCTGTTTCTCCAGCTCGACTATATCATGCTCCGCTGCCGTCACCTGCTCCTGGACGGCCTCCAGACGCTGCGCCGCTTCCCGGTACTGCGGAAGATCCATATGTGGACGGCCACCGCCCAGGCTGATGATCTCAAACTCATGCACCTGGGCGATCTCCTTCAAGGCCACTTTCTCCCGATCCATCCAGGCGTTCCATTCCGTCTGCTTTCTCCCCTGGCCCTCAAAGCCCTGCTGCTTTAACGCCTGTTTCATGGAAACCCTGGTGGAGAGGCCCCGGCTCTGCTCCGTTGCTACTGGTATGAAGTCCACATGGAGGTGTGGCGTGGCCTCATCCATGTGCAGCACCATATTGAACACCCGCAGATGGGGGTTGCGCTCCCGGAAGCTCTCCGCAAATTCTTTGAGAGCTGCCGCCGCCCGTTCCCCTCCGGGGGAGCCGCACCCGCAGTCCTCCAGGTTGCCGATCTGGAAGATCGCCTCGTGAAATAATTTCTCTTGCTTTCCCTGCCGGATATGCTCATAATAGTCTGTGATCTTATCCCTGGTCTTTTTCTTTTTGGCGTTGTAGGCGGCCAGGGCCTCGTCGAAGATCTCGTGGTAGACCTGTTTCAGATCATCGTTGCAGTAGGTCACATTCTGCTCCGTCCGGCTCCGGTCTACATTCGCCGCAAAAAACTTCCGGTTATTGTGGCTGATACTGCCTGGGCCCATCATGCCGGATATAGTCGTACCGATAAAATCACCCACCCTTTCTATCGTCCGAACCTCTTACCAATCCCATCTTGCCATAGCCCCCGCAGGGGGGCAACCCCTCTTTGTTACTTTCTCCGTGGAGAAAGTAACGCAAAAGCACTTTCACACCGCCGCCCCGTTGGGGCGTCAGTATGAAAGTGCTTTTGCGCGCTCCCGCGGGGGATCGCCGAAGCCGACCGGAAACTGCAATTTCCCGCAGCTTCCAGCCGACTCAAGCTTCATCAAAGGACGATAAAAGTTGTCCCATCAAATATTATCAGTAATCGCTCCAGTATCATCACACTTAATAACTACTGATCCACTTTGATATTTAACCGGAACCAGCTTATTATACATATAATATTTTACTCCGCCTTCCGCCACTCCAAACGCCTGATATTCGGATGTGCGAATTTCATCCCATGTGCTGGTCACTATATTGGGGTGTACATCGGTGTGTTTTGTAGATACACCGGTACATCTGACATAGCTGACCCCAATAACTCCCGCATCAGGGTCTGTGTACCACTGAAAACTTGCTGTTACAGTGATTTTTCCATAGTCTTGCATATCCCGTGTTCTGGTTGCTGTGTCTGTTCCATTTTTAGAAAAAGTTCTCATTGAACTTCTCTCAAAAGTGTCAGTAATAATATCTCCAGTGACGGTGCAATACTTTGTAACTGTAATTAAACGACCATTTTCTTCATAGGTCTCCTCCGAAATTTTGGTGGCTCCATCTAATGTTGAGTCATTAAATTCAATCGAATATGGCTCAGATACCGTTTCCTGCTCTGCCGCGAAAGCAGACGGAGTCGCCCCTACGACCAATAAAACTGCCATCAATAACGCGCCAAATTTTTTCATACATTACCATCCTTTCTTTCATTAAACTGCTCTTCTTAATTAAAATTATTATCCCACCCCCGTTCACTCCACTCCTAATGCAGCCATGTTATCCCTCAGCTCACGCCACTCGCTGATCAAGTGGTCTCTTTTTTCTCTTCCTGCTTGTGTAATATGATAATATTTTCTCGTAGGCCCATCTGATTTTTCACCTACATACTGTTCAGCAAATCCATTCTTGGATAGATTTCGCAACAAAGCATAAACTGTACTTTCCTGAATATCCGGAACTACCCCATAAATACGACGAATTAACTCATATCCATAAACATCTTTTATATACAGAAGATGGAGCAAACATAATTCAATAAGTTCCTTTTTTAGCATAAAGATACTCTTTCTGAGGTCAATATAATCAACACTGATATACATGTTATCAGTACGGACAGTCCAAGCACATATAGGGTACGCCAACGGTAATCTACTAACCGAGCCTTAATAAGCCCATATCCACCCATGATAGTAGCTACAGTTCCCATCAACGAAACAGACAATTGACCCATCAAACCGTATTGATCGAACGGAATAAATATCCAAACCTTCATAAACAATCCCATAACGAATAAACAAGTGATACCTGTAACAGCCAGTACCCCCAGCAACATAGCCCACAGTCTTTTGGGAAATGATCTCCCAGTTTTTGTTCCATAGTCTGGCCGAAACCAAAGCAACGAAACTACTAATCCAACTATAAAAATTAAATACACACAAAAAATATCAAACTGATTAAAACTGCCTCGTAACAGTAAAATTTCAGGAATAAATAAAGAACTTGTCAACAATATAAATACTCCCACCCAACGATAATACGTTTTAGGTTGAGACATCATTTTGGAAACTTGCCTTGGTGTTCCAAAATTTTTTTCAATATCATCATATTGTTGATTAGGAAATTGGGAGAGCATTTCTTCATAATCATCTAAAATTTCATCCGCATCAGTTTTGGGACATCTCCAATAGAGATAACGCGAAAGATGTTTTAAGTAAACATTATAGTCCATACGTTATACCTCTTTTATAAGGCTACTGTTAAAATTATAGTAGTCCTAAAAAGATTGTAGCATATACATAGACGCAAGTCAATTCAATAATCCTCTCATTTTCTCCTCTCAAAAAATATTCGCTGATACCATTTTCGATTTCCTTCTGGCTCCAGCTTATCCGCTCCTGCATCTCCGGTAAGAATCTGCTGCTGAATTGTCCCAGCATGGAGAGCCTGGGCCGCTGCCGCTGTCTGCTGGGCGGCAAGCAACGCCGAACTGACCTCCGCCAGCCTTGCGTTCAGTTCTTCGATCTGCTGATCCTTCACGGAGAGCTGCCCCTGCAGCGTGTTGATGGTGGCCTGTAAGACCGCCACTACACCAGCTTCTTGTGACTGCTCCGGAACCGCTCCATTGGAGCGCTCCGTATGCGTATCCGTATGCGCTCCAATGGAGCGGTCATCCTTCAAAAAGTCTTGTTTTATCAGGGTTTCAGCCTGCTCCGATAGATACAAAACCCCCTGCTCCGTATGCGCATACGGAGCGCAAACCGTATGCAGCTTGCCCTTGTACCGCTTATAAACTGCCTGCTTTGATACTCCTATCTCGTCGGCTATCTGCCGGATCGTTTTCATACCTTCACGAACAGGCCGATAGGACACACGCCCTCAAATCCCGGCGTGGATATGTACCAACAACCGGGGCCTGTCGGCTCCCAGGACACTTCCAGGGTAATGTCATGCCACCCGTCAGGGAACAAGGCCGTAAAGCCCTGCCCGGCATGTACGCCGTACCCCTCCAGACGCAGACGGGGGTGCGGATCTTCGTCTGCCAGATCGGGGAGCTGAAGCTGTGCGATTCTCTCTTTATCCCAGCTCATGAGCCTCTCCTTTCTCCGCTAAAACAGGGCAAAACCCATATCGGATTTTCGCCCCAGTTTTGGCGACAATTATTCGATACTTCCAAAAGGCCGCTGTCCATAGAAACCACTAAGTTCCTATGGATCATGCGGCCTCATTTTTTACCGAAGTCCTCAGTCCTTACGGTAAAAATGTTCATCAGCCCTGCTTCAAATCTCCAATATACAAAGTCTTTCCAAGAGGGGCAAGGACTTTCAAAACCGTACTCAAATTCGGTGTTGTGCTGCCATTCTCCATTCTGGCAATCACTGGCTGTTTTACGCCGCTTAGTTCCTCCAGTTCTCGCTGAGAAATCCCTTTTTCCTTCCTGGCCTTAGTCAGCTCCCCGATAAGAGCCACCCGCAGATCACTCTCCGCAATTTCCTCTGGGGTGAAAACTTCCTTGCGTACATCATCCCAAGTAGTCCACTTAAAACCATTCAGTTCAACGCTCATTATAGACCGCTCCTTTCTCTGAAATCAGCTAATTCCCGTTTGGCCTTTTCAATCTCTCTGGCAGGCGTTTTCTGTGTCTGTTTCATAAACTGATGAAGCAGCACATACCGCCCACCGACTACTCCGGCAAATAATATCCGGTCACGGATTGGACGCAGCTCCCATATCTCGCCGTCCAAATGCTTCACATAGTTCTCGTTTAACTCCGCCACTCCATACACGCTCAAAGCCTGTATGTAATCATTGATCTTGTTCAGTTTTATTCGGCTGTCCTTACTCTTGCTTTTCTCCAGCTCCCGCATATATTCACGAACAGGATTTTTCCCGCTGCTATCTTCATAAAAAATAATCTCGTGCAATTTATTATTCCCCCTATCCTCTTTCATTATACGAAAAAGTTATCATTCTGTCAATGCTTAAAAGTTATCTGAACGCAACATCGTCACACCTGATATGTAGACATTTTAGGGGGTAAAAAGCCTTGATTTATGCGGGTTTCCGGGCACAGCAAAGAGGGAGGCAGTATAGTTACCCTCGGAGAGCCGGAAAAGCCGTCCTGGGGCGTTCTGGGGCCGAAAAACGCCCCTAATCCTTCCCCTGCTCCAAAGCCTCCACCAGTAGATCGCTCACCGCCTGGGAGGGGCTGACGCGCACCGTGATATGCCCATCCTGGACACGCACAGCTGGAGGCGGGCTGTCCCACCACTTGCGGATTGTTTTCGGATCAAGGCCCGTGTCCCGGTGGCAGTCGGCCTTGCGGCCCTCCGGGTGTTGCCGACGCCATTCATACACCCGATCCTGAGCCGATGGGCGCCCCTCTTTATTCCTCCAATTCCCATTTGGATCATCAAACGCTTGTACCGCCCTGGCTCTTCCCAAATGTTCTTCCTGCTTGCGCCAGTTCCGCTTATTGACGGGCATAGACAGGCCGGAGATCTTCGCTATATCATCCCTTGGGAATGTCACATAGTCCTCGTTGAACATCTCCAGAGCGCACACAACATCATCCTTCGTAAAGCGGTTGATGTCCTCCACGCTCATATCGTCATAGGGTTTCAGCAGAGAGAAAGCGTCCCGGCGCAGCTCGTCCTCGTCAATGTCGCACTTCTTCGCATAGATCGCCAGCGTCATAATACCATAGAAGCGATGACCCACCTTGATCTCGTCCTCGATCCGGTGCAGCCACCAGTCATAGAGATCCCGCTTGACCGTCCAGCGGCCCCGCCGCTCCTTCTTGACAATCCGCCGCTCGTACCAGTCCGGGTACTTCTCCTTCGCCTCGGCCAGCGAGAGTCGCCCCTTCCGCATAAGGCCCAGGAGCTGCTGCTGCTCCCCGTTGCTGTCCGGTATAAACTCCAGCAGCTTCTCCAGCGTCACCCTCCCGCCGAGCCGATAGGCCGTCACCGGGTACTCCCTGCCGAGTTTGGAGCCGGAGCCGACCACCCGGAAGCCCTGTAAAATGCCCTGCATTTGCGGCTCCTTGATGGTGGAAGTGTACCTGTTCCAAATCTGCCGGGTAAGGGAATACTTCAATTCCTTCAAGCATTTCTGATTGTACGGGTACATAGGGATTGGCACCTCCAGCACATAATACAGGTGAAGCCCCGTCCCGCTGTTTACGACAAAGGTTGCCTGGGGAAGAATATCCTTGTTCATCTGGTGCAGCGTGTCCCGGAGCTGGGGCATACCCACCCCATCCAGGTCAAAGACCAGGGCATAGAGATACCGGGCGTTCTTGCCGCACCGCCGCCGGCCAAAGTAGGACAGAGGGGACATGATGGTGAAGTCCGTATTATAGACTTCCGACAGCTCCGACAGTTCATCGGTGATGGTGTAGCGTTTGGCCTTGCCTTCCTCCTGGATCTCCAGGGCGATCCCCGCAGCCTTCGGCGGCACTGTCACCGCAATCCCGTTGCCCTTTGCGTCCTCAAAACAGCCCTTCCGTTCAAAGCTGCCCACCGGGAAGATCTCCCGGTAAAATTCAAAGGGCGTGACCGACTCCAGAAACTTCTCCAAATGCTCATTCTTTTCCCGGTACAATTCCTGCATCCTCTCCATAGCGGCCTGCTGATCCACAGCCATACGCTCACCTCCAAAAGAAAAAGTAGCAAAAAGAAAATCCGCTGCGGCGGGGATCGCCTGCG
>OCAS01001147.1_pt1 | contig 14812 bp, 20 predicted proteins | sample 1550751 | NCBI WGS metagenome assembly OCAS01 (sample SAMEA2580301, study PRJEB22360) | human gut metagenome | biome: human gut; feature: human-associated habitat; material: faeces | place: Denmark | collected 2008/2010
CGTGTGTATGTTCGTGAGAATGACCGCCATGGTCATGGTCACAGCCACAATCGCAGAGCTCGCCATGCGCATGCTCGTGTGTATGTTCGTGAGAATGACCGCCATGGTCATGGTCACAGCCACAATCGCAAAGCTCGCCATGCGTATGCTCGTGTGTATGTTCATGAGAATGACCGTCATGGCTGTGTTCACAGCCACAGCCGCAATGCTCATCATGCGTCTGCTGATGAACGTTCTCACCTTCAGGCTTCCGCAGTTCACCGGAAGAGGCTTTCTTTTCCTGCTTCATATTCAGTCCCTCCAAATCTATTTTTCTATCTATGTAACTATAGTATATTAAACATATGAATATCTGTTCATATATTAATATGAATAGACCAAAAAGTCAATATAAATAAAGAAAAAAGTAAAAGAAATCAAAAATACCCCCTCCTGTTGAAAAACCTGATTGCGGCCCGGTCAAAATGGAGATATAATGGGAAATAACATCTGGCCCCAGGGCCGGAGTGTGCTTAACGGCAGTGGTGCCTAACGGCAGAGGCGTTTTTATTTAGAATGCAGGAAGGATAGAAGCATGTCATTTATAGAATTCCAACATGTGAAAAAAATATACGGCAGTAAAAATGAAGTGGAGATCAGAGCTCTGGATGACGCCAGTTTTTCTGTGGAAAAAGGCGAGCTGGCGGTGATTTTGGGTGCATCGGGAGCAGGGAAGACCACAGCTCTTAATATTCTGGGCGGTATGGACAGTGCCACCGAGGGAGAGGTCATTGTGGACGGCAGACATGTAAATGAATATAAAGCAAAGGATCTGGTCACATACAGACGCAATGACGTGGGCTTTGTATTTCAGTTCTATAACCTTGTTCCAAACTTAACCGCCCTTGAAAATGTAGAGCTGGCTGTACAGATATGCAAAGATTCCCTGGACCCAGCCACTGTTTTGGGAAAAGTAGGGCTTGCGGAGCGGACATCTAATTTTCCGGCACAGCTCTCCGGCGGTGAGCAGCAGAGGGTAGCCATTGCCAGGGCGATCGCCAAGAACCCCAAGCTTTTACTCTGTGATGAACCCACAGGTGCTCTGGACTATAATACGGGCAAACAGATTCTGCAGCTTTTGCAGGACACCTGCCGCAAGGAACACATGACTGTTATTATCATTACCCACAACTCTGCGCTGGCCCCCATGGCTGACCGTGTGATCCGATTCAGGAGCGGTAAAGTGACAGAGATAACAAAAAATGACCACCCCATACCGGTGGAGAAAATCGAATGGTAACAGAGAGCAAAACAGAACAGGAGGATAGACCTATGAATATAAAAGAAGCAACCAGAAAAATGAAACAGGACAGTTTCCGCATGGCAGCCCTCAGCGGGGAGCAGAGAAATGCCGCTTTAGAGGCAGTAAGAATCGCTCTTCTTGCTAACCGGGAAGCCATATTCAAAGCCAATCATGAGGATATGGAAGCGGCTGAAAAGGCAGGGATCGCGGCAGCTGTGATGAAAAGACTGAAATTCGATGAGCATAAGCTGCAGGATGTAACCGCCGGAATCGCTGAACTCATCAAACTGCCGGACCCGCTCTCAAAGGTGCAGCTTGCCAGGGAACTGGATAAAGGTCTGGAACTTTACCGGGTGACGTGTCCCATCGGTGTGATCGGCATCATATTTGAAGCCAGGCCGGACGCGCTGGTACAGATTTCTTCCCTCTGTTTAAAGAGTGGGAACTGTGCCATCTTAAAAGGCGGCAAAGAGACAGCGAGGACCAACAAAGTTCTGTTTGAGATCATCTATCAGGCAGCCGTGCATGCAGGCGTGCCGGAAGGGTGTATGCTGCAGGCCGAGCTTCATAATGAGATCGACGAACTGCTGTCCTGCCATGAGACAGTAGATCTGCTCATTCCCAGAGGTTCCAATCAGTTTGTACAGTATATTATGAACAATACGAAAATACCGGTTATGGGTCATGCCGACGGGGTGTGCCATATTTATGTGGATGCATGTTACGATAAGGAAAAGGCAGTCCCCATAATCATAGATGCCAAGACACAGTATACAGCAGCCTGCAACGCTGTGGAAACGCTGCTTGTAAACAGAGAGGCAGCAGAGGAGTTTCTGCCGGTCATAAGCAAAGCTCTGGGAGAGAACCATGTAAAAGTGAGAGGAACCCGTGAAGTGGCAGAAATCATTCCCTGTGAAATCATGGAGGAGGACGCATTTGATACAGAGTATCTGGATCTGGTGTTATCTGTGAAACTGGTGGACAGTGTACAGGAAGCAGTGGAACACATTAACCGGTTCGGCTCCCATCACACAGACTGCATTATCACAGAGAACAGGGACACTGCGCTGACCTTTATGCAGCTTGTGGATTCTGCCGGTGTATATCAGAACTGCTCCACGCGGTTTGCTGACGGTTTCCGCTACGGATTCGGCGCGGAAGTGGGAATCAGTACCGGTAAAATCCATGCCCGGGGTCCCGTGGGACTGGAGGGGCTTGTGACATATAAATATAAACTGTTCGGCAGCGGACAGATTGTGGGGGACTACGCGGGCGGCAAAAAGCAGTTCCATTTTAAAGACCTGGAGGCATAACAAGGAATGATAGAAAAAGCAAAGACACTGCTGCTGAGTCTGACACCCATTGCCCTTATGTATATCATTCAGATTGCCGCGGCATTGGGCGGACAGGTTCTTATACTTTTGACAGGCCAATTTATGACCGCGATCCATGTGTACCAGTCGCCGGTCATGGATTATGTAGTGAACCAGTATGTGTATATTGTCAGTGCTGCCGCCTACGGGATCTTTCTGCTGGCGGGATATTTCTGGTACCGCAGGGTGATGGCTGACAGACGTGCCGCTTATCTGGAGAGAGGCCACAAGGCCGCTCTTAACTCAGGCGCAATTCTGGGAATCTTTTTTGTGGCCCTGTTCATCCAGTTTGCGGTCACCAGCCTTCTCAATATACTTGCAGTGGTGGCACCAAATCTGATGGGGCATTATATGGAAGTGATGAAAGGGCTGGGCATGGCGGAGCCATCCATACTGTCTATGTTCTATGTGGTCGTGATGGCACCCCTGGCGGAAGAGCTTCTCATGCGCGGGCTCTGTCTGAAAATACTGGAGAGAAGCTTTCCTTTCTGGGCGGCGAATTTCCTCCAGGCGTTGTTTTTCGGCCTTTACCATATGAATCTGATACAGGGCTGTTATGCCTTTTTAATGGGTCTGATCCTGGGCAGACTGGTTAAGAAATACGGTACCCTGAAGGCATCCATGCTCTGCCATTTTATCATTAACTTCAGCGGACAGGTGATATCTGTAATTAATTTCAGTGTGTTGGGAATCTTTCTCGGTACCCTGGTATGTGCAGGTGTCCTGGTGGTTTTGTATATATGGGAAAAACGGAAAAACGAGGATTATCTGTATCGATAACCAGGTATCAATGAAATAAAACAGTGCGAAACGGTGATCACGCTGCTGGGCTTCTGCCATATAACAGCGGCATCACCGTTTTTTTATATATCCGGTTGACAACTATCTTTGTCAGGTGCTATAATCAATGACAAGAAAAGTTGTCAAAATGACAAAGGATTTTGTCATAAAGGAGGGGTGGGAATGTCGTTGCACAACCGCCTGAAAGAATACAGGGCAAAACTGGATATCAACCAGCAGGAAATGGGGCGGCGTGTCGGAGCATCCCGGCAGACCATCAGCCTGATCGAGCGTGGAGATTACTCTCCGTCTGTTACGCTGGCGCTTAAAATAGCCAAAGAATGCGGAGCGTCTGTGGAGGATATTTTTTGGTATGTGGAGGACGGGAATGAATAGGAATAGAAAAGAGAAAAAAGGATATCTGGAATTTATGATAATCATTCTGGTCAGTGGTCTCTTCGGCGGTGTCGGAGCTTTAGTCATCGGCGATCACGGCAGGGATGTGGAGGAATTGGGCAGGTTTTTGGAAAGTGTCATTGGCAGGGGCGCCTTTTATCTGATCGTACTTATGTCCATTTTGGGCAGTATTGCCAATATATATATGGTTATGAGTGTCAGAAAGAAATGCCGGGACTGGGATGGAGAGGATGACGAGATAGCGGAACAGATAGAAAAGTACAACAACCGCTGTCAGGGAATCATAACATGCTGTGCTACCATCACAATGGTGCTGAGCGGCGTTAACATTGTCTATGCGTTTCACAGAGCACAGAGTCTGCCCAACATTGTAGTCATGTCAACGCTGTTTGTACTGTACAGTCTGTGGTGTGCTTTTTCAGAGCATCTGCTGGTGGAGCAGACCAAGAAAATGAACCCTGAGAAAAAAGGAAATGCCCTTTCCCTTCATTTTAACCGGGATTGGGTCGGAAGCTGTGATGAACAGGAAAAGGCCAGGATGTATGAAGCGGCCTATATTGTCTACAAAAATTCCTTTGTTCTGTACACAGGAATCTTTATTTTTATGCTGATGCTGACTGTTGCGGTAGACATTGGCGTACTGCCATTTCTTATACTGGGAATTATCTGGACGTTCCAGAATGTTCTATATATGTGCAGCTATGAAAAGAAACGTTAAGAGGTATGAAACAAGGAGGAGTATATGAGTTTAGTAGTGGAAAATCTGACGAAGCGGTTCGGAGAAAAAACCGCGGTTGACCACCTGTCCTTTTCCATGGAGACACCGGGGGTATTTGGCCTTCTGGGAACCAATGGAGCCGGTAAGACCACAACGATCCGGACAATACTGGGTATCATGGAAGCTGATGAGGGGAAAGCCCAGTGGAACGGCAGGAAAATCAACAGGGAGACGCTGGCTTTCGGTTATCTGCCGGAGGAGCGCGGCATCTATATGAAGACAAAGGTTCTGGAACAGCTTGTCTATTTCGGCATGCTCCGGGGCATGAAGCGGGAAGCAGCGAAGAAGGCGGCTCTTGGCTATATGGAACGCCTTGAGGTTATGGAGTATAAAAACATGCCGGCCGAAAAGCTCTCAAAAGGAAACCAGCAGAAGATCCAGCTCATCTCTGCAATCATCCACAACCCAAGGCTTGTTTTTCTGGATGAACCATTCTCGGGTCTGGACCCGGTGAACGGAAAGATGCTCAGGGATCTGGTGTCTGAGCTTGTGGACGAAGGGAAATACATTATCCTGAGCACCCACCAGATGGAGACTGTGGAGGAATATTGTAAGAATCTTCTAATCCTGAACCGTGGCAGAACAATCCTGCAGGGTAATTTAAAAGAGATAAAGTCAGCCTTTGGGCATACAAATCTATGCGTCACAGTCAATGCAGATGTGGATGGAATGGCACAGGAGGAAGGCCTTCAGGTCTTTGAAAAACGTGCCGCTGAGACAGAGTATAAAATTGACGGAGATGAGATGGCACACAGATTTCTGAAGAGAATGCTGGACGCGGGAATCTATCCCGACAAATTTGAAATCAGGGAACCATCTCTACAGGAGATTTTTGTCAGAAAGGCAGGGGAGACAGAATGAGACAGATAACAACCGTATTTGCATATACCTTAAAAGAGGCTGCCAGAAAGAAGGCCTTCATTGTATCTACCGTGATCATTATGATCATGGTGCTGGCCCTGTGTCTGGCCCCCCGTATTATTTCCGCAGTGAAGGGCAGCGGGGAGGAAGAACAGACCGGTACGGAAAATTCCGCAGAACAGGCGGCTGTAAGCGATGACGCGGCCATCTGCTATCTGGTTGACCAGACAGGGATTTTTGAGAAGAATCTGGATACCCTGAAAAGTGTATATCCGGACAGGAATTTTAAGGCAGCGGAAAAGGAAGAGGAGGAAGGTATCCGTAGCGATATCAGGGAGAATGAGAACAATTCTCTGATCTCCATTGAGGAGAAGGACGGTCTACCCTATATCCGTGTGGTGAATGCCAATTTCATGAAGGGCATAAGCTCCCAGAAAATATCGGATATCTGTAATAAAATATGGCAGAAGAATATCCTGGAGGAGAGCGGTGTTGACGGTGAAACCATAGCCAGGTCTACCATTTCCCTGCCATACACGGAGGAAGCAGCAGGTGATATGGACATTACCGGTTATATTCTGGGGCTTGCTGTGGTATTTATCATGTTTTTCGCAGTATATTATTATGGATACGGCGTGGCTATGTCCGTGGCGTCTGAGAAGACATCACGTGTTATGGAGACCCTGGTCGTCTCTGCAAAGCCGTCCAGGATCCTGATTGGAAAATGTCTGGCAATGGGTGTACTGGGACTTCTTCAGATGGTGGGGATTATTGCCTTTGCCCTTATATGTTATACCGCTTTTGTTCCTTCCAATTTTAACATAGGCGGAGTGCCCATTGATTTTTCAAGTATTACGCCGTTCACACTGTTGATCTTACTGGTTTATTTTGTCCTCGGATATTCCCTGTACGCAGTGATGAACTCTGTGTGCGGCGCGGCTGTGAGCAAAGTGGAAGATTTGAATTCTGCCATGATGCCTGTGATGTTCATCAGCCTTGGAAGCTTTTATCTGGGGTATTTCACAGCTATTGCAGGAGGCGGAAGCAGCGGACTTACCAAGTTTGCCATGTACCTGCCGTTTTCCTCCCCCTTCTCTGTGCCGTTCACTCTTCTGACCGGAGGGATGAAAGCCGGGGATCTGGCAGTCTCCATGGGACTTCTGCTCATCTTTATCCTTGTGATCGCAGCAGTGTCCATAAGAGTGTACAGCGCCTCCGTTCTGCATTATGGGAACAAGTTGAAAATGAAAGAACTTTTGAAAATGAGATAAAAGGAAATGATAAAAAAGAGGGAGCAGTCAAGATGGCTGTTCCCTCTTTTAAAATAAAAGAGATGGTCAAAGGTTATTTTACTTTGGAAAGTGCTGCATTGTCGGCAACGATGGTCACATCCGGGTGAAGCTGCAGAATGGATGCAGGAACCTGAGGTGTGATAGGTCCATTGATGATCTTGTTCAGGATTTCCGCTTTGTCCTCACCGCTTACCACAACAAGGATCTTCTTTGCGCTCATGATGGTGCCGATCCCCATGGTGTAAGCCTGTCTCGGTACGTCGGATTCTTTTTCAAAGAAACGCTTGTTGGCCTGGATGGTGCTCTCTGTCAGGTCAACACAATGTGTGATCTTCGGGAAGTCCTCTGCTGGCTCGTTGAAGCCGATGTGTCCGTTATGGCCAAGGCCCAGAAGCTGCAGGTCAATACCGCCTAAGTCACGGATGATCTGCTCATACATCTGGCAGGCCTGGTCACTGTTCTCCTGCAGTCCGTCCGGTACGAAGGTGTGGTCCTTGCGGATATTTACATGGTCGAACAGGTTTGTGTTCATGAAGTAACGGTAGCTCTGGTCATTTTCCGGGCTTAAGCCTCTGTATTCATCGAGATTGCAGGAGGAAAGTGTGGAGAAGTCCAAATCTCCGTTTTTATACCATTCCACCAGGTTCTTATATGTGCCCACCGGTGTTGATCCGGTAGCCAGACCGAGAACGCAGTCAGGTTTTAATACAATCTGAGCAGCAATGATGTGTGCTGCCTTTTTGCTCATTTCATCGTAGTCTTTTGTTCTGTAGATTTTCATAACACATTCTCCTTTATTGCGAGCCCCCATTGAACCGTGCTCTTTTTCTTCATTATAATATGAATAGTCTTGTAAAACAATGATAAAATTCTGAAAGAAGTTTCAGAATTATGGCCTTTCGGCAAGCAGCTTGATGGATGAGGCATATTCGGAAGGGGTCATGCCTGCAAGCTTTTTAAACTGCCTGGAAAAATAATGGATGGAAGTATAGCCGAGAAAGTCTGATATCTGGGTGAAATTGTGATGGTTCTCCCGTATGAGCTGTTTGGCCAGCTCGATTTTAAGCCGTGAGAAATATTCAATGACACCGCACTGGTTCTGCTCCCGGAAAAGTTTTTGAAGCTGGGAACGCCCGATGAGGTTTGCCCTGCAGATCTCGTCAATGGTCAGATGTTCGCGGATATGTTCTTCCAGGTAAGTGGTGATCCGCTTATAAATGATGGCATCGTTTTTCTGCTTGATGGATTTGACAACAGCAGGCGCTGTGCTGCGGCCTTTCATCTGCTCTCTCACAAGGTGTATGAGGAGCTGCTCCAGATAAAGCTTGATGAGCTGTTCTGAACCGAATGCAGCTTCCGGGAGCCGCTCCATATGTGTGGTATACGGGTCATCAAGCGGTGTGGCGATGCATCGTCTTGCCTCATAGATGATCTGGGCCATGAGATAGCGGGCTGTCTCACTGATATCTGTGATCAGCTCCTCAAAATACTGCATAGCCGGAGAGTTACATTCAAATGAAATGACCACCAGATTTGGCGCGATCCGGCCATTGGCCTTCAGACTGTGGAATTCATTTGGTTTGTGGAAAGCGATCTGTCCCCTTTTCAGTGTGTGGGGCCGGTCACCTGCCATGATATCTACCTCTCCCTTGTCAACGCAGAGAAATTCCCAGAAATTATGGGATTCACCGGGAAAGCTAAAGTCACTCATATATTCAAAATAGTGTATGGTGACAACTTTGGAGATACTGATATCTTCTCTTAATTCAAGACTTTCAAACGGCATAAGACACCTCCATAGCATGAATACATTATAAAACAACTTTTTCAGAAAAACCATACAGTTTCGTCAGTTGGACTATTACGGAAAAAAAACAGCAAGAAATGCAGGGGGTGCTGTCTGTAATCAGAAATATCACCAGGTCAAAACAAAAACCGCATTTGTACAATCAGATTGCATTTCCAGTAAAAATATTATGTCTGCCTGTAGGATATAACTTGTCAAATTTAGATGCGCTTACTCTATTTATAGTGTTATATGCATAAAAAAATCGTCAAAAATTGTAGATTTCTGCAGAAAAATATAATTTAAGAATTTATTAAAAATTCGAGATATTTGCAAAAGCAGTAAATATAAAGAAAAACGGGTTTATACCTTGTAAAATAAGGGTTTGTATGACATTTGAAAGCCTATGTTAGATAGTATGAAATACTAATAATCAGGGGCGGTTAGTCACAAGTTAGTCACATTCTTTATATTTGGGTATTTCTATCTTCTCTATCTCTTTTCGTAATTCATTTACACTCCTATGGCCATAAATAGAATTTGTTATATCGCTACCAAAAGAGTGACCGAGCATACGCTTTCTATCATTTTCGTTGACACGGTATCTTTCGCACAATGCTGAAAATGTGTGCCTACAGTCATGCGCTGTATGCGTGGAATCGATATCTAATGCCTTTAAAGTTTTTGCCATGTGGCGCCTAAAGTTATGGTAAGGAGTTGTGGTGAGCTTTCCATATCTCTTTAAACGTGCTTGCACCAACGGGAATATGGCGGGATGTATAGGGACGATTCTATCTTTTCCCGCAGCCGTTTTGATTCCACCTCTAAAATATCCTTCTTCTAAATTTACATGCATTGATTCATATGCTCTGACCCTATATCCCGAATAGCACATAATGAGAATAAATTCAACAACTGAGTCGTGTTTATTCTCCCACATTTTTTTTAGGTCTGCATCGGAAAAAGGGATACCACTTTCGTCATCATCAGGTATATTTATCTTAATGTGGGCAGAGTAATCTTTGTCTACAATCTCATATATATCAGCATAGGAATACATTTGATGCAGAAGTGATACTATAAGCTCAAGGCTTGCATGTTTTAACTTACAGTTATCAATTACTTCCTGCAAATCCGAATGTCGTAAATCTGCAAATATTTTATCATGTATTATCTTGCAATTGTTAAAGGCGGCTCGCGTGGAATTCATAGTTGCTTTGGAATAGGACTTTGAGTGGTTAGTCTCAAATTTCCAGGCATAAAATTCCTTATACACTTCTGCAAATGTTTTGCCTGTTTCTTCCGGAGTGATTCCTTTAAACTGATTGTAGTCTGATAATATTTTATTTGCCAATTCTTCAAAGCAAGAGGTGTCTTCTGCGTCCGTATTTAGGTCTATAAGCGTGTTTTCGTATCCTGGGTAATAATTCCCTGCTTTGTATGCCGTAAGCACTGTAAAACCCTTAATCCAGGTATCCACATAGCATATGGCTGCTGGTCGGATAGGTACGCCGTTTTCTGTAAACTCTTCCGTTGGTGGATGCACTGCATACGGATTGCGCCGGCCTTTTCCAAGGTAGCGAATGGATCCATAACCATTAGGTAACTTTGGCATTCTTTTTCTTTTTGGCATATTATCATCCTCCTTAAAATTGAGTATAAAAAAGACAGATGGTCTCTTGCCACCTGTCACCGAAGATGATACAATATAGTTGCCAGATTTTGTATCGTCTCTTCGGAGATGTGTGCTGTCCTAGTGCTGACTACACCGGGACAGCATTTGTTTTTTATAATTGATTTAAGCATACTTTGTATTATAGATTAAGGCGTTGAGTTTATCTCTGTCCCATAAAAGCACATTAAGTTTAGATGCTAATTCGGTTGCTGATTTGGTAAAATACCTATTTGTTAATACTATAGGAATATGGCAGTCATAGTACAATGAACCAGCAAATGCCTCTTGGACCGCCTTATTACTAACATTTGATGAGTAACATTTACACTGTACGCCATATCGCATATTTGCATCTGCTGCTATAATATCAATTCCCTGGTCGCCACTGGCTTTGGTCATTTTAATAATTTCAAATCCATTTTTTGAAAGTAAATGCGCACAAAAATTTTCAAACTCAATACCGTTCATAATATCAAATGGAGCCGAATCTACGATATGGCGCCCTTTAAATTTGTAGATAAACTCGTCAGTAGTTTTTAAGATAATGTATTGTGTATCATCAAAGTGTATGATATCAGCATGCTCTAAGTCCAAGAAACATTTGTGGACAATTTCTATAGGGATTTGTAGTTTGTTGGCTATATCTGTTTCATCCAATATTTTATATTTTGTTACAAATACTCCTATATTTAGAAATATTTTATGATATTCACTGTCTGTTAAGGACGGATTAACTGATATGTCTGCACTTGATAAATTCTTTATATTTAGTTTTCCAGAATTTTCGAGATCTTTAAATTCGTTTTTAGACATACAGACAGCACGAGATGCTGTTCCAGTTTCCGGCCCCACGACTCCAGCTTCGTATAATTGATCAATTATATTGGCGGCTCTGCGGTAACCAATATGAAATGCACATTGCAGCATTGTAATAGAAGCCCTGTTTCTTTCTATGATTAAATATCCTGCAGAAACAAAATAAGGATCCACTTCAGTTTGAAATTGTGTTTTACCGTTATTATTATTTGAAACAGGAGTAGTAGGATGATTATGCGATTCTACTAGCACTGACGATTGTTTGCAACCATTTTCAACATTAGTCTGAGAATCATCTTCTTCGTTTATATGTAATGCTGCTAATAATTTGTCAAATATCAATATATCACTGCCTTTCTACGATATGATACATAAGTTTATTTATTTCACATCTTCCAGGTTTGCCGAGAAGTGATATTCAAATAGTGATGCATCGTATTCAACGCCGATTAAACCGTTTACAAAATCAGCAGCGGCCTGCCCAACAGCTTCCGCACCACTATCTTGCTCTTCCATATGCGTATACTCAGTGAAAATGCTATTCCATTCCTCTTCTGTACCTGCGTAGTAAACTTGTATTTTTCTGCCTTCATCCGGGTGTAAATATGCGAGCGTGTAGTCGTATATTTGAGAAAGCGATTTGGGAAAAAATAGCGTCTCTACATCACTACCATTAAAAATAGACGTGTGTATTTGAGTAATACCTTCATCAATAATTAAAGTCTTTACAGATGAGCTATAAACCTGAAAATCTGAAAGATCTGTATTGTATGTCTTTCCTCCTACTTCCATCGTTGGAGAAATTTCTGATATCTCAGAGTCGCCATTGTAGCGCTCCAATGATATTGTGTCACCATCTATTGAATATTCAAAATCATCCATTTTTACTTTTTCTGAAGCGGGTTCCTCTGTGCTTGCTACAACGGCATCACTTTTGCTGTCAGAAGAACTGCTACTACATAATAAACGAAAAGTAAAAGTGAGTCCTACGGCTAAAATTATAGCAAATATAGCAATAAGGCCAATTGATTTGTTTTTACTCTGTGTTATATCATCTGGCGTTATGTAATCGTACTCAAACCCGCAACTTTGGCAGTTAGCAATTCTTTTTCGTTGACCTCCAGTCTGTATAGTGGACAACTTGACATTAGGATTACTACAGTTTGGGCATTGCATTGTAGACGGCTTCATTTTTTTTGCATTCATGTAAGAGCCTACACTTGCGAGCAATGCTATCCCCGATATGACGTCAACAGCTATAATGATTCCCACAGCATACATATATGCAATCATCATGAGAGCAAAAATTACGATACAAAATAAAATAAAAACTAAACATCCCATTATCGTTCCCCCTTTTAATTGTATTAAAATTTGAAATTTACACATATTAACACAAAAAGGATTGGTGTTAATATGAAAATATTATTGAATGAAATTATGTACTCTAAAAATCTTACAGTCAGACAGGTTTCTATCTTGACAGGCGTTTCGCATTCCACGGTTTCAGATATTTGCAATGGAGCTATGCCTCATATGGATACCCTGGAGAAGTTGGCAAAGGGGTTAAATGTCCGCATTACAGACCTTTTTGAGTCTCCTTACAAATAAGTGTCCGGTTAACCGGACAAATGTCGAAAAAGCGAAATTTTTGTAGCCTCCATTTCGGATATTTGTTATAATAACAGCAGAAGCAAACATATGTTCTTGAAATCCTGCTATCGTTGTTGTATACTCTAATCAGAATATATGTTCCCACTGCATACCTAGGGAGGCGATACATATGAGTAATGAAGAATTAAGAAAAGAACTTATCAACTTAATTAACAAAATATCAGATAACAGGGCTCTGGTATTGATACTTAGATTTGTTAAGGGACAGCTTTGAAGATTTGACTAGGCGCAGGCCTAGTCTTTCTTTTTCGCTAACATTTTCGCTATCTTCTCAAGTGTCTCCCAGTCCTTTTCATCTAATTTACTCAGCATATGTACGAACTCTGGAATGAACTGTTTATCATAATCAGAGCGAGTGATTTTTGATGACCAAGCAACTATTTCCTCATCTCGATCAAGTTCTTCAAACATTTCGCCTGTACCATTTCTAAGCCATTCCTCGTTTACACCAAATTCGTAGCTTATCAGTTTGATTGTTCTATCAGATAAACCCTTTCTTCCGTTTTCTATATCGGATATATGACCTTGGGTAGTCGAAATCCTTTTGGCAAAATCACCTTGCTTTATATGTAATTCTTTTCTTAATAATTTGAGACGTTCACATTCATTCACAACTTTCACCTCCATACAAGTATGATATCACATAAAATATCACTTTGCAACAAAAATATAATAAAAATACATTGACAAATTAATCTTAGTGATATACAATAATCACAGAGCAACAAATGAAGCGAGGTGAAAAAATGGCTCTTACTGAAAAAGAAAAGAGAATACTGGAAACATTCGAGAGGGTACTTCCAGAACTGACTGACAGGGAAAAAGACAGGATCCTTTACATAGGCGAAGGAATGTCACTGAAAACAGAATTGCTGAAAGAGGAAGAAAAGAAAGCAGGATAAGGAGGTGTGATATGGAGAAGTATTTAAAAGCACTCAACGGAATCAGTTATTCTGACTGGATAAAACTGAAATCGGGAGTGGATAGAAAATTCGAGATGCAGAAAGGCGAATTTGAAAAAAAGCTCAAACTCGCCAATCCAGATGAAACATTAAAACTTATTCAGTCACAATTTGGATGAACATGGGGTTAAGTCTCCAATCTTTGCCTTTATAAAAAACATGGATATAGTCTAAGCAATACATGCTGTTTGCTATATCTTTTGCACGTTCCACAGGGGCATAGACAGGAGCGCCTTCTTCCCACCAGTAATAAGGGTTCTGAAGGTGGTCTCCAATAGAACATTCGGGGTCATCGTTTAAACAGGCCCAATTACCGGCAAGACAAGCATAAATTTTTATAGAACGGATTATTTAGGAAATCAACATAAGAAAGCAGGATAAGGAGGTGATGTGAAGGTGTGGATATCAAAGAAAAGGTATAAAGCCTTAATTTGTGAAATGGAAATGACTAGGCAGGGATACCGTGAATGGAGTAAAGAAGTCGATAACAAGATTTACGAAATGGCTAAAAAAATCCTCAGACAGCCAGATGAGCTGTCCAAGGAGATTCAGGATCGTGATGATACGGATATGATGATAAAAAAGTTTATGAAAGAAGCATGGAAATGGGATTATTCGAGGTGAAAGAGAGGGCGGTGTAAGGAGGTGATAAATATGCCAAAAGAAATACTAAAGCCCCCAGAGGTAGCCCGTATCCTTGGCGTTTCCCCTCAATACGTTAGGGAACATATCCGTCGGGGAATATGGAAGTTCGGAGAATGCGTGCCGAAGAAAGTTAGGGGTAAAACAACAGATGAGTTTAATATCTACCGTGCAAAATTTGAAAATCACATCGGTAGAAAGCTTAATGAGGAGGAGATAATTTGAAGAATGCAACCATAGCAGCCCTAACCGTATTAGTCATATACGGCGTAGAGCCATACGCAGTGCTGCTGTATGCGGTGACGGTCCTCTGCTTATATGTCCTAGAGGATTGGATTAAGGAACATAAAAAAGCCCCTGGCGCCAGCAAGCAATCAGGGACTAAAGAAAACTAATCATCCTCATTATAGAGGATGCTAGGAGGAAATGTCAATGGATGGGAAAGATATTTTACAAAAATACAGACCGGTTATC
>OCAS01001174.1_pt1 | contig 14500 bp, 10 predicted proteins | sample 1550751 | NCBI WGS metagenome assembly OCAS01 (sample SAMEA2580301, study PRJEB22360) | human gut metagenome | biome: human gut; feature: human-associated habitat; material: faeces | place: Denmark | collected 2008/2010
ACCTGGATAGCCTTTTCCCTTTTTCTGAAAAGAGGTTTAGCCACTCCACCGCTTGTCTCCAGGGACAATGTACGGCTTGCATGCTTTCCTGTATTTTGAGGCCTGTCACGGCGGAATAAATCCTGAATATACAGACGCCTGTTGGTTTCCAGATCCATGGCTTTTACTTCGAGATGTTTTTGCTCATCTATATAAAATGTCACTTCTATTCTGGGAACTTCCCGTTTCTTTGGTCTTATTCCATACACTCGAAATTTTCTGACCATAAGATACTCCGACGCAAAAGGGGCGGTCTCTTTTACCACACAGAATTCCAGAAAATTCTGATTATCGGCGGTAGTGGTAAAAACTTTCCTCTTCACTGCCGGCAGCACTTCATCTCTCCCAATCAGAGGTGTCACTCCTTTACTTCTGCCCCGGAGGAATAAAGCTTCTTTTACTATATGTCTGCTATCTGTTCTCCGATATCCGTCATTCCCCCATTCTAATGCAAACTCCATTCTTCTTATGAGTTCGTCAATAGATTGAATACGGTTTTGTCTGTGCACCTCCAGTCCGGCCGTCAATACCTGCTCAAACTCCTGCGAAACGGGGATTCCCATTTCCGATGGCTTTTTGAGGTTGTCAACGCTCAGGCGGTGCAGACTGATATCCGGCGTTTTTCCTGTTATGCATTTATATATAGTGGCGCAGACGGCATAGACATCTGTCCATGGTCCCTGGTTATTTTCCCTGCAATATTGTTCTTCGGGCGCATATCCTTGTTTTAAGATAACGGTAATCGTCCCATCAGTATTTTTGACATCTCTCGCTGCTCCAAAATCCAGCAGCTTTATTTTCCCCTCTTTCACCATCATAATATTGTCAGGGCTGATATCCCGGTGTATGAATCCTTCTTTATGTATTTTGCTCAATACCTCCATAACCGGTTTCATATAGGTAAATGTTTCATATGGGGACAGCTTTCCGTTTGCTTCAATATATTGATTCAGGGTAATACCCTCCAGATATTCCATAACGATATACACAGTCTTATTTTCTTCAAAAAAATCCCTTACATTTACGATGCCTTCGTTGCCTGAAAATTTAGCCATGGTTCTGGCTTCATTCCAAAAATTTTGTTTTTCTTTTTCTGAAGTATACATCTGACATCTATATTCTTTTACAGCCACCGGCATGTTGAGAATGGTATCCCACCCCTGGTATGTGATGCCAAAGCCTCCGCTGCCTATGGTTTTTTTAATGATATATTTGAAATTTAAAATAGTCCCGGGTTTTAATTCACCCGTTTCACTGCTGCAGATATTTTCTTCCCACATTCCGGTTCACCTCTTTTTTAAGTCTAGAGTATGTCAGATTTATTATACAATAAAAATTTAACTTTTAGCAGGATTTTTTAATTTCCCATGCTGCAGGGTTATTACAGGAAAATACTTTGTCAAAGAAGCCAGGATGCCACGGAAAGATATTCACGAGGCACGTGTTTTACCTGCCAGATTTCATTTTCAGAAATCCAGAATTTAAACCCGTCCCGGTACATACTTCCTGTTTCTACCCGAAGTATCACTGTATCCCCTTCTTTTTTATGACGTGCACCTACACTCCCGGCAGTTTTTATATCTTTTGATAAATGTACAAAGTTGCGCTTCTGCGGTGTGAGCCCTTCCGTAAAAATCCGAGGCAGAAATCCCTGCGCGGTTCCATGGTAAAGAAAGTCCGGCGGAGCGGCTTCCCTCATTTCCACTTTCACTGGCACGGAATGCCCTTGATTTGCCCGTATAGTCCGTTTATCGGCCCCGTAACTGTATCTCTTTTTTTTGTCTTCCGCTATAATCTCCGAAAGAAGCGTTTGGTCAAACGCAGGAACATCTTCCTGCATTTTCCTGATAATCTCTGATACGTCAGCCCATCCATACTCATTGATCATCTGTTCATCATGCCGAAGCAGATAGGATAGCTTCCGGCTCATCTGTTCTTTCGTCATATTCTCCTTCTCCCTCCTGTTAATATTAGAAAATACTGATTACTTTTATTATACAGAATTTAAATCCGAAGTTTATTTTTCTTTGACCGTTCAAAAAGGTTACTGTTCACTGCGTGCCCAGTAACACGCTTCGCGGGACAAGGGTGTGTGAACAGTAACCAAAAAAGGACCACACCGCATCTGTCTGCAGTATGATCCTTCCTCTCTGTTAAAATGCCTTCTGTATCTGTTCTGTCAATGCATCCACATCCGCCGCTTTCACCAGGAAACGCTCCCTGCCGTTTATGGAAACACTGTCATAGGTATCGTCATAAGGATAATATACCAGCTCTACCTCAGGGGCATCGTCCGTGTTTCTCTTATAGACAACGCGCAGTTTCTCCTCCCTGTCACCTTCCGGAAGGCTGCCTTCCTCTATCTCAGAATCCAGCATTACATTTAAAAGCGCCTGGTAGACAGCGGTGAAATCCTCTTTTTCCGCCTTCTTCCCATTCATTTTATACCGGTCCCCATCCGGCTCCATGGTGTATGTCTTCCCACCGGATTGGATCTCCACGTTCTTAACCGTATCAATGTTGATAAGAGCAGGGATTTTCAGAATATAGTCAAAGGGATTCAGCCCGTAAACAGCGTCCAGCAAAGCGGAGGGAATTTTGTACACAGCATCCTCATATCCCTTGACTGCCACGTAACGGCTGCCCTGCCCGTCGGCGCTGCCGATCAAAAGAGTTGCCGTACTGTCCGCATACTTTGTCTGTTTTGCGGTATCCGCATCCTGGGTGTTTACAAAATCAATGGTCATTGTGGTGGTGGTGTCCGCCACTCCTGTATCAACACCGTCCTCCACTGCCGCCGGAGTGGTGAGATCCATTTCTTTCAGCATATCAAACAGCGTATACATGGTCTCTGTATTGACTGTAACGATCTCATCATAGGGGTTTAAGATCTCCCAATAATCAAAATCCATCTTGTAGTCAGCAGGCTCTTTGGACAGGTCGAAGATCTCGCTGCCGTCCTCTGTCAGCACAAGCCTGCGGACACCGTCCGGGATGAACTGAGGATGTTCCGTCACTGCTGCTGTCGGTTTATCTTCTGTCGGTTTATCTTCCGCCGGTTCTGCTTCACTTTTTCCCTTTTCCGTCTCTGCTTTTTCCATCTTTTCCTGGGATTCGGCCTCCGCTTTCGTCTCCTGGCCGCAGCCGGAGAGCCCCCCGGCCGTCAGGGACGTGACAATACCCAAAAGCATCAGTTTCCGTAAAATTTTCCTCATATTCATCTCTCCTGTCTTATAAGATCACATCCAGCTCCACCGGTTTTGCACCTGTCAGCTTCTCACTTCTGCTATCCGGCTGGGAGGTTCCTGCAAACAGTTTGAAATGTCTGCTGTCAATATGGCGCTCACCTGCCTCGTCCACCACACACATTGCTGCGTTTGAGACTGTCATAGTTATGGTTTTACTCTCCCCTGCTTCCAGGAAGACACGTTTGAATGCACACAGGCTGTAGTTGCGCACTGCCAGAGGTGATTCCATGTCCTTGATGTAGATTTCTACCACATCCTCTGTGGCTGCGCTGCCCTCATTTTTGACTGTGACCTTCACTTCCAAATCTGACTGGGCATCTGCTTTGCCTGTAAGCTCTGCATCTGTGACCTTCACGTCACCGTATGTCAGTCCGTAGCCGAAGGGATAGAGTGCCTCTTTTTCCATATAACGGTATGTACGGTTCTTCATGCTGTAATCTGTAAACGCAGGCATTCCCTCCAAATCCCTGTAGAATGTGATGGGAAGCTTTCCTGAAGGTGAAACCTTTCCGAACAGCAGGTCTGCCACTGCTTTTCCTCCCCTTGCTCCCGGATACCATGCGAGCAGGATTCCATTGCAGTTTTCATCTGCATAGTTCATGTCAATGGCACTGCCTGCCATGAGGACCACAACGGTGGGTTTGCCCACAGCAGCTACCTTCTCAATGAGCTCTTCCTGTGCTTTTGGCAGATGAAGGTCGTGTTTATCACCGGATGCGTCACTATTTCCCGTATCTCCCTCTTCGCCTTCCAGCGTCTCGTCAAGGCCCACGCAGAGAACTACCACATCGCTGTGCTCTGCCGTGATGACAGCTTCGGAGATTCTGTCCTGGTTCCAGGCCAGACTTTCCACTTTATCTTTATACAGATGGCAGCCCTCGGAATAGAGCACACGCACATCCTCTCCCACCTCATCCTGGATGCCTTCCAGAACCGTAATATATCTGGAAGAGGTTCCGTGGTAGTTTCCGATCAGGGCAGCACGGCTGTCTGCGTTGGGTCCGATGACACCGATGGTCTTCAATTTGGATTTGTCAAGCGGCAGAACACCGTCGTTCTTTAAAAGGACACAGCCTTTTCTGGCCATATCCAGGGCTTTCTCCACATGCTCCCTGCACTCAACCACTTCGTATGGAATGCTGTCGTACTCGCTTCCGTCAAAAAGGCCCAGCAGGAAACGGGTGGTGAACAGCCTCTCAGCCGCCAGTGTAATGTCTTCCTCTGTGATCAGGCCGTCCTCAATGGCTCCCAGCAGGTGCAGATAAGTATTGCCGCAGTTTACGTCACATCCCTTTTTCAGGGCAAGGGCAGCGGACTCCCTGGCATTTTTCGTAACCCTGTGGTTTTCATGGAAATCCTTGATTGCCCAGCAGTCAGAGGTAAAATGCCCTTCAAAGTTCCATTTTCCTCTGAGGACCTCCTCCATCAGATAGGTATGGCCGCAGCATGGCTCTCCGTTTGTTCTGTTGTAGGCACCCATGACGGATTCCACATCAGCCTCTGTGACCAAAGCCTCAAAAGCCGGCAGATATGTCTCCCACATATCCTTCATGGTCACCTCAGCATCGAACTCGTGACGGATAGATTCCGGGCCGCTGTGCACAGCATAGTGTTTGGCGCAGGCCGCTGCTTTCATCACTTCCCCATCACCCTGTATGCCCTCCACGAATTTCACACCGAGTCTGGAGGTCAGATACGGGTCCTCGCCGTAAGTCTCATGGCCTCTTCCCCAGCGGGGGTCACGGAAAATATTCACATTGGGAGACCAGAAAGTCAGTCCTTTGTAAATATCCCTGTCTCCATGTTTGGAATACTCATTGTACTTTGCGCGGCCTTCTGTGGCTATGATATCGCCCACCTTTTTCATTTCCTCATCGTCAAAAGCCGCAGCCATACCGATAGCCTGGGGGAACATGGTAGCCACACCGGCCCTTGCCACGCCGTGCAGGGCTTCATTCCAGTAATTATAAGTCGGCACATCCAGGCGTTCTACCGGAGATGCATCGTATTTTAACTGGGATGCCTTTTCCATCAGTGTCATTTTGGATACCAGCTCTTTTGCTTTTTCTCTGGCTGCCGCCCTCTCTTTTTTGTGGTCTCTCATCCGTTTTTCTCCTTTTATTTTCTATTTTCCGGAACTGTTTTCACAGTTTCCCGTTTTCTGCTTTTATCTTACACCATACCTGCCTGATGCGCATGTATTTCCTTGCTGTTTCCTCCTCAATTTTTGCGTTTTTACCTGCGGATCCACAGCAAAAAGGTATGGTACTTATACCTTTAAGCATAGTGTACCATACCTGCATTCCAACCGTAATAAAAAAAAGTTACTTCCTTCTATAAAATTCTTCCTTTTGTAAATGTCACGCTGCGATTCCGCTTTCTGCTGTCCCGCGGGGTGTGCCATGCAATTACAGGGAAATCCCGTGACAGCCGCATGCCGGAATGCTGTTTATACGGAATGCTGTATTTCCTCCCTGTATTTTGTGGGGGATTTCCCTGTATGTTTCTTAAATGCCAGCGAGAAATAATTGGTGTCCCGATATCCCACCATCATGGCGATCTTACCGGTCTTCATGCTGGTAGTCTCCAGCAGGGATTTCGCCTTCTCAATGCGCTTTCTCACAATGTACTCGTTGCACCCTTCCTTTGTCACGCGCTTGAAAAGCCTGGAAAAGTAGTTTGGCGTAATGTACAGGCTTGCCGCAATATTGGATACAGACAGCTCCTCCGTCAGATGTTCGTCGATGTAATGCTTCGCCTTTGTAATGATCTCGTGGACATTCTCCTCCTCGCTGCCCAAAAGCTGAGAGATAAACATGCGTGTTACATCACACGCTTCCTCCCTGTCCGCACAGATCAGACTTTTGGAAAGGGAATCAAGACGTCCGGACTCCACCTCCCCGGAATCTCCCAGATAGGAAAAATAGAGAGCTGAAGCGATCTCAAAGCAGTTTCTGCGCACCATGGCCGGGGACAGATTATAGGACTGCGTAGCTTTTGAAAATGTATTGAACGCCTTCATGACATAGTCTGTATTCCCCACATTGGCACACATGATGCCCTTTAACTCCGCATAGATGTCGCGGAAAATATCCGCCTTGTTCTGGGCACCAAAAGTCTGTACAATATCGCGTATTCCCTCTTTTTCATTGTCCAGCAGGTAACGGGCATCATTGTAGGAGATAAACAGATTGGAAAATCCGTGCACGGTACTTCCCACCACCATCTTGGGCTTTGCGTCAAATTCATCCTTCAGAATATCAGACAGCTCCTCAATGGCATCCAGCACCACATCCCCGGTCTCTGCCTCGAACCAGGTAATGGCAATGGTGCCGTCATCATCGGAGAAGGTGATTCCCCTCTCCTGGGCATCCACCATGCTCATACACACATTCTTCACGGACATGGCCTGAAAATTCTCCTCTGTGGGCTGCTGGTTCATGTACAGGGTGGGCACGATCAGCATGAGCTTTAAGTCACGCTCTATATCAAAGTGGTAATACTCCTTCAGATTGCTCAAAAGCTGTCCCTTGTCCTCCCGCTTGTGCACCAGATTTCTCATATAATGCTCCAGCTCTGTCTGTTCCGCGGTTCCCTGGGTCCTCTGGAGAAGCCTCAGATTCTTTTCCTCCGCTTTCAGCTCCTCCAGGTAATTCACCTGCTTGCTCACAGCCCGGGCAAGCTCCTCCTCCTCGATGGGCTTCAGAAAAAAGTCCTGCACCTGCAGACGGAGGCTCTGCCTTGCATACTCAAAATTATCGTATCCGGTCAGCACAATGACTCTGAGTTCCGGCACAATCTTCCGGGCCGCCTCAATGAGTTCAAGGCCTGTCATCTCTGTCATCTGAATATCAGAGATCATGATCTCCGGCTTTTTCTCCCGGATGATCCCAAGCGCCTCCCTGCCTGAAGCCGCGTCGTAAACTTCACTGATTCCAAGACTCTCCCAGGGCAGAACTTTTTTCATGCCCAGGCGGATCATTTTCTCGTCATCTACAATCAATATTTTATACATGAATCATCTCTCCCCGTATGATACCGTCTTCCACTTGTGTCACGTAAGGCAGGCGTATCTCCACGGTCACGCCGCCTGATTCATTTCTCAGGTAATAAAGCCCGAACTCCTCACCGTAGAGAAGCTCTATTCTCTTATTTACATTCCTCACACCGTAGCCAAAAGAATCGTCGTACTCTGAGAGATGCTGGTTCATCTCATCAATCTGCTGCTGGCTCATACCGGTTCCCGTATCTGCCAGAGTGATCAGAACATCACTGCTGCGCTTTCTCACCTTCAGGAACAGACTTCCCGTCTTACCCTCCTTCACCTTGATTCCGTGATAGATGGAATTCTCCACCAGGGGCTGCAGGGTCAGCTTCGGAATCATTACATCTGATGCTGCCTCCTCCACGTCAAACTCACTTCCGATAATGTCATCGTACCGCATATTCTGGATGATCAGATAATTCCGCACATGTTCCAGCTCCATTTTCAGCGGAATCACATCATGGCCGCCGCTGAGGCAGATGCGGTAATACTTGGCCAGTGCCTTCACAAGCGTGGATATCTCCCCGTTGCCGTCCACCATGGCCTGCCAGTGGATACACTCCAGGGTATTATACAGAAAATGGGGCTGTATCTGGGACTGCAGGGCATTGAAACGGATCTGCTCAATCTGATGCTGTTCCATTTTCACCTGCTCCATGAGCACCAGGATCTCCTCCATCATGGAGTTGAAACCGACTGCCAGTTTTGTGAAATCCTCTCCCATGTGTTCCACGTTGATGCGGGTTTTCAGGGAACCTGAAGCCACATCATCCATCTTCCGCACCACCTTGTCCAGAGGGCGGTAGACTTTGCTGATGATGCGCTTGACCACCAGAAGGCTGATGGTGAGCAGAAACAGCAGGATAAATGCCATGAGGAAGATCGTCCGGATGCTGGATTTGTAAAGCTCCATCATAGGCACACTGCTCACCACATAGAACCGCCAGTCAGAAACCTTCTGGTAAATGTACAGCCTGCCGCCCATGCTGAAGGTGCCTGATTTTTCTTTCATCTTGGGAATAAAGTCCACATTGGTTCCGATCTTATCCTTATCCCTGGCAGAAATCATCATGCCGTCTGTGTCAACTACCATGGATTCCAGCTTATTGGAGCTGTCGTATTCCAGGATCTGCAGCAGGCTCGGGTCCGTAAAGTTCATGCAGAGAAGCCCCAGTTCCCCCAGTACACGGTTGGTGTCGTAGATGGGGAAATAGATGTTCAGGGTGTATTTGCTGCCGTTGAAATACGCATTGTTAAAACACATCTTAATGGAGCTGTCCTGCACGGTCTTGCACTGCTGGGCATCAAAAGTATATACCTGGGAGAACTGTGCGGCTGAGATGGCGATCTGCCCCTTGTATATGTAGTCATCCGGAGATTTTCCCACAACAGCGATGAAATTCATATCCGAATGCATGTTGGATATACTTGCCAGAATGTTGAAGGCACTGTTCTTCAGCCCGCCTGCCTCTTTGTTATAATTGACTGCCTTCAGGTACTGTTGTATGGAAGTATCCATGACCGTAGCAATGGCAAGGGTTTTGTAATTGTCCAGGGAGCTTTTAAAGTTTTCCGCAGTTGTGCTGTTCTGTGCCTGCAGAAGCTCTATGGACTGCTGCTTCATGGATGTGACAGAGGATATGGTGGATACCACCAGCACAATAAGGGTGGTGGCTATAATGGACACTGTCACAAGGAGCTGCATTTTTTTGTCAAACTTCCATCGGCTTACTTTCTCCATCCACTTTCTCATAAATGTTCCCGCCCTTCTTCTGTTTTCTGCTCTCTATCATACCATGCTATGCAACAGTGCGGCAATTTTTATCAGTTGGAAAAAGCTGCCGCCTGGATATAAATCCGGCAGCAGCTCTAAAATCACAGTAACCCCGTTACTGTTCAGACAAGCTGTACGGTGACGCAAACTCAGCCTTTTACGGCTCCGGCTGTCATACCTTTTACCAGTTTATCCTGGAAGATAATGAACATAATGATCATGGGAAGAAGTGTCAGCGTCAGGACTGCCATGATCATGGGCGTATTCATGGAATACTGGCCCTGGAATTCCCAGATTGCCAGAGGCAGGGTACGGTTTGCGGATGACTGTGTCAGTGTGTAGGCAAAGGAGAACTCATTCCACATATTTACACCGTTGTAGATCGCCAGTGTGGCAAGGCCGGGTTTTGCCAGAGGAAGGATCATGGAGAAAAACATCTGAATCTTGCCGCAGCCATCTATCTCGGCAGACTCTTCGATCTCCCGCGGAATCTCTTTCATGAAGCTGGTCAGAATGAACACGGAAATCGGTACCGCAAAGGCAATATAAGGACCAATCAATGCCCAGATACTGTCATACAGACCTGTGCTTTTTGCCATCTTGAACACCGGGATCAAGGTGATATGAACCGGTATGGACATACATGCCACGATCAGCGCATAGATGGGGTTCGCCAGTTTAAACTTAAATCTTGCCAGCGGATAAGACGCGCAGGCAGCGATAAACAGCAGAAGTATCAGGGAGATGCCAAGAACGATCACACTGTTCTTGAAGTAAGTGCCGAATCCGCCTTTTAACACTTCTGTGTAGTTGTTCCAGTTCAGACTGTCCGGAAGCTGGAACACGCCTTTTGTCAGCATCTCAAACTTCTCTTTAAAGGAGTTCAGAACCATAAATACGAAAGGCATAAAGGATACTACCAGCCAGAAGATTGCCAGGATAAAGGCAACGGTCCAGGCTGTGATGCTTTTTGCTTTACTCTTCTTATAATTATCCATTATTTCAGTCCTCCTTCTTTCCATTTAACAGCTTCATGGTGATCAGGGATACCATACTGATGAGGATAAACATGCCGCCGGCCACTGCAGAACCATATCCCATGTTGAATGTCTTAAAGGACTGTTTGTACATGTAGGTTGCCATCAATTCCGTAGATGTTCCGGGACCGCCGCCGGTCATAACATAGATCAAGTCAAAGTATTTCAGAGAACCAACCATGGAGAGGATTGCCGCGCTTTTCATGGAAGGAACCAGAAGGGGAAGTGCTATTCTCCAGAAATACTGGCCTCTGGTGGCACCGTCTATCCTCGCCGCTTCAAATACATCGTAAGGAATATTGGTAAATGCCGCCATGAAGTACACCATGTAGAACGGGGTGAACTGCCAGCAGATAACCATGATAACCGTCAATAGGGCAGTTTTCGGATTACCCAGAAGGTCGATGTTGCCGCCTCCGAACCAGCCTGAGATGGTGCTGACCAGGCCGCCGTTTGTTGCCAGCGCATATGTAAAAAGGAAGCCAATCGCAACAGATGACATCAGCAGGGGAATAAACCAGACCACCTTAAAAGGTGTCAGTTTCTTTCCTCCGAAATCCAGGAATGTTGCCAGTGCAAGACCGATGGGAATCTGAATACAGATAGACAGAATCATAATGAGAACATTGTTCTTAAACGCGATCCAAAAATTGGTGTCAGCAATCAGTTTTTTCCAGTTGCCGATTCCGATAAATTTCTTAGCTGCGGAAATTCCGTTCCACTGATAGCCGCTTGTGATAAATGTATCCACAATGGGATAGAAAATAAATATCACCATTAAAACAGTGACCGGTGCCAGGAAAAGCGCCGCAACTTTCCGTGTGTTCCTCTGCCTCATCTGGGCAAGAGAAATACCATTTTCCTTCATAATAGAAGCCCTCCTTTTTGTTTCTGAATCCTTTCTTTTCTTATTATATATACTAACAAACAGACTTCTGAAAGGACATAGAACAATCTACGCATTATCTATAAATATTTGTCTTTTAAAGCGCAGAAAAATATAGAAAAAAACGCCCTGTCCCAGGGGACAGAGCGTATTTTTATCTGTGATCCTTACTCGGCCTTTGTGCTTAAATAGTCATCCATTGCTGCCTGCATGGAATCCTGTGCCTCCTGAGGAGTCATGGTCAGACCAAACACTTCCTGTAATCCGTCAAGGTGAGCAGTTGCAACTGCCGGCGGCAGATACTGGTCATACCAAAGCTGGATTTCCGGAGCACTGTTGGCGGTCTCCACGATCTTCTTGGCAACCGGGTCTGTGATCTTCTCTTCGATTCCCTTGACTGGCGGAATCTTGCCTTTTTCAATCTCAAAATCTATAACTTCATCAGAGAGATGTGCCTCTGCACACTCAAACGCTGCTGCCAGTTTGTCGCCTTCACAGTTGAATGTGATGAACTGGTCACCTACGGTACCGATCTGGATAGAAGCATCTGCGTCAGAACCTTCGATAGCCGGGAATGGGAACCAGTCTATCTTCTGATAAAATTCTTCACTGTCAGAGGAGAAAGTACCTGTATACCAGGAACCACACAGAAGCATACCTGCTGACTCCTGATACATGAGCTGTTTTGCCTGTCCGTCATCCTCACTCAGAGAGTTTACACCCTCCGGGAAGTAACCTGCATTCACCCATTCCTGGATTTTTTCACCGGCTTTGATGAAGCAGTCATCTGTAAATTTGCCTTCGCCTGCAACTGCTTTCTGGAATGGCTCCAGTCCGCCGTAGCGTGCCGCAAGGCTCATGAAATACATGGAACCTGTCCATTTGGAACCGTTTGCCAGGGCAAATGGTGTAATGCCGTTGTCCTTTAATGTCTTACAGATATTCTCCAAATCCGCAAGTGTCTTCGGCTCTGAGAGACCGTATTTCTCAAACATTTCCTTGTTGTAGAATATACCTGCAAGAGAAACGTTCTGGTAAGGAACCGCATATACATGGTCGTTGTATGTAGCCTGTGCAACGGCTGCGTCCATGAGTTTGTCCTTGATCTCAGACGCATTGAACAGATCATCAATGGGCTGGCCAAATCCGGAATCTATGTATTCGTACATAGGACCGCCGGACCAGTTGGAATACATATCCGGGCACTCGCCTGAACTCATGGCAACTACCAGTTTCTCTTTGTATGTATCATTCTGTGTAGGCACAACCGTAACGGTATAGCCTGATTCTGTCTCGGAATTGAATTTGTCAACAGCCTTTGCAATAACATCCTTGTCCGGGCTTTCTGTTCCGATGTTCCAGTAAACAATCTCCTTGCTTTCACCATCACCGGATTCTTTTTTCGCTGATTTGTCATCACCTGAGGTTTCACTTGAACTTGCGTTTTTGCTGTCACCGCCACATGCAGTCAGTGACGCTGCCATGAGAGCTGTCATGGAAAGAGCGACCAGTTTTGCCATTCTTTTTTTCATACTTTTCCTCCTTAAAATGAAATACGTGGTTTTACTTTATGTCTTATATCATATAGTTTTTTTCGTCCGATAACTATAAAATAATATGTCCACATGATATAATTTTCTTACCTGACACAAAAATGATCATTCCTCATTATGGCTGCTGTTATATTCATCCATGGTCTTCTGCAGTTCTTTATTGGCCTCCTCCGGTGTCATGGTGAGACCGAACAATTCCTGGCAGGTATCTTTGTGTGCCTCAGATACTACCGGCGGCAGATACTGATCGTACCAGAGCTGTACAGAGGACGCATTCGTTGCAGCTTCCAGGATCTGCTGGCTTACCGGGTCAGTGATCATGTCTTTTGCTTTTTTAACCGGAGGAATCTTGCCGTTTTCTACCATGAAATCCAGCTCTTCATCATCGAAATAGTAGCTTGCCATCTCAAATGCAGCATCCAGCTTCTCGCCTGTACAATTGAAGGTCAGGAATCCGTCACCGATGGTTCCGATGATAATGGAAGCATCTGCGGAGGAACCGTCAACTGCCGGGAATGGGAACCAGCCCAATTTGTTGTAGAATTCTTCACTGTCCTGTTTGATCGTGCCTGTATACCAGGAGCCGATACAGGTCATGGCTGCCTTATCCTGGTACAGAAGCTGTTTGCCCTGTCCGTCATCCTCACTCAGAGAGTTCACGCCCTCCGGGAAATAACCCTTTTTCACCCATTCCTGAATCTTTTCCCCGGCATAGACAAAGCTCTCATCCTCAAAAGTACCCTCCCCGGAAACTGCCTTCTGGAAAGGCTCCAGTCCTCCGTAACGGGTAGCCAGGTTCATGAAATACATGGAACCTGTCCATTTTGAGGCATTGGCAAGCGCAAACGGAGTGATGCCGTTCTCCACTAATGTATCGCAGACTTTCTCCAGATCGCTTATGGTTGTGGGAACTTCCAGATTATACTGTTCAAACATATCTTTGTTATAGTAAATACCTGAGATTGCCACATTCAGCACGGGAAGGCCGTACACCTTGCCGTTGTAGGTACCCTGTTCCAGGGCCGCGTCCATGAGCACATCCTTCAGATTGTACTTATCAATATATTCGTCAAGAGGCTGGCCGAATCCTGCCTCCACGTATTCGATCATAGGACCTCCGGACCAGGTCTGATAGATATCCGGGCATTCCCCTGAACTGACAGCAACCACCAGCTTCTCTTTGTAAGTATCATTCTGTGTGGGAACATAGCTTACCTGATAGCCGGTCTCTTTTCCCTTACCTTCATTATACTTGTCAATGGCATAATTCCAGATACTTTTATCAGGGTCCTCCGTACCGTTGGCCCACATTACAATTTCCTTGTCCCCGCCTTTGCTCTCATCTGCGGATGCTGTGCTCTCTTCTTTTTTGCTGTCATCACTTCCGCTGCTTTTGTCATCCCCGCCGCTGGAGCCGCACGCCCCAAGAGAAGCCGCCATAAGCACAGACATAGAGATTGCCGCCAGTTCCATCATTCTTTTTTTCATATTCTTTCCTCCTTGCGTTATTTAATATGAACTAATCTTATGGATTAATGGTATCATTCTCTATGCGAAATGCCCATTAACAAAAGTGTTCTCCTTCTATAATTTTCTTACCTCTTGTGCATTCTGCCCATAAAAACTGCGGAGAGTGCCCAAATTCCGCACTCTCCGCAATCTGTTATTTTGCCATATGTCTATTATAGAAACAAACCGTCAGTCCCCAAAAGAGAGGAATCTCCACGGCCAGCGCCGCAAGCATCGCATGGGGCACCCAAAAGGATTGTCCTCCCAGATGAAGGAATTTAAAATCAAACAGTTCGTACAGGAAGCAGTTTCCAAGCCCCAGCCCTCCTGTCGGCAGGATACAGCGAATCCAGCCGGCAAGATTCCCGCTGCCCACCTGTCCGATGATGACAGGCAGCAGACACAGCAC
>OCAS01001178.1_pt1 | contig 14441 bp, 9 predicted proteins | sample 1550751 | NCBI WGS metagenome assembly OCAS01 (sample SAMEA2580301, study PRJEB22360) | human gut metagenome | biome: human gut; feature: human-associated habitat; material: faeces | place: Denmark | collected 2008/2010
CTGGTAATCGGGCTGGGTGTTTGTCTGCCTGCGCCTGCCGCTGCCGCTGTGGTAGCTGCTGCCTCCTGTGAGCCGCCGCATCCTGTTAACAGTGAAGCTGCGATTGCCGTCCCCAGTATCATGCTTAAAATTTTTCGTTTCATATGTTACCTCCCATGGTTTAATTTATACATACAACTTGTGTACATGTTCACAAGCTTGTACTTTCGTTAATTCAGCTAACCCTTGTGTCATACCATCTGATTCATTTGGACTATTTTGCACTTTTGTAGATTTTGCTCTGTATGTATTGTGCGTTTCGTCAATATTTCTTACGTTTTTCTTTAAATACACTATACATTTTTGATGCAGGTTTGTCAATAGGTATTTAGAACTTTTTTATATTTTTTATTGTTGTACGTACAACTTTAACGTCATTTTTTCTATTTTCGTCTAAAAACGACCCGTTTCATCCTGTAAATAGTTCTGAATCCCATTCCCCGGACGCAAAAAATGCCAGCAAGCCGACGACGGGCTTGCTGGCACAATGTTCTGTTAAATTTTTAACTCTTTTTTGTTCACTTTTGCCTGACGGCGGTATTTTGGTGATTCCCGCTACTTGTTCTTTCTCTTCAGGGCTGCAATCAGACTCTGAAGCACGATGAAGAAGCACAGAAGGGCCGCAATGGTAATTCTAACCCACCAGGAGGAAAGCGTTCCCTGGAAGGTAATGAAGGACTCGATGGTTCCCTTAATCAAAACTCCGAAAAGGCTTCCGATCACATTTCCCACGCCGCCGGTCAGAAGGGTTCCGCCGATAACCGAGGACGCGATGGCATCCATCTCAAATCCCTTGGCCTGCTCCACGAAACCGGAGCATGTGTTCATACAGAACAGAAGGCCGCCCAGTCCAGCCAGGAATCCATCCAGCACATAAGCCTGGAGCTTGATTCTTCTCACATTCAGCCCCAGCAGCAGGGCAGACTGCTCATTTCCGCCAATGGCGTAAATAGAACGGCCGAACTTGGTATACTTAAGCACTACAAACACAATGGCCAGAACCACCAGGGCGATGATAACACTGGGGTATACGTAAGGATAAATCATGACTCCCTTTTTATTCAGGTAACCGCCAAAGGGCAGGTACATCTTGAATGTGGCAATGCCGGTAAATGTCTTATTTGTGATACTGATCATCTCCTGGCTGATAATGGAGGTCATGCCTCTTGCAAAGAACATGCCCGCCAGGGTCACGATAAAGGGCTGTATCTTAAGGTAGGCCACCAAAAAGCCCTGTACCAGGCCGAATATGCATCCCGTTGCCAGGACGATAAGGATGGCCGGAAACGCACCGATATTTCCCCTCTCCATCATCCAGGCCAGCATCATACACACCATGGCCACCACAGAACCAACGGAAATGTCGATACCGCCTGTAATCATGACAATGGTCATGCCGGTTGCCACCACAATCAGGCCCGCGTTGGATATGAACAGGTTGAGGAAGTTCTGTACCTTTGCAAATCCTCTGCCGCCAAACATGATGATGCCTACTATGTACATCACAAAAAATAATATGATGGTCACAGCCAGCAGGAAGGAGTTGCCGTCCAGTCTTTTCTTTTCACTTCTGTTTTTCATTATGCCACTCCTCCTTCCACGTTCTTGGATGAATGTCTGGATGCCAGACGTTTCCTGAATTTCTTAAGCTCCTCTGACTGCACAGCCACAATCAGTATAACCACAATGGCCTTATATACAGGAATCTGGTCCGCGGGCACGCTCATGGCATAGAGGGTGGTGGTCAGGGCCTGGATGGTATATGCGCCGATTACGGAACCCAGCAGGGAGAACCGTCCGCCGCCTAGGGAGTTGCCGCCCAGGGCCACTGCCGCGATGGCGTCAAGCTCCATGTTGAGACCGATGTTGTTGGCGTCTGCGGAATAGATACGGGAGGATGCCACCAGTCCTGCGATACCTGCACACAGTCCGCAGAACGCATAGGCCATCCAGATGATTTTCACGGATTTAAGACCTACCAGCCGGGATGCCCTCTCATTGATGCCCACGGACTGGATGTACATTCCCATGGCTGTTTTCTTCAGCAGAATATAGGTGAGCACCACCACGATTACAGCTACAAAAATAGGGGTGGGAATGGGAATTCCCGGTATGTTGTTGCCCAGCAGCTTATATCCGTCCACGCGGATGTATGTGATCTGTCCGTTTGTCACCAGCTGGGAAATACCCCTGCCCGCGGTAAACAGAATCAAGGTCGCCACCATGGGCTGTATCTTAAGCTTTGCAACCAGAAATCCGTTAAAGCCGCCGCACACCACGGCCGCTGCCAGAGCTGCCAGCACAGCCAGGACGTAGGGATTGGCATACTCATTGACCGACACCTCACCGCCTGCCAGGACCCTGGTACACACAGCCGCAGCCACTGCAACAACATCGGCCCGGGCCCCGGTCCCCCCCACCCGCAGCCACTGCCATGACAGCGCCCACGGAAATATCGGTTCCGGCGGAGGCAGATACCACCAGGGTCATGCCCACGGCCAGCACCACCAGCTCGCTGGCACGGTTGATTACGTCAATGATATATCCGTAGAGGACGCCGTTATTAATCGTAATCCTAAAAAACGTGGGCGTGGTAATCAGATTGATTAACAGTACTATGATAAGACAGGATAACGGAAGAAACAGCCTGTAACCTGTCAACTTTTTAAGTTTCCCCATCATTCTTCCCCTCCTCCTGCAATTGCTTTCATGATGGAATCCTGGCTCAGCTCGTCTTCCTTAAGCTCTCCCACCTTCCCGCCGTCGCGCATGACCGCCATACGGCTGCAGGTGCGGAGCATCTCCTCGATTTCAGAGGATATAAACACCACGGACATGCCGTCCTCCGCAAGCTTCAGCACCAGCTTCTGGATCTCTGTCTTGGTACCGATATCAATTCCTCTTGTAGGCTCATCCAGAATCAGAAAATCAGGATTGGTCAGGAGCCAGCGTCCCAGAATTACCTTCTGCTGGTTGCCGCCGGAGAGCTGTTTGATAGGAGTCTCCCTGTCGGCTGTCTTGATTTGAAGAATATCAATGTATTTATCCGTGAATTCCTCCTGTTCCTTCCTGCTCATGAGCCTGAACATGCCTTTCTTGGCCTGGAGGGCAATGATGATATTCTCGCGCACAGACAGATCCGCGATGATTCCCTCCTCCTTGCGGTTCTCAGGCAGATAGGCCATGCCTTCCATCATGGCGTCAATGGGAGCGTTGACCTTTAACTTCTTCCCCTTTACGGCCAGCTCGCCGCTGTCCGGCTTATCGGCGCCGTATATGGCGCGGACCAGCTCGGAACGGCCGGATCCCAGAAGTCCTGTAAGGCCGATGACCTCGCCTTTATGTATATCCAGGCTGAAGGGTTTGATGGTTCCCTTGTGGCCCAGCCCCCTGGCGCTTATGATTACTTCTTCCTTGACCGTGGACACGCCCTCCTTCTTGATGGCTGCCAGATCGTCGAAATCCTTACCCATCATCTTGGCCACCAGCTGTACCCTCGGCAGCTCCTCCACCTTGAATTCTCCCACCAGGGTTCCGTTTCTAAGAACCGTAATCCTGTCGCAGACAGCATATACCTGTTCCAGGAAATGGGTGACAAAGATGATTCCGATTCCCTTGTCCTTAAGCTGTCTCATCAGCACAAACAGCTTCTCCACCTCACCGTCGTCCAGGGAGGATGTGGGTTCATCCAGAATCAGCACCTTGGCCGACATATCCACTGCCCTGGCAATGGCAATCATCTGCTGGATGGCAATGGAATAGTTCTCCACAGCCATGGTCACATCAATGTGGACATCCAGTCCCTCCAACAGCTTCCTGGCATCCTCCTTCATGGTCCTCCAGTCAATCATGGGACCTTTTTTCGGTTCTCTGCTAATATAAAGGTTCTCTGCCACTGACAGATTGGGACACAGGTTCACCTCCTGGTAAACTGTGCTGATGCCATTTTCCTGTGCTTCCTGGGGCGACCGGTTGATGATGGTATTGGATGAACCTTCCATTCGGATTGTACCGGTCTCAAACTCCTCCACGCCGGTCAGCACCTTGATCAGTGTAGACTTCCCGGCACCATTCTCGCCCATAAGGGCATGGATTTCGCCTTTTCTCAAAGTAAAATCCACATCCTGCAGCGCCTTTACACCGGGGAAATTCTTGTTGATTCCCCGCATTTCCAAAACAACGTTCTGCTCCATGCGATTTCCGCCTTTCTACCGTTATACGCCCCATTTCCAGGGCTCAGTTACTAGAACACACCCAGCCTCAGGCTTGAAAAGGGGGAGAGCCGTGCAACGACTCTCCCCACCGCCTTTCCTGAACTGTTACGAAAATGTTGATTAATAAGCACGCTCAGCCTTGATAGACTCCAAATCCATGGATGTATCGAAGTAAGCTTCGTCTACATACTGAATCTTCTCAACGGTCTCGCCCTTCTCCAGCTTCTTGATGATCTCATCTACACGCGGTCCGTGTAATGGGTTGCACTCAAATGCTGCGTTTAAGTCGCCGGCTATCATGGCGTCAAATGCTGCCTTAACTGCGTCGAAGGAGAAGATGATGATGTCGCCGTCAGGTCCGCAGGTCTTGCCGGCTGCCTTGATTGCGTCGATAGCGCCGAATGCCATGTTGTCGTTCTCAGCTACTACCACATCAATATCGTCATAGGACTTAAGGAAGGATTCCATAACTTCCTGGCCCTTAGCCTGTGTGAATTCACCTGTCTGCATATCTAACATTTTCCAGTTGTCATGCTGCTTTAAGATGTTTCCGAAACCTTCTGTACGGCCAACCTGAGCGGATGCTCCGATGGTTCCCTGAAGAGTAACGATGTTGATGTCCTCGCCGTCTCTTCCCTGTGCCTTTAAGTAATCAGCCAGCCAGTTTCCTGCTGTCTCGCCTTCCTTGATGAAGTTGCCGCCTACCCAGCACTCATACAGGCTTTCATCCACGTCCATCTGACGGTCGGACAGGATAACCGGAATGCCTGCTTCCTGTGCTTCCTGGAGAACTGCTTCCCAACCTGTCTCAACAACGGGAGCCACTACGATGTAGTCAACATCCTGCTGAATAAAGCTTCTGATGGCCTTAATCTGGTTCTCCTGTTTCTGCTGTGCGTCGTCAAAAATCAGCTTGTAGCCGTTTTCCTCTGTAAAGGTGGACTTGAAGGACTCTGTATTAGCTGTTCTCCAGTCAGACTCAGCGCCAACCTGGGCATAACCAACCACAATCAAATCACCGGATGCAGCGTCATCCTTTGCCTCTGCCTCTGTCTCAGCCTCTGACTTCTCAGGAGCCGCCGTGGTGTCGGCTGCTGCGGGAGCTGCTGTTGTCTCTGCAGGCTTATTTCCGCCGCCACACCCTGCCAGCAGGGATGCTGCCATTGCTGCACATAACATAACGCTTAATCCTTTTTTCCTCATAATACGTAAACCTCCTTGATTTGTATTTTGTTTCCCCTTGTTGGTATAATCATATCAGTTGTTAATAACAAAAACAACGGAATTTCTCCGTTGTTTTGTACACGATTTTTAGAATTTTCACAGTTTGTTCATACATTTGGGTGTTTTTTTACGATTATGGTTGGATATTTTTCAATCCTCCCCTTCCCTGTCATATCCGGACTCCAGTGGTATATTCACCACAGCCCTTGTGCCCAGTCCCAGGACACTCTTAAATTCAAGGCTGCACCTGGAACCGTAGTTCAGGCGCAGGCGCTCCGCCACATTAAAAAGCCCGAAACCGCCCTTGGGCGCGGGACCTTCCCGGAAAGCCGGGTCTTTTTCCCCTCTCAGCTTCCGCCTGACGGCCTCCATCTCCTCTTCCGTCATGCCGGCTCCGTCATCCTCCACCTCCAGCACAGCCATGTCCTCCTTTGCGTATCCCCGGACCCATATGCGTCCCCTGCCCCTTTTATTCTTGATTCCGTGGTAAAGGGCGTTCTCCACCAGGGGCTGGAGGGTAAGCTTCAGGATTCTTCGTTCCTCCAGGGATTTTTCAAGGGTGACCTCATAATCCATGATATCCTGGTATCGTATCTTTTGGATCTGGAGATAGCTTTTGATATGGCCGATTTCCTCCCGCATGGTGATAAAATCCTTTCCGCCGCTGAGGGTTGTGCGGAAAAATTCGGACAGGGAGGTAACCATGTCCACCACAGCCCGGTTCTGTCCCCCCTCTGCCAGCCACACAATGGTATCCAGGGTGTTGTAGAGGAAATGAGGATTAATCTGCTCCTGGAGCAGCTGCAGCTCCATGACGCGGCGCTGGTTCTGCTCCTGCCGTATATCCTCAATCAGCCGTCCGATTTCCTCCTTCATGTGGTCAAAGCTTCCCGTAAGAATTGCCAGCTCATCCCCTGCCTCAATCTTGGGGCCGGAGGTAAAGTCCCCCTTTGCAACCCTCTCCGTCTCATTACAGAGCTTCTGTATGGGCACGGTAACGCTCTTGGTTATCCTGCGGCTGAGCAGAAGGCTGATAATCAGGATGGATACCAGCAAAGTCAGGCTGACCACAATGGCTGTGTGCTCCTGGCTCTCCAGCTCCTTCTGTATCTCCTGGACATGGAGCGTCTCATAGTATACATACTCCCTGCCCTGCTTTTCAATATCAGCGGTCAGGACACGGACGCCGTAATCCAGTATTTCCATGTTTTTATCATACATGCCGTGGGGCAGGTTGTCCTCTATCTCGTCCACCCTCTGCTCCAGCTGGTCCAGGCAGTGGAGCAGCCAGTTAATCCTGGTCCGGTTGGCCCCCTCCGGCGTCCGCTTTAACAGCTGGCGGTAGGTCTTTCTGGCATCGCTTATGGTCTGATGTGGGTCCTTAATCTGTTCCCATCCGTAGGGCCGGTCCTCCTCCATCAGCTCATGGATGGACTGGTAGGTCCGCATTCCTATGACAATGCGGTACATGCTGTAGTCCACATCCTCCCGCAGGTTGGCCGTGACACTGTTGGCCTGGGTGATGTTGGTGATACTCTGGGTATAGGCATTACAGAACTTGGCCACCGTGGCCATGAGATAGATAACCAGCACCGCCAGGGGAATGATGATGATAAACGTCATCAGGTTCAGACGCTTTTCCAGGGGCAGGCGATCCAGGATATGGTTCGTGTCCCAATCCTTCCCAATGCCCTGATCCTTCTCATTTACTCCGCCCTGCCCATTTTTGCCGGACCCGGTCCTCCATTTTCCCGTCATGACCCCTCCCTGCTTCCCGCCCTGTACTCTTTAGGCGTACATCCAACGGTTTTCTTAAACAGATAGCCGAAGTAATGGGAATCCTTATATCCCACCTCGTACCCGATTTCAGAGGTCTTAAGATTAGAGCACATCAGCAGCTCCTTTGCCTTTTCCATGCGCACTCCTGTCAGAAACTCCACAAAGGTCACTCCCATCTCCTGGCTGAAGATGGAGCTGAAATAGCTGGGGCTGATATTGACCCTGGCAGCCACCGTGTTCAGGGAAATCTCCTCCTTGGCGTAATTATCATAGATAAACGCCTTGGCCTCATCCAGAACCTGACTGTACTTGCTGGCTGTCTGGCTGTCCCTCAGGGTCATGACCTCCTCAAAAAGCCTCACCAGCTTCTCCTTCAGCATGTCCAGGGTACAACCGTCCTTAAGTACCTTTTCCATATCCGACAGTTCCCGCGGGAGACGTCCCATGTCAAGTCCCAGCTGTTCCAGAAAGGTGCTGACACAGAGATAGCAGTCCATGACAATGTACTGGCGGAACATAAAAGACTGGCAGTTCTTTTCTCCCACATTCTGGAAATACTCCTCCACAAACCCGGAGGCCTCTCCCACGGTCCCCTGTTTCAGAAAATTTTCCAGGGTCTTTCTGTTCACCTTGGACGCATCCACTGAATTAATATCAATGGTTTCCCCTGTTCCGTGGACCATGCCGTCCATCTGGCTGTAGCTTATAATCCGGTTCATCTCCGTGAAGAATCTGGCGGCAAACGCCCTCCCCGCCTGCAGATAGGAGGTCTGCAAATCACCCAGACGGTTCACGCAGCTTCCGATTCCGCCGAAATACTGTATGTCCTTACAGGCCCCGGCCATCTTTCCCAGGCTGGCGGCACACTCGCTCATCCTGCGCTCCACCTCCTGCTCAGACTCCCCCGTGAGAACGAAGGCCCACCCCTCGTCCCCGCGGTCAAAAACCAGGATGTGCTGCCGGCCCTCCATCCGTTCCTCAATCGCCTCCTGGCAGGATACCACCCGGTCGGAATAGGCAACGGCAGATCCCATAGGCATGAGCTTAAACAGCATGAGCTGGTAAAAGGAAGCGGACAAATCCATCCCCACCTGTTCTCCCCTCTCCAGAGCTTCCTTAAAATTCACCCGGCCCGTCACCAGGTCCCGCAGAAGGCGCTGGCGTTCCAGCACTGTGTTCTCAGCCATCTCCAGGCGGTACTTATCCATAAGCCTGGCGTCCTCCCGCTCCTTCTCAATCACATCCGCCACCTTCTTCACCGCCTCCAGAAGCTTGGCAGCCGTGATGGGCTTCAGAAGATAGTCCGTCACTCCGATGTGGATGGCCTGCTTGGCATAGTCAAATTCATTATACCCGCTGAGGATAATGATTTTGATTCTGGGAAATTCCTTCTTCACCAGTTCAGAGAGTTCCAGTCCGTCCATGAAGGGCATGCGGATATCTGTTATGAGGATGTCCGGCTGCACCTTCCTGATAAGCGGATATGCCAGTTCTCCGTCGCTGGCTTCCCCTGCGAATTCCAGCCCTTCCTTCTCCCATGGAATGTTGTTCTTGATGCCATTTCGCATGACAATTTCATCCTCCACAAGAAATACCTTTATCATAATCCAGTTCCCCCCTCTTATGTATTTTTTTCCATACCATCCATTTGCTGTCTTACAGTATAAAATATAACACATTCATTTTCAAGATTCTTCCTAAAAAAGAAAAAGCAGAGACCTGTGCGCTGTCTCCGCCTTTGTTTCGTTTTACCGGCTTACTGTTTCCCGGTTCTTCCGGTTAATCCATTCCGTTGACACATCCATGGCGGCCCGGCAGGCCCTTGTCTGGTCCAGGGAATTCAGCATAACAAAATCATGGATTATGGCCTGGAACCTCAGGGCCGTCACATCCACCCCTGCTTCGCGCAGCTTACCGGCATAGGCCTCCCCCTCATCCCTGAGCACATCTGCCTCACCGTTCAGTATCATGGCATCCGGCAGACCCCTCAGCTGCTCCGCAGACGCCCTGAGGGGCGAAACCGTAATCTGAGCCCTGTCTTTCTGGCAGGGAGCATACTGGTTCCAGAACCACTGCATGCCTGCCCGGTACAGGTAGTATCCCGCTGCGAATTCATTGTAGGAGCAGGTATCAAAACAGGCATTGGTGACCGGATAATACAGCAGCTGTTTCTGGATGAAGGGCCCCTTCCTGTACTTTGACATAAGGGTCATGGCCGCGGCCATATTGCCTCCTGCGCTGTCCCCCGCCACGGTGAAGGTTCCGGGATTCATGGCATATCCCATGGATTTCACAAGGTCGGGAGCCGTACACATGACGCTGTAGCACTGCTCAATGGCGGTGGGGCAGCGCACCTCTGGCGAACGGGAGTACTCAGGGAATATCAAAAGGCAGCCAGTCCTGGCAGCCAGCTCCCTCACCAGCTTTTCATGGGTGTGGAAGCTTCCGAACACCCAGCCTGCGCCGTGGATATAAAGGATCACATTGGCAGGCTGGCAGGAAACCCCCGGATCCACCAGCCAAACCGGAATGGTCCCCCATCTTCCTGTATTGACCCGCACCTTGCCGACCCGGGCGGGATATTTGTACACAGGCGTATCCTGGGCCTTTTCCAGAACCATCCTTCCCTCGGCAGGGGGCAGCTCAAAAATAAGGGGCGGTTTGGAATTTGCCTGACAGACCTCCTCTGCCGCCGGCTCTAACGGTACACAACGTTTCATATGGAACTCCTTCTTGACAAAAGTCTCTACTGTCAGAATATTCCAGATTCCACATTCTGCTCACCTGTTTTATTGATTTGCGCTATTTTCTTCCGCCTTCTTATAGCATGTAATATCATGGCAGCACAGCAGGCAGGCATCCTTGCCGCCCCAGTGTATACGGGAGGCGTCAGCCGATGACCAGACCTTAAGGACAGGATTATAAACCTCCATGGTGTAGTTAATCTTATCCTCCACCTGCTTCATGGGACACCGTTGGCAGGGCTTATCATTTTTGAAAAACGCTTCATGACAGCTCATGCCCAGCCTTGAATCCGGCGCAAGCCTGTATGTCTTATCGTTAATAAACAGCAGTTCATGACTTTCCATGTCCACCACATAAATCCATGAGTTCTGGTGGTCCAGAATAGTCCTTAAGTCCTCGGCCAAATCCACGGCGCTGTCCTGTGCCCTCTGCTTAAGGAGGAACAGGGACAGCAGCTCGGACACAAAGGAGAGAACCTCTATCTGGCTTATGGTCCACAAGCAGTGGGAGGTACAGTCATCAAATCCCACCCATCCCTTGAACACGCCGTTATCCCTGATGGCGCACTGGAGCATGGACTTGACACCCCTTTGCTTCAGCCGTTTTTGGATGTCTCCGGGAAGCTGGCCTATATCATCGCAGTAAAGAATCCCGCTCTCATTAAAGCAGCTCTGGTAATCTGTACTGAACTCCGCATAGGAACATCCCTGCAGCATATCCTTCTGGGACCGGATTCCCCGGGCGCACCACTCAAAGGTGTTGCTGTAGCAGGTCCCATCCTCGGAATTCTCAAATACATAGGCGCGGCTCACCTGCAGACGCTCCCCCAAAAGCTCCAGCACGCTTTCAACGGCCTTGTCCATCTGCTCTGACTTGGACAGGATGTTAAAGGCTCTTGGAAGCAGGTCATTTAACACCATGTCCCCATTCTGTTCCGACTCAATGGTGGTATTCACAGTTGCCTTGCGCCCCGCTCCCTGGCCGAACGCCTTGTCCTCCATGGACTGGTCGTAGATCTGGTACTGCTTTTTTCCGCAGGCCTTGGCCTGGTACAGCGCCACGTCAGCCCGCCGGAACAAAGTCTGGAAGTTCTCCCCATCCCTTGGGCATACGGCAATTCCGATGCTGCATGTAATACAGCATTCCTTGGGCAGCTCCTCCAGCACACGCTCAAAGCACTCGATGAGCCGGCCGGCCACAGACTTTACCCGCTGTTCATTGACCACTCCCTGCAAAAGGGCCATAAACTCGTCCCCTCCAATCCTGGAGACAATGTCGCTGCTGCGAAACAGCCGGGAAAGCTGTCCTGCAATCTTTGTGAGCACCGCATCCCCAAACATATGCCCGTACTGGTCATTGACCATCTTAAAATTGTCAATATCAATGACGAACAGCGCAGCCCCTTCCCCTTCCTCCCGGTTCACCAGCAGGTGTTCGATTCTCTGTCTGGCAGATTCCTTGTTGTACAGCCTGGTCAGGGTATCACGCTCCGCCCGTGCCTTTAACTCCTGGGCGGCAAGCTTTTCATCATTTATGTCAATAACGATTCCCACTGCCTTGCAGGGCTGTCCCTGGTCGTCAAACTGGGTGGTGGCCCTCAGCTTGCACCACTGATAGCGGCCCTTGGAATCAGACACCCTGAACTCCAGCTCGCCATACCGCCTTCCGTCCCGTATCTCTTCGATAAGATGTCCGAACGGCGCCATATCCTCCGGATACAGATGGGATATCTTAGGTATCCGTACCGATGCCTGCTCCGAGATGGGGTCATATCCGAACTTGGCCTTCCAGTTGGTGGAGTATACCACTGTGTCAGAACCGATGTCCCATTCAAAGAAAATATCATTGGTCTGTTCCATAACGATTTTATACCGTTCCAGTCCCAGGCGCAGCTCCTCCTGGGCATGTTTGGTCTGGTCAATGTCTATGATTACGCTGTAAAAGTATTCCCTGCCCTCGTTATCATACATCAGACGCCCCTTGTCCAGCATCCAGATACTGCGGCCGCTGCGGTCCTCCACCCGGTATTCCACTTCATATTCCCCACCCCGGTTGATCTGTTCCGTCAGCTCCCTGCGCATCCGCTCCCTGTCATCCGGGCGTATCATTTCAATGTAGCAGTCGTTGAACCGTTGTTTTATCTCCTGCCTGGTATATCCGAGGAACCCCTCGTCAACGTCTATCATGGTGAACCACCTGTCATTGCGGCAGCGCAGGATTCCCTTCAATATGTTATGAAGAACCCGGCGGTCCTCACGGAGCCTGTTTTCGTCTGAATCCGCCTCCGGCTGCAAGGGTTCCATATGCCGCCACAGCAGCAATGCCTTGCGGCGGCGGGGATGTTCTATGTCCACCCGCAGAAGGGTCAGCTCATACCACTCCTCAGACCTGTGCTCATCCTTCAGCCGGTACTTCCAGCTCTGTTTCAGCATTCCCTCTTCAAAGAAACGCGGTATCTCTGTTTTCCATATCCGCCGCACATTGTCCTGTTCCTCCGGCACCACCAAATCATTTATGTAGCATTCCACCACAGCTTCCAGGCATTCTCCCTGGAACAGCTTCTTAATCCGCTCGTCCGGCGCGTATACCACATGATAGCTGCCCGTGGAAAAGTCCACCTCAGCCACCGTGGTATCCACATACCGCAGCATGGCAAAATACTTCATCTGTTCCAGCTGCAGGGCGCTCAGGCTGCCGTCCCCCACCCCCAGGACACTGCCGTGGTGGGAAAGCTTTGCAGGCGCGGGGACATTGCCGTCCCGGTACCGTTTACACAGGTCAGCCAGCTGCGGCTCCACATTCTTAAAGCAGTCCAGCAGCCTGGTGGAAAAGCATCCGCATTCACCGTTCAGAATCATGTTGAAGGCCTGTTCATGAGGAATCGCCTTCTTATAAACACGGTCCGATGTGAGGGCATCGTATGCATCCACAATGGACACGGCCTGGGCGCAGATAGGGATGGCATCTCCGTACAGCCCATCCGGATATCCCCTGCCGTCCCAGCGCTCATGATGGTACCGGCAGATGTTGTAGGCGTACTCAAGATACCCCTTATCGCTCATACGTTCCAGGCCCTCCAGAATCTGGCATCCCCTGAGTGTATGGGTCTTCATGATTTCAAACTCTTCTACAGTGAGGCGGCCCGGTTTATTAAGTATCTTATCTTCAATGGCAATCTTGCCGATATCGTGAAGGGCCGAGGCCGAAGCAATGACTTCAATCTTTTTCTTATCCAGCCCGTATTCAGGACAATTCCTGCACACCTCCTCCAAAAGCACCTGGGTCAGCAGACGGATGCGCTTGATATGCTGTCCTGACTCCAGACTCCTGTATTCAATGACAGATGAAAGAGCATCCACCAGCACATCGTTGGACTCCCTCAGCTTCTGTGCCTGCTGTTCTACCATGTCCTCCAGATTATGTTTGTGAAGATAAAGCTCTATGATATTATGTACCCGCCGCTTGACCACATGGGGCTCAAAGGGCTTGACAATGATGTCGGACGCCCCCAGGTCAAAGGCCCTCAGCTCCCCTTCCAGGGAGTTATCAGCCGTGATTACCACCACAGGAACCTCGTCCAGAAGCCCGTTGGCCCCCATCTCCTGCAGCACCTTGTATCCATCCATCACAGGCATCACCACATCCAGCAGCATGATGGCTATATTCTCGTGATACTGCCGCAGCAGAAGCAGGGCCTGCTCCCCATTCTCAGCCTCCAGCAGATGGTATTCCTCCTGGAACAGTCCATCCAGAATCACGCGGTTTATTTCCATATCATCTACAATCAGTATGGTATCCCGCTGACGCATATCGTCACTTCCTCTCCGCAGCCGTAAGACACATGCTGCCGCTAGTCATTTGCAAGTATTCTGCATATCTCCCTGTAAGCCTTTTCCAGCTCCGGATACGCTCCGGCAGCTTCATCAAAGCGGTCCGCCCTGATATGGTCCACCATAAAAGAGGATATGTTAAACAGCCTATCCATACCCAGGTTGGCCGTAACTCCCTTAAGGGTATGGGTTGCCATCAGGGCATCCTCCCTGTTCTCCCCCTCAAAGGCCTTTGTAATCTGGGAAAAAGTACTGTCTGTCAGGAACTTCTTCAAAAATTTCTCGTACAGTACAGAATTGCCGCTGAAACGCCTTAAAGCGCCCTCTATGTCCACCCCCGCGCCCTTTAGTTCAAGTATTGTATTTAAATCCATGAAAATCCCCCTCATTCCGGTTCTGGTCACAGAAACCGTTCTCAAATGAAAATGACGAAAAAAATATAACATATTGTATAAATTATAGCAGGTTGAGGATAATTGTGCAACGATATGAGGAAATTACAGAACAAGTGCGGAACAAGCGGAAGTTTATGAGAAACAAAAAAGGAACCCTGCCTGGAAGGATTCCTTTTTCTAAAATGCGGGAGATGGGACTTGAACCCACACGAGCA
>OCAS01001188.1_pt1 | contig 14284 bp, 9 predicted proteins | sample 1550751 | NCBI WGS metagenome assembly OCAS01 (sample SAMEA2580301, study PRJEB22360) | human gut metagenome | biome: human gut; feature: human-associated habitat; material: faeces | place: Denmark | collected 2008/2010
TTCGGAACCAAGCACCCAAACCGCCCCTAATCCTCCCTGGCTGCCTGGCGCATATCCCGGACGGGAATCCCCAGTCCGCCAAACAGCCACCGTTTATTTATTCTTCCTCTTAAACGCCGCAATCAGACTCTGCAGCACAATAAAGAAGCAAAGCAGCGCCGCAATGGTAATCCTTACCCACCATGATGACAGCGTCCCCTGGAAGGTAATGAATGACTCAATGGTACCTTTAATCAGCACTCCAAACAAGCTTCCAACCACATTTCCCACACCGCCCGTAAGAAGGGTCCCGCCGATTACAGAGGATGCAATGGCATCCATCTCAAATCCCTTGGCCTGCTCCACGAAACCGGAGCATGTATTCATACAGAACAAAAGTCCGCCAAGTCCGGCCAGAAAACCATCCAGTATGTAAGCCTGAAGCTTGATTTTCCTGACATTCAGTCCCAGAAGCAGGGCTGACTGTTCATTTCCGCCAATGGCGTAAATGGAACGTCCGAACTTGGTATATTTGAGCACCGCGAAAACCAGCAGGAGAACCGCAATGGCAATGATGACAGTGGGGTAGATATAAGGGTATATCATAATCCCCTTCTTGTTCAGGTAACCTCCAAACGGAAGGTACATCTTAAAGGTTGCAATGGATTTAAATGTTTCATTGTTAATGCTTATCATCTCCTGGCTGATGATGGAGGTCATGCCCCTTGCAAAGAACATGCCTGCCAGGGTCACGATAAAGGGCTGGATTTTCAGATACGCCACCAAAAACCCCTGCACCAGGCCGAACACACAGCCGGTCACAAGCACAATGATGATGGCCGGAACCGCTCCAATCCCTGCCTTTTCCATCATCCATGCCAGCATCATGCATATGAGGGCCACCACTGAGCCGACAGAAATATCAATTCCTCCGGTAATCATGACAATGGTCATGCCGGTAGCCACCACAATCAGGCCTGCATTGGAGATGAACAGGTTCAGGAAGTTCTGTACCTTTGCAAATCCGCGGCCGCCGAACATGATGATGCCCACAATGTACATTGCAAGGAACAGTACAATGGTCACTGCCAACAGAAAGGAGTTGCCGTCCAGTTTTTTCTTATTACCGTTTTTCATCATGCTGCCCCTCCTTCCACTGTTTTGGATGTATGTTTTGCCATCATGCGTTTTTTCAGTTTCCTAAGTTCCTCAGACTGCACAGCCACAATCAGGATAACCACGATTGCCTTGTACACCGGGATCTGGTCAGAGGGCACGCTCATGGCGTACAGGGTGGTGGTCAGGGCCTGGATGGTATAGGCGCCGATGACAGAACCCAGCAGCGAGAACTTTCCGCCTCCCAGCGAATTACCGCCCAGGGCAACAGCGGCAATGGCGTCCAGCTCCATGTTAAGGCCGATGTTATTGGCATCCGCGGAATAGATACGGGAGGATGCCACCAGCCCTGCAATACCTGCGCACAGGCCGCAGAACGCATAGGCCAGCCAGATGATCTTGGTGGATTTAAGTCCCACCAGGCGTGAAGCCCGTTCATTGATGCCCACTGCCTGTATATACATGCCAATGGCCGTCTTCTTAAGAAGTAAATAGGTCAGGACCACCACGATCACAGCCACGAAAATCGGGGTTGGAATGGGGATTCCCGGGATATTGTTGCCCAAAAGCTTATATGAGTCCACACGGATGTATGTAATCTGTCCGTTGGTAACCAGCTGTGAGATGCCCCGCCCTGCCGTGAACAGGATCAGGGTTGCCACCATGGGCTGTATCTTCAGCTTCGCCACCAGGAAACCGTTGAAGCAGCCGCACACAACAGCCACGGCCAGACCGCCCAGAACCGCCAGGATATAAGGGTTGGCGTATTCATTGACCGACACCTCCCCTGCCGCAAGGATGCGGGTACACACAGACGCGGCCACCGCCATTACGGCGCCCACGGAAATATCCGTACCGGCTGATGCGGACACCACCAGGGTCATGCCCACGGCCAGCACCACCAGCTCACTGGCACGGTTGATGACATCGATGATGTAGCCGTAGAGGACTCCATTGGTAATGGATATCTTGAAAAATGTTGGTGTGGTTATCAGGTTAATCAGCAATACGATGAGCAGACAGGACAACGGAAGAAAAAGCCGGTATCCTGTTATCTTCTTCACTTTTTCCATTATTCTTCCCCTCCTCCTGCGATTGCCTTCATGATGGAATCCTGGCTCAGCTCGCCTTCTGCCAGCTCCCCTACCTTCTCGCCGTCACGCAGCACAGCCATGCGGCTGCAGGTACGCAGCATTTCCTCAATCTCTGAGGAAATGAACACCACGCTCATCCCATCTTCAGCCAGCTTCAGCACCAGTTTCTGTATCTCGGTCTTGGTTCCGATATCAATCCCTCTGGTAGGCTCATCCAGTATGAGGAAATCCGGCTGGGTCAAAAGCCATCTTCCCAGGATTACCTTTTGCTGGTTGCCGCCGGACAGCTGCTTGATGGGCGTCTCCCTGTCAGCTGTCTTAATCTGGAGGATGTCGATGTATTTGTCCGTAAACTCCTCCTGCTCCTTCCTGGACATCAGCTTGAACATGCCCTGTTTGGCCTGAAGGGCGATGATGATATTCTCACGAACGGACAGGTCCGCGATAATGCCTTCCTCCTTGCGGTTCTCAGGCAGGTACGCCATTCCCTGCATCATTGCATCAATTGGCGCGCTGGCCTTTAACTTCTTGCCTTTCACGGTCAGTTCCCCGCTGTCAGGCTTATCCGCCCCATAGATGACCCTTACCAGTTCGGAACGGCCTGAACCAAGAAGTCCTGTAAGCCCGATGACCTCCCCTTTATGGATATCCAGGTCAAAGGGTTTGATGGTTCCTTTATGCCCCAGTCCCTTGGTGTGGATGACCACATCCTCCTTCACCGTGGAAATGCCTTCCTTCTTAATGGCTGCCAGGTCGTCAAAGTCCTTACCCATCATCTTGGCAACCAGCTGTACCCTTGGCAGTTCCTCTGTCTTATACTCGCCTACCAGGGTCCCGTTCCTGAGGACCGTTATCCTGTCGCATACCGCATACACCTGCTCCAGGAAATGGGTCACGAAAATGATTCCGATTCCCTTGTCCCGCAGCTGGCGCATCAGCACGAATAATTTCTCCACCTCACCGTCATCCAGGGAAGAGGTGGGTTCATCCAGTATCAATACCTTGGCCGACATATCCACTGCCCGGGCAATGGCTATCATCTGCTGGATGGCGATGGAGTAATTCTCCACTGCCGCCGTCACATCAATGTAGATATCCAGGCTCTTAAGCAGTTCCTGGGCATTCCGTTTCATGGCCTTCCAGTCAATCATGGGCCCCAGCTTTGGCTCCCTGCCAATATAGAGGTTCTCTGCCACGGACAGGTTGGGACACAGGTTTACCTCCTGGTACACTGTGCTGATTCCATTTTCCTGCGCTTCCTGGGGCGACCGGTTGATGATTGTGCTGGACAGACCATCAATTCGGATTGTACCGGTCTCAAATTCCTCCACACCGGTCAGCACCTTTATCAGCGTAGACTTCCCGGCACCATTTTCACCCATAAGGGCGTGAATCTCGCCTTTCCTCAAAGTAAAATCCACATTCTGCAGTGCCTTTACACCGGGGAAATTCTTATTGATTCCCCGCATTTCCAAAACAACGTTCTGCTCCATGCGATTTCCGCCTTTCTACCGTTTTCCGCCCCATCCACAGGGCATGTTTCCACTATCCGCCTGTCTGCCAGACTACTAGAAGGGGGAGAGCCGTGAAACGACTCTCCCCACCGCCTTTCCTCTCATGACTATTAATACGCACGCTCAGCCTTGATGGCTTCCAGATTCATGGATGTATCGAAGTAAGCCTCGTCTACATACTGGATTTTCTCAACAGTCTCGCCTTTTTCCAGCTTCTTGATGATTTCATCCACACGTGGTCCGTGAAGTGGGTTGCACTCAAACGCTGCGTTTAAGTCGCCTGCTATCATTGCGTCAAATGCTGCCTTAACTGCGTCGAAGGAGAAGATAATGATGTCACCATCAGGTCCGCAGGTCTTGCCTGCTGCCTTGATTGCGTCAATTGCGCCGAATGCCATGTTATCGTTCTCAGCCACTACCACATCGATATCGTCATAGGACTTTAAGAAGGATTCCATGACCTCCTGGCCCTTAGCCTGTGTGAACTCACCGGTCTGCTTATCTAACATCTTCCAGTTGCTGTGCTGTGCAAGGATGTTTGCAAAACCGTCCGTACGGCCAACCTGTGCGGATGCGCCGATGGTTCCCTGAAGGGTTACGATGTTGATTTCCTCATCGCCCCTGCCCTGGTCCTCTAAGTACTTAGCCAGCCAGTTGCCTGCGTCCTCACCTTCCTTGATGAAGTTGCCGCCTACCCAGCACTCATATAAGCTTTCATCCACGTCCATCATACGGTCGGACAGGATAACCGGGATTCCTGCTTCCTGTGCTTCCTGAAGCACTGCTTCCCATCCGGTCTCAACCACAGGCGCTACCACGATATAGTCAACGTCCTGCTGGATGAAGCTTCTGATGGCCTTAATCTGATTCTCCTGTTTCTGCTGTGCATCATCGAAAATCAGCTTATATCCGTTTTCTTCCGTAAATGTGGATTTAAAGGACTCTGTGTTGGCTGTCCTCCAGTCAGACTCAGCTCCGACCTGGGCATATCCGACCACAATCAGGTCATCGGAAGATGCTGTATCGGCTGCAGGAGCCTCTGTGTCAGCCTCGGGAGCTGCGGTTGTCTCTGCTGCGGGAGCTGCGGTTGTTGCGTCAGCTGGTTTGCTTGCGCCGCCGCACCCTGAAAGCAGGGACGCTGCCATTGCCGCACCTAATACAACACTTAATGTTTTTTTCCTCATAATACGTAAACCTCCTTAGATTTGTTGTTTTGTTTCCCCTTGTTGATGGTTCTATGATACCAGCTGTAAATAACAAAAACAACGGAATTTCTCCGTTGTTTTGTACACGATTTTTCGAATTTTCACTGTTTGTCCATACTTCCGGGTGTTTTTTTACGAAAAAAGGGGGAATTTTTTAAACAGTCTCATATTCCATGTCCAGAGGGATACATACCAGCGCAGTGGTCCCCTCTCCCTGGATGCTGTGGAATTTAAGGCTGCACCGTCCTCCATAGTTGAGCCTCAGCCGTTCCGCCACATTAAACAGCCCAAACCCGCCCTTGGAGGCAGAGCCGTTCCTGTCAGAAGGCCTGTCCTCCCCCCTGAGCTTGCGCTGTACCGCCTCCATCTCCTCCTGCGTCATCCCGGCCCCGTCGTCCCGGATTTCGAAGACAGCCCTGTCGTCCCTGGCATATCCCCGGACCCAGATATGCCCCCTGCCCCGTTTGTTCTTAATGCCATGGTAGAGGGCATTTTCCACAAGAGGCTGCAGGGTAAGCTTAAGTATGCGGTATTCTTCCAGGGATTTATCCAGCGCCACTTCATAATCCAGGATATCCTGGTAGCGGATTTTCTGAATCTGCAGATAACTCTCAATATGGCCCATCTCTTCCTTGATGGTTATGAAATCCTTGCCCCCGCTTAAGGTGGTCCTGAAGAATTCGGACAGGGAGGTGACCATGTCCACCACTTCCCGGTTCTGCCCGCCCTCTGCCAGCCATACAATGGTGTCCAGTGTGTTGTAGAGGAAATGGGGATTAATCTGCTCCTGCAAAAGCTGCAGTTCCATGACCCTGCGCTGGTTCTGCTCCTGGCGTATATCCTCAATCAGGCGGCCGATTTCCCCTTTCATATGGTCAAAGCTGCCGGTGAGGATTGCCAGTTCATCCCCGGATTCAATCTTGGGTCCCGAGGTAAAGTCCCCCCTTGCCACCCGTTCTGTTTCATTGCATAATTTCTGGATGGGCTCGGTCACGCTTTTTGTAATCCTGCGGCTGAGGATCAGTCCCAGCCCCAGTATCATCCCCAGAAGGCTCAGGCTTACCACTATGGCCATGCGTTCCTGGAGTTCCAGCTGCTGCTGGATTTCCTGCACATGAAGGGTCTCATAGTAGATGTATTCCTGGCTCTGTTCCGCGATATCCTCTGTCAGCATATAGACTCCCATTTCCAGAAGCTGCATGTTCTTGTCATAACTGCCGTAGGGAAGGTTGTCTTCAATCTCATTGACCCTGTCCTCCAGCTGGTCCAGGCAGTGGATGATCCAGGTAATCCTGCGCCGGTTCCCATCGTCCGTGGTCCGCTTTAAGAGCTGGCGGTACACCTTCCTGGTGGAATTAATCATCTCATGGGGATCCTTTATCTGCTCCCATCCATAGGGCCTGTCCTCCTCAGGCATGTCATGGATGTCCTGGTATGTCATGGTGCCGATTGCAATCCGGTACATGGTGTAGTCCAGGTCTTCCCGGAAATACGCCATGCTGTTATTCACATCCGTGATATTGACAATGCTCTGGTTATAGGCATTGCAGAACTTCACCACGGTGGCCATAAGGTAGATGACCAGCACGGTCAGAGGGATGATGATGATGAATGTCATGGTGTTCAGCCGTTTTTCCAGGGGAAGGCGGTCCAAAAACCGTTTTTCCCTTTCCCGCATATGCCCGGGCCCCCTCATAACCGCTCCCTGCTTCCTGCCCTATACTCTTTGGGCGTGCATCCCACTGTCTTCTTAAACAGATACCCGAAATAGTGGGAATCTTTATATCCGACTTCATAACCAATCTCAGTGGTTTTCATATTGGAGCACATGAGCAGTTCCTTGGCCCGCTCCATCCTGACACTGGTTAGGTATTCCACAAAGGTCACGCCCATCTCCTGGCTGAATATGGAGCTGAAATAACTGGGGCTGATGTTCACCCTGGCAGCCACCGTGTTAAGCGAAATATCCTCCCTGGCATAGTTCCCGCGTATAAATGCCCTGGCCTCCTCCAGCACCTGGCTGTATTTGCTGGCTGTCTGGCTGTCCCGAAGAAGCATGGTTTCCTCAAACAGGCGGATCAGGCTTTCTTTTAATGCCGTAATGGAATGTCGTTCCTTCATCACCATATCCATATCAGCTACTCCGTCCGGAAGCCTTGACAGATCCATCCCCAGTTCCTCCAGGAAGGTGCGCACGCACAGATAACAGTCCATGATGATATACTGGCGGAACATGAAGGACTGGTAGTTCTTTTCTCCCACATTCTGGAAATACTCTTCCACAAAACCTCTGGCTTCCCCTGAAATTCCCTGTTTCAGGAAATTCTCCAGGGTTTTCCGGTTTACTTTGGAGCCATCCACTGAATGGATGTCAATGGGTTCCTCTGCCGAGGAAAGCATCTGCTCCATCTGGCTGTAATGCACAACCTGGTTCATTTCCGAGAAAAAGCGGCAGGCAAATGCCTGTCCGGCCTGCTGGTAGGACTGCTGAAGGTCCCCCAGCCGGTTGACACAGCATCCGATGCTGCCAAAATACTGTATATCCCTGTATGTATGCACCAGTTCCCCAAGATGGACCGCGCATTCCTTCATCCTGCGCTCCACCTCCTGCTCTGATTCCCCGGTCAAGATAAAGGCCCATCCCTCATCTCCCCGGTCAAATACAAGTATGTGGGACCTTCCCTCCATATGCTCCTCAATGGCCTCCTGGCAGGAAACCACTGCGTCGGACCATATGCTGGAGGGCCCGGACGGAATCAGCTTAAAAAGCATGAGCTGGTAAAAGGAAGCCGACAGTTCCAGGCCCAGCTCCTCCCCCCGTTCAAGGGCTTCTTTAAAATTAATCCGGCTGGTCACCAGGTCCCTGAACAGGCGCTGGCGCTCCAGCACCGTGTTCTCCGCCATCTCCAGGCGGTAGCGCTCCAGCATGCCTTCCTCTTCCCGCTCTTTCTCAATCACATCCGCCACCTTTTTCACTGCCTCCAGCAGTTTGGACGCGGTAATGGGCTTTAAGAGGTAATCCGTGACCCCGATGTGGATGGCCTGTTTCGCATAGTCAAACTCATTATAACCGCTGAGGATGATGATCTTGATTTTAGGAAATTCCTTTTTCACCAGCTCTGAAAGCTCCAGTCCATCCATGAACGGCATACGGATATCCGTAATCAGGATGTCCGGCTGCGCTTTCTTTATCATGGGATACGCCAGCTCCCCGTCGCTTGCCTCACCTGCAAATATAAGGCCCTCCTTTTCCCACGGAATGTTGTTCTTGATCCCATTGCGCATGACGACCTCATCTTCCACAAGAAATACCTTTATCATAACACCTGCCCGCCCCTCTTATGCAATTCAGTCCTGCACGACCCATTTTCCTGCCATCAGGTCCGTAAAGTCCAACTGTTTGTTGTTACTTAGTATAGAATATAAGCAGGCTAATTTCAAGATATTTCCTTTCTGCCTGAAAAACCGCGCAAAAAAACAGGGACAGACCCTTCGTCCGGGACGAAACCGTCTTCCCCTGTCAATCAGCCAGCCAATGCCGGCCCTGCCGCTGTTATTTGTTTTTCCTGTTTATCCACTCCGTGGAGACATCCATGGCAGCCCTGCACGCCCTTGTCTGGTCCAGGGAATTAAGCATGACAAAATCATGGATCATGGCCTGGAAACGGATGGCGGTCACGTCCACCCCGGCTTCCCTCAGGCGCCTGGCATAGGCCTCGCCTTCATCCCGGAGCACATCGGCTTCCCCATTGAGGATCATGGCAGGGGGCAGCCCTTTCAGCTGGTCCCTTACAGCCCTGAGCGGGGATGCGGTTATCTGGTTCCGGTCCTTCTGGCAAATGGTGTACTGGTTCCAGAACCACTCCATCCCGGCCCGGTACAGGTAGTACCCTTCCGCGAATTCACGGTAGCTGCATGTGTCAAAGCAGGCATTGGTCACAGGATAGTACAGCAGCTGCTTCTGGATGAGCGGCCCTTTCCTGTACTTTGCCATGATTGTCATCACCGTGGCCATATTGCCTCCCACGCTGTCCCCGGCCACGGTCAGTGTGCCCGGATTGGCGGTAAAGCCCATGGACCGCACCAGTTCCGGCACCATGCACATCACGCTGTAGCACTGCTCAATGGCCACAGGATAACGCGCTTCCGGGGAACGGCTGTATTCCGGGAAGATGAGCAGGGAACCGGTCCTGGCAGCCAGTTCACGCACCAGCTTCTCATGGGTATGATAGCTGCCGAACACCCAGCCGGCGCCGTGGATGAAAAAAATCACATCAGCCAGCGCCGGCGTATTGCCCGGATCCACCAGGTAAACCGGTATCGTCCCCCATCTTCCTGTATTGACACTGACCCGGCTGACCTTGGCTGGATATTTGTACACCGGACTGTCCTGCGCCTTTTCCAGCACCATCCGTCCCTGGGCAGGAGGAAGTTCAAAAATAAGGGGTGGTTTAGAATTGGCCTCACAGACAGCTTCCGCTTCTGCCTCCAGTGGTACACAACGTTTCATATGGTAACTCCTCTTTGGGCTGCCTGGGCTGTGTTTGAACATTGCTTTCCGGCAGCACCTGTTTCTTTATAACCAGGATATTCCGTTTCTTCCATTATGCCCCTGAAAAACATGATTCTTTCTTATTTTTCCATGCCTTCCTTATACTTGGTGATGTCATGGCATGCCAGGAGGCAGGCTTCCTTCTTCCTCCAGCGGATCAGGGAAGCATCTGCCAGCGACCACACCTTAAGGATAGGGTTATATACCTCCAGCGTACAGTTGATTTTCTGGTCAATATCCTTCATCGGGCATTTGCTGCAGGGCTCATCTTTGCAGAAAAACGCTTCATGGCACCGCATCCCCACCCTGGAATCCGGCGCAAGCCTGTGGGTCTTCTCATTGATGTACAGAAGCTCCTTTGTCTTTGCATCCACCACATATATCCATGAATCCTGGTGGTCCAGCACCGTGCACAGGTCCTCCGCCAGTTCCATGGCATTGTCCTGGGCCCTGCGCTTAAGAAGGAACAGGGACAGCAGTTCGGAGATGAATGACAGGATTTCTATCTGGCTGATGGTCCACATGCATTTGGACGTGCAGTCGTCAAAGCCTACCCAGCCCTTAAATTCACCGTTATCCTTGATTGCGCACTGAAGCATGGACTGAATCCCCTGCCTGGCCAGCATTTCCCTTATGTCCTCCGGGAACCTGCTTATATCATCACAGTAAAGGACCCCCCTCTCATTGAAAAAGCTTTTGTAGTCCGCGCTCATATCATCGTAGGACATATCCTGCAGCATATCCTTCTGGGATTCAATCCCTTCCCTGCACCACTCAAATGTATTGCTGTAGGACCGGCCGTCCTCTGAATTCTCAAATATATATGCCCGGCTTACCTGAAGGCGCTCCCCCAACAGTTCCAGCACATTCTCAACCGCCCGGTCCAGCTGCACCGCCTTGCTGAAGATATTAAAGGCCCGTGGAAGAAGGTCATTTAACACCCCCCGCTGCCTTCCTCTGATTCTATGGTGGTGTTGGCAGCTGTCTGCCTTGGGGCATTCTGGCCGTAGGCCTTGTTCTCCATGGACTGTTCGTAAATCTGGTATTGTTTTTTGCCGCAGGCCTTTGCATGGTACAGGGCCACATCCGCTTTTGGGAACAGGGTCTGGAAATCCTCCCCATCTTCCGGGCACACCGCAATCCCCGTGCTGCATGTGATGCTGCAGTCCTTGGGCAGTTCCTCCAGAACCCGGTCAAAGCATTCCAGGATACGGTCCGCAACCGCCATGACCTGGCCCTCACCCAGCGCTCCCTGAAGAATGGCCATGAACTCATCCCCGCCGATACGCGATACAATATCGCTGCTTCTGAACAGATGTGAAAGCTGGGCCACAATCTTTGTAAGCACGGCATCGCCGAACATATGGCCGTACCTATCATTGACCATCTTAAAGTTATCAATGTCAATGATGAACAGGGCCAGTCCCTCCCCCTCTTCCCGGTTCGCCAGCATGTATTCAATCTTCTGACGGGCGGATGCCTTATTGTACAGCTTGGTGAGGGTATCCCGTTCAGCCCTGGCCTTCAGTTCCTGGGCCGCTGTTTTCTCATCATTGATATCTATCACGATCCCGACCGCCTTACACGGCCTTCCCTGGTCATCGAACTGCATGGTTGCCCTAAGCTTGCACCATTGGTAACGGCCCCTGGAATCCGATACCTTGAACTCCAGTTCCCCATAGCGCCTGCCGGAACGCATCTCATTGATAAATACCCCAAAAGGAGCCATGTCCTCGGGATGGAGATGGGATATCTTGGGTATCCGCTCCGATGCCCTGGTGGAAATAGGGTCATATCCGAACTTTGATTTCCAGTTGGAGGAATAGGCAACCGTATCTGTTTCCACATCCCACTCAAAAAAGATATCGTTAGTCTGCTCCATGACAATCTTATACCGTTCCAGGCCAAGGCGCAGTTCCTCCTGGGCATGTTTTGTCTGGTTGATATCAATGACCACGCTGTAAAGGTACTCCTGTCCCTGCCGGTCAGTCATCAGGCAGCCCTTGGTCAGCACCCAGCTGATGCATCCATATGCGTCAACCACCCTGTGCTCCAGTTCAAATTCACTTCCCCGGTTCAGCTGGTCCAGCAGCTCCTTCCTGACACGTCCCCGGTCCTCCGGATGGATGATTTCCAGATAGCGGTCATTAAACTTACTGCGGACAACCTCCCTATCATATCCCATGAATCCGTCATCCATATCAAGGATGGTAAGCCACTGGTCATTGCGGTAACGGGATATACCCTTTAATATCTGATGGAGGATCTGGCTTTCATCCGCATGACGGGAGGGGGCTGATTCTCCGCTCCCGTCCGGATCCTCCAGGGCTTTCCACAAAAGCAGGGCCTTTCTCTGGCGGGGATGCTCCGTATCAATCCTGAGTATGGTCAGTTCATACCAGCGCCATTCCAGTCCTTCCCGGACACGGTGCTTCCAGGACTGCTTTAACAGCCCCTCCGCAAAAAACTCAGGCATTCCTTCCTTCCATGCAATCTGCATGTACTCCTGGTCTTCCGGTCTGACCATCTCAGAAATATACCGAGCAGCCGCATCCTCCAGGCGCTCGCCCTGGAAGGCGCGCTTAATCCGGAGATTGGGCGCATATACCAGATGATAGCTTCCCGTAGAAAAATCCACCTCAGCCACCATCGTATTCTCGTAACGCAGCATGGCCAGGTACTTCAGCTGCTCCAACTGCAGCGCGCTGACACGGCTCTCAGCCGCGGCCTGCTCCTTATTCTGCATGTGAAGCGGGTTCCCTGAGGGCACGTTGCCGTCAGCATACTTCTGGCACAGGGCAGAAAGCACCGGCAGCACCAGCTTAAAGCATTCCATCAGCCTGGGGGAGTATATGCCGCATTCCCCATTGAGGATCATGTTGGCCGCCTGCTGGTAAGGGATTGCCTTCTTGTACACCCGATCCGAGGTCAGGGCGTCAAATGCATCCACCACCGACACTGCCTGGGCGCAGATTGGGATGGCGTCCCCACAGAGCCCCTCCGGGTATCCCTTTCCATCCCACCGTTCGTGATGATAGCGGCAGATATTATAGGCATACTGCAGATATTCCTTATCACTCATCCGCCCCAGGCTCTCCAGGATCTGGCACCCCTTGGTGGTATGGGTCTTCATGATTTCAAACTCTTCCGGCGTCAGGCGCCCGGGCTTGTTGAGGATACGGTCCTCAATGGCAATCTTGCCGATGTCATGGAGGGCTGAGGCAGATGCAATCACCTCAATCTTATGCTGGTCCAATCCGTATTCCGGACAGTTTTGGGCCAATTCCTGAAGGAGGACCCTGGTAAGGAGACGGATCCGCTTGATGTGCTGCCCGGATTCCAGGCTCCTGTACTCAATGACAGAGGACAGGGCGTCCACCAGCACGTCATTGGACTCCTTCAGCTTATGGGCCTGCTGGTCCACCATGTCCTCCAGGTTATGCTTATGCAGGTAAAGCTCAATGATATTATGTACGCGCCGCTTCACCACATGAGGTTCAAATGGCTTTACAATGATGTCCGAGGCGCCCAGGTCAAAGGAATGCAGTTCCCCTTCCAGGGAATTATCTGCCGTAATGACCACCACCGGCACCTCATCCAGGAGTCCGCTGCCCCCCATCTCCTTCATTACCTGATATCCATCCATAACAGGCATTACCACATCCAGCAGCATGATTGCTATATTGCCGTGATACTGCTTCAGGAGCAGAAGGGCCTGTTCTCCGTTCTCAGCTTCCAACAGATGATACTCTTCCTGGAACAGACCGCTCAGTATGACCCGGTTGACCTCCATATCATCTACTATCAGAATCGTATCTCGCTGACCCATGTCAATTCTTCCTCTCTACGGATTCCCCTGAATCCGCACTTCCGTTCCATGGAGTATTTTTAAAGTAATCCTTTTTTCAGGATTCCGCAGATTTCATCATATGCGGCTTTCAGGTCAGGGAATGTTCCGGCTGCCGCCCCATAATCGCCGTCCCTTATGAGACTCACCATCTCCGATGAAATATTATAAAGCTTTGTAAGACCCAGATTAGCCGTCAATCCCTTAAAGGTATGGGTGGCTGTCAGGGCCAGCTGCGCATCCCCGGCCTTAAATGCATCCGTCACCATCCCAAAGGTGGGGTCGGACAAAAACTTATTAAGGAACCTCTCATAAAGCCCTGAATTGCCGCTGAACCGCCTCACCGCACCCTCTGTGTCCACTCCAGCCTCCTGAAGTGTAAGTATTGTATTTAACTCCATAATGCCTCCTTCTACCGGAACCGGACATGGGCATTTCCCACACCAACGCCGTTTTTATACCTGTTTTTTAATACCTGTTATCTGATTTATCTTTTTCAGGTCCTATATTCTTATACACATGCTTTCATTTTAGCATATCCCATTGTAAATTACACCTGTATTTTGTAAAATCCCGGCCCTGTCCCAAAGGGCGCGTAAGGCCCATGGGCGCACAAAAAAAGAACCTTTGTAATCCAACAAAGATTCCTCTTCTAAATAACAGTGCGGGAGATGGGACTTGAACCCACACGAGCATACACCCACAAGATCCTTAGTCTTGCCTGTCTGCCAATTCCAGCACTCCCGCAACACGAATGATAGTATATCACAGAGTTTTTAAATTGGCAACTATTTTTTGAAATTTTTTCTAATTTTTTTTATCTGGTAATCTCAGGAAATTTTTTTTAAAATAGTGTTGACAAAAAGGCCAACCTATCTTATAATAACTTTCGTTGCCTGAGACAAAACAGTTCAGTGCAAAACGCAGAAGTGGCGGAATTGGCAGACGCGCACGGTTCAGGTCCGTGTGGTAGTAAT
>OCAS01001194.1_pt1 | contig 14197 bp, 19 predicted proteins | sample 1550751 | NCBI WGS metagenome assembly OCAS01 (sample SAMEA2580301, study PRJEB22360) | human gut metagenome | biome: human gut; feature: human-associated habitat; material: faeces | place: Denmark | collected 2008/2010
TATACATAATATACGCGATAAGAATTTACATTTCCTACCATTATGCGAAGTTATAACTATATCGGTGCGAAAGTGCCGATTATTTCTTTTTGCTATAAAATCAATCAAATTCATGCGTAAATCCAACCTTTTCATATAATTTATTTATATCACTCATTGTTAAAACTTTTTGATTAGTAGCAATCAAATGACTATTTATAATACTTAAATCATTTGGATTTATTTTATTAAGACCTTTTTTCATTAATTTCAAGAAAAAATCATTATCAACCACACATAGCATAGCCATAAGTTTACTAAGATTACGGTCAACGTAATTTTTTTTCTTTTGAATACTTGTTTGATATGAGTTAGGAAGGAGTCTTAATTTTTCAGTATCATGCAAAAATCTTTCCCATACTTCCCATGTAGGTATTCTACTTTTGATTGTATCACTATAACCGCTTTCCTTAAAATCAAGATAATTATATATTATCTTAAAAAGGAAACTGTCCATTTTAAAATCATGATCCATAAGCAGTGTAACCAACTGATTACTATGAGTCTTTTTAAAACGTATTTCCAACCTTGTCCAAAACTTAATTGCATCACTAACAAGATAACCACCATTAATACGTTCACGCAGCTTATCATATATAACTATATAAATATCACTGCTCATACTTCCAAATTTAAGAGAACTAGATTCACTTAAACCATCTTTTAAATTTAACTGTTCTATATAAGTAGACTGTTTAAATCTTGTTGCCAACTCCCCTTTTTTTATCTTTTTACGTAACTGATTGACAGTGAAATATTTCTTATACATATCTATAGCAATGTCAATACGTGTAAAATGATATGAAGTAGAAAGAATTTTTTCAAAAAAATACTGCCATGAAAATAACTGTTCATATTCTCTACAAGCCGAACCACTCAATAAAATATGTACTCCCATTTGCTCATTTTTTGTATTATACATAACATGCATTTTAGAATACACTGTATAAGTAGTGTTATATCCAAAACGACCGCTCTCAGTTTTTGTAATATTAGCACTGTCTATAGTAACACTAAAAAGCATTAAAAGCACATCATCTACAGTACTTTTTTGAATAGTAACTTGAACCCAGTCTATACACACATCTAAATCTGGAATTTCACCGATATTATCAATATTTTCATGCGTTAAATCATTCATAACAACACCCCTTTTATGTAGTTTCCACCCCCCTATCAGAACTCGGGGGATAGAACCAAATTACTGCACTATTCCAAGAATAGAAATAACAATAAAATGGCCCCAATAAACAAATAAAAACAAAATAAAATAAGCAAAACAAATAATAACAACAAGTCGCAAGCTCCATAAACCTTGTAAAAAATTAGAACTGTAACAAGAAGATACGAACGGTTTAAACTCTAAGAACCAACTCATAACTACGTTAATCGTCGAACCTTAGAGTAATTTATATCTTTTTTTATAATAATCAATAAGAGTTAATCAAAAGTATTAAAGGTATCATATAAAGAATAATACTTCTTATTAGCCTTAAAATACTCACTTCCAACTTTTTCTTTTATCGGATACCAAACACGTACACAAACAAAAAGTTTACCTAAAGCAAATGACGATAATATAAAACCTGCTTTACCAAAATTAGATACCTTACGATGTATACATTCATATTCAATTAGAGAACGAATTTGTCTGTCTATCATACGGTCGAACTGTGCAATTAATAAAATATCATATCCATACTTGCGATGATTAGTAAAAAAACCTAACCATTCCGAACGACCTTTAACATTCCATTCTCTAGCATTAAAAATGAGCTGACATTCATCTAAAACGAGCATTATAGCGCCCTCTTTAAAATTATGAGTTTTAAAATATTCTTTAGCGAAAAGTCTTAATTTTTGAGGTGTAAGAGTATTATTAGAAACCTCTAAAAAAGTACCATTAAACTTTTTAATATTATCCTTATTAATATTGAAATTAGCTACAACACAACTTTTAGAACGCATACGATTGTAAATAACCCTTGCACAATGCAAACTTTTTCCACTTCCTGGAGTACCGCTATATAAAGTGATCATATTTCCTCCTATCCACTAATAAATACAGCTATAACAAACATAAATAAAATTTTTAACATATTAATCACCTATTACTTTAATCCAGCGCATAATTATCTGGTAAATATAAAACAGACTTATAACTGTAAGCCACAACCCGCCAATGTAAATAAAATCTCTAAACGGTATAAACCAGTTAACCCAACCAAGATAAGGTATATTACTAAAAGTATTTAATAAATCACTAAAAGGACTTTTAGGTAAAACACTTAAAAGTGTATTAGCAAAATCGGTTAAAGCATTCAAAAGCCACTCAAATATACTTAAAAATATATCCATGTTTATACCTACCCTTTTATAAGATTTCTAGTAACCATTGTAAGTCCTAAAACGAACAGTAAGTCAAAAAGAGTTCTTGCAACTAAAGCAACACTTTCATATTCCTTTAAATCAACCTTTACAGTTCCTTTAGTTCCTAATATCTCATAATCCCATTTAAAATTAGGCGCCTCTGGTTCCGCTGCTAAACAACCTATAAATTTTATAAGGTCAAAGGGAATGCAAAACGGAAAATATTCTTTCCAATTAAGCTTTCCAGGTACATCATAATCGCCTAGAAAATCTCCAACCGTAGGGATGACATAATCAGGATCATCTATGTCGACATCCTCATCCGTGTTTTCTATCGGTGTATCTTTTGTAATATCTCCCGTATAGTCATTAGGAATCGTTCCAATATCTGGCAATGGGAATGGCAGAGGAACGGGAACAGGTCTATCTAAATTAGGAATATACTGATTTGGAATACTCCAACTGCCAGGATAATCTATAACACCCTCTGGTGTATAAGTAGCATCAGGTGCAACATATCGAGGAATTGCAATATCGTCAATATCGCCATAATTTATATAACTATCGTCCAGTAAAGTTAAATCCGTATTTGTAGCTTTATTAGTAACCCATGGCGGATCTAATTCCAAGCCAAGATTAAGAGGGTCGACCCATTTATTACCAAGATACAAAGCATTAGTATTGCCATAATTAATAGTAAAATAATTACCGAATACACTCATAAAAAGTATATCTTCAAGATTAATTCTATTTAAATTACTGGAACTCGTACCATCGGAATTATAAGAATAAAAACGTAAATCACCAATAGGACTTAAATTACCCGTTGTATACTTACCGCGCTTAGCTTGTATATAAGTTTCACCAAAAATCAATCGAGTTAAATACAAAGAATTATCGGATATAGTGTCCTTAGTACTTAAAACATAAACATTCCTTATTGTTGTTATGACAATACCACTAGCACCTAAAAAAAGATAATCTAAATTCGGATTGTTAAGAGGATTACCTGGAGAACGAAACAACATAGTATCACCCATAGTAATAAAATCGGTTACACCGTCTACAATTTCAACATCACCAACATAACTATTTCCATTACTTGTGTGAAAAATATCATAAACCGCATGTCCTATTTCAGTTCCAAGAGAATTAAAAGCATCTAACGCAACCTTTCCCGTATACATTGCCCCTTCTATCAATGCATTAAACTTGTCTTTAACAGTGCCTGCGAGCGTTTCGCCAAAACGATTAAAACCGTCAACAACATTACTGCATGCATCAATTAAGTCAGCACCGTCTAAATCTTTAGCAACTGTAACTCCACACAATCCAAGAATAGTAAGAGTACCCGCGACCAAAGCAGTAGTAAGAATCTCAGCTTCAACCTCTTTATAATTAGAATAAATAGGAGCAAAAGCACAAACAAGACACGTAGCAACAATCATTATTTTTCTAACAATCTTTTTTTTAGCTTTTCTATAAAATCTAAGAATATGATCACTTATCTTTTTTAGTTTTTTCATAAAAATACATATTTAAGGAAAATTAAAACGTGAGGATAACCCCACGTTTTTACTAGGCTTTGTTACCCAACATTTTAAAAGATTTAATAGCAAATCTAACAACTAACATTGCAGTAATTAAACCCATACCAATAGGTAAAACATCACCTAAAATAGACTGACATGAAGTAACACTTGTACTAAATGCAGTTGTAAGCGCTGTTGTAATTCCTTCCATTTTCCTTTTCTCCTTTCTTAGAAAAATATTTTATATATAAAACCGATTGTATAACCGATAAAATATAACAAACATAAGAATAATAAACCCGTTACAATCCCTATTGGAATAAGAGCTAATACCTCATTAAAAGTATCTATATTAACTAATATCAGGGGCGCAAATTCTTCCATAAGGCACCTCCCAATAAAACACCAATAATAACACATAACAAGAACATATTAATAATTTGAATATTATTAATACTATCTATCATATTTAAAGTATTTATTTGATAAGTAGTATCAATTTCAGTTGTTTGAACTTCTTCAGTTGTTTGAACTTCCTTTGACTGTTCAATATCTTCGGTTGGTTGACTTGTTTGTTCGTCCTGGTTTTCGTTCATACTCTACACGTCGCACGAGGGAACCCGTACCCTCCGCACTCCGTGCAGAGGATTACGAAATTCTAGACTAATAAACTAGTAACCTTACCGTATTTATTATAATTAAATTCACATTCGACCCCAACCAAAGTCAAAGAACCAATAGCATCTAACATACTGTTAAAAACTTGATTATTAACAAAACATTTATCACACATAACACCTTCAAGATGATTGTCCAACTCCTCAGGATCTTCAGTAAAGTATAAAGAATGACCCTCAATCAAATCACCATCTTTAGTTTTAAAGCTTACACTTCTAGTACCAATAATTTTTTTCATTTTTCTTTTCCTCTTTTCTTTATTTTTCATTTAATTAAATAACGTTGTATAATATTCAAACAAACAAAATATAACTATTTGATATATTTATAATAACAAAAAATATTACATATTGCAATATGTAATATTACATTTAGTTATATTATAGTGTAAAAAAATTTCAATAGGTTATAATGAAATTGTGAGGTGATAGCATGAACGGAAATAAATTACAAAAATTAAGAAAAAATAACAATTTAACACAAAAACAATTTTGTAAGATATTTAAAATATCACAACCAACATTATCACTATGGGAATATGAAGAAAGAGAACCAGATACAAAAATGCTTAAACAATTAGCAAACTATTTTAATGTATCGATCGACTACTTATTAGATAACGAAGAAAGCATAAAAGAAAACGAATTAGTAAAACTAGAAAGAAAACTAAAAAAAGATGATAAAGAAAGATTAATAATAATATTAAAAACAATGTTTCCAAACGAATATGAAGAAACAAAAAAAGAGCAACTATAGTTGCTCTCTATCTAAATCTATTATATAAAAATACCTAAATTCCAATGGGTAAAAAGAAATTTGGACATAGTAGTAAACTAATTCCCAACCGTAATTATCAACATAATGTATATCTTTCATATTAGACATAACATTAACTTTAATCTTTATATAATTACCCTTTCGCCAAACAGTCACATAATGTTCGCTAAGCCAAGAAAACTTAGCTGACTTTTCAACAATAACAGTTTTATTAGATTTCTTTAACCTCTCAATTTCAGCTTCTAGATTTCTAATGCGCTGTTGTTGTTGTCTTATTACATACTTGTCCTTATTATACATAATATACGCGATAAGAATTTACATTTCCTACCATTATGCGAAGTTATATATGTTATATCTACTTTACTAATTATAAGAGGTAAGGAGTTTTTAATATTCCTTACCTTTCTTGATTTTATCCATTTCAAATGAATCATATAAATTTGTTACATATTCACCATTGAAACAAGCTAAACATAAACTACATTTATGTTTTTCTTTATTAAAATGGATAGATTTATCAATTCCTTCTTCAGTAATAAAGGCAAGTGAATCAGCTTCAATATAATTGCATAATTCATTAACATTCAAACGATTAGAAATTAATTCGTCCATGGTTGACATATCAACACCATAAAAACAAGGATATTTGATTGCTGGTGAAGCAATTCTTACATGCACTTCTCTAGCACCAGCTTCTTTTAACAATCGTACAATTCTTTTAGAGGTAGTTCCACGTACAATTGAATCATCAATCATAACAACACGTTTTCCTTTAACAATTGAAGAAACTGCAGATAATTTCATTCGAACACCCTGCTCTCTCATTTCTTGAGTAGGTTGAATAAAAGTACGACCTACATATTTATTCTTAATCAGACCCATTTCATAAGGAATATTAGCTGCTTCTGCATATCCGATTGCAGCAGAAATAGAAGAATCAGGAACACCAATAACTAAATCAGCTTCTACTGGTGCTTCTTTAAATAATTGTTTACCAGCAAGTTTTCTAGTTGTATGAACATTTATTCCATCTAAATTACTATCTGGTCGTGAAAAATAAATATATTCCATTGCACATATTTTATCAGTAACATCATTTGTATAAAGCTTTGATTTGATTTGACCGTCTTTGACTCTAACGATTTCACCAGGTTCTAAATCACGAACAAATTTTGCACCAACAACTTCAAATGCACACGTTTCTGATGAAAATACATATGCCCCATTAGGCAATTGACCAATAGAAACAGGTCGCAAACCATACTTATCTCTTGCTACATACAAAGCATTCTCAATCAAAATCAAAAAGGCAAATGCACCATCAAGTTTGTTTAAGGAATTACAAATACGATCAATCATATGACCTTCTTCACGCATAATTAAATGACCTAAAATCTCAGTATCTGAAGAACTAGAAAAAATGCTTCCTTTTTTTTCTAAGTCCGCCTTTAAGACATTGGCATTAACAATATTTCCATTGTGTGCAATTCCTAAAGATCCATTTAAGGTTCTAAATAATAATGGCTGAACATTAGCAATTCCACCACCACCAGCTGTTGAATAACGAACATGACCAATAGCATGATCACCTTTCATTTTGCTAATTTTATCTTGATCAAATACTTCAGTAACTAGCCCTTCACCCTTTTGAATTGACAAAGCTTCTTTATTTTTTACAACAATACCAGCAGCTTCTTGCCCCCGGTGTTGTAAACTATGTAATCCATAGTAGCACATTGCTGCAGCATTTTCATATCCACAAACTGCAAATACTCCACATTCCTCATGTAATTCTCGATCTTTTGAAAACATTAACTAACCTCCTCTTAAATACTTTTACATTTTATAATGCAGAGATAGGTTAGTCAATAAAAAATAGGTATTATAGGCACTCATTTATATAAAATTTATTATCTTGACAACTATTTTTTAAAAAATTGGTCAACATTGTACATATATACGTACAATCACCAATTATTTCATTGTTTAAATCACTTTCAATAATCAGTTCTTTGTTTGTTTTTGATAAGAAACAAACGATTTTATTTAGACTTTCATAATTAGTATAGATTATTTCACTGACCTCAATTTTAGAAGCACTTTCATGATAAATTGCATATCCAATTATTTTAGCATTATCATAAAATAATTTTATTCGATCATTATAAGCACGGCAACGTGCAATTAAGTAATTTTGGTAATAGTCGATATCTCTTTTACGATAACCATTAAAATCTTTTGTGAAATCATTATATAATTTAAGTGAATTTACAAAATCCAGATCTTCAATAACTGTTAAATCATAATCATTTTGATATGATTTTTTGTCAACATTTGTAATTTTATGATAATAATCTTTATTAAATCCAAAATTATAATAAATTTCTGGCATGTAAGCTTGAAGTAAAATCTTTTGACCAGCATATTTTGGCAAGTTAAGCACATAGTTCATTAACTTTTTCATCATTCCTTGCTTTTGATAATTCTTATTAGTAGCAACACCAAGAATAAAGTATGCCTTTATCTCCTGATTATCCAGAACAATGGTATATGGGACTATTTGCATCATTGAAACAAGGAAGTTGTTATTTTTTAATAGATATGTATTTTCTTTGCTGTAACATTTCATAAAATAAAAGTTAGTTGTTTGCTTGTCTTCATCTTCAAAACTATCACGCCATAGGTCAATAATTGAATGCAGATCATTATCTGCTGCCGGCATAATTGATAGGTTATTAGGAACAATATTATATTTCTTAACCATTTTAACTGGGTGCAGCATTTGTTTAGCACGGCGTAGTGATTCTAATCCCATATCTTCCTCACGGTTAACAAATTCATAACCCTCAAAATTTCGTTCTAGGAAGAATTTACCAATTGCCACATATAATCCTCTAATATCTTTATTAGCCTTCTCTACGTGAATTTGAACGGTACTGTGTTTAAGTGGGGAACCAATAATAAATGCTTCTAACTGTCCGTTAATGTAAATACAGCCAGTTTTTATTTCCAATTCATGACGATGTACTAACAAGTAGACAATCCCGATATACTCAGAAATAACACTCTCTTCTATTCGATGAGAAAAATCCCATTTTTTGAGACACTGTAAAACATTATCAACATCTTCATCTTCAATTTCTTTATAAATATAATTCGGATTTTCTTTAACAAACGCATTAAAGTGATTTCTTCTCTTTTGCATTTTTTTTCCTGCCAAAGATTCTAGAGATTTTTTTGTATAGACATAATCATCAAAATCTTCATTATGCAAATACAAAAACTTATCTCCATATCTTTCTTTAATTAAACTCATAGATTCTTCAACAGCTAAATCGATTCTAAAAAGAAAGTTATGCTCTTTAGCATAGTTTTGCATATATTCGATTGCTTCATAGTAGTACTCTGGTTTGCAAAAAGGCATTGCAAAAAACTTTTCGTCTAAATATGTGTGTAACATAACCATGAAATTATCTTTTATTTCATAATATATTTCATATTCATGATCCCACATCATCATTGTGACAAAATTAGAATTATAGCCCTCATAATTTGCATCGTCTAAATATTTTTTTATTTTGTGATAATCGTTTAATAATAATTTTCGCATATTACTCCTATTGTTTTATTTACCTAGCATTGCATTAATAAATTGTTTGGCAGTTCTTCCTGAAAATCCACCGTGACGAATTTCCCAAGTTAATGCTTTTTGATGCAATTCGTTACGCTCCATCATTAAACCATATTGTTCGGCTAAACCATCAACAATATCTAAATAATTTTGACGATCTGGATGCATAAATAAAATTTTAACACCAAATCTTGAACTTAATGATGTTTTTTCTTGTTTAGCATCATTTACATTAACCTCATCCTGATCTTGACGATCACCCCATGTTTGTTTTACTAAATGACGGCGATTACTTGTTGCATAAATCAAAATATTATCAGGTTTCTTTTCTAACCCGCCTTCAATGACTGCTTTTAAGTATTTATACTCAATTTCAAATTCCTCAAACGATAAATCATCCATGAATAATACAAATTTATAATTACGTGACTGTAATTCTTGAATAATACTAGGAAGATTTATAAACTGATGTTTATAAACTTCTATCATTCTTAGACCATCTTTATAATATTCGTTTAATAAAGCTTTAATACTACTTGATTTACCAGTTCCACTATCACCGTATAATAAAACATTGTTTGCTTTTTTTCCTGCTAAAAATGCCTCGGTATTTTGGGTAAGTTTTTCTTTTTGGCTTTCATAACCAATCAACTGATCTAGTCGCCCATTACCTATATGTATTATAGGACTAATTTGCTCATTTTCATAACGAAATGCTTTATTTAATCCAAATTTTCCAACTCCATACGTTAAAAAGAAGTTTTCTAATACATTATAAAATGATTCAACATCATTACAGGCAGTTAAATTGTCCTGTAATGTTTTTGAAACTTCGAATAGTTCAATATTAATGACAGGCTTTGAAGGTGTGAATCCTGTTATCAAATTTTGTTGTGCTAATGGCAAGACACTAAAATCCGTATTAAACATTTTGAAAATAATCTTAAAATCATTCATAACAATTTCTTTTAAATTAGCAGCTATTGTTTTTTTTCTTTCTAATGCTAGAGTAAATGAATTTTCATTATTAATTAACAAATAAGTTAATAAACTATTAAATAGATTATCGTACAAGTTGTATTTTTCAGCTAATTTAATTAACAATGAAACAAATTTACTGCTATTTTCAAGTTTCCCATCTACTACTTCAGTATATAATGCAAAACACTCAGCAATATCTTTATTTTTATACAATGGATTAAAAACTATTAAATCATTCATTTTACATTTTCCTTTCAACATAATGAAAAAGACGAGTTAACGTCTTTTAATTTTTAAAACTATGAATTGGTGCAGGAATTCTACCACCACGATTAATAAATTCAGCACATCCAAATTGGTTTACTGGCATTACAGGTGCATAACCCAATAGTCCCCCAAATTCTACTACTTCACCAACATTTTTACCGATTACAGGAATAATTCTAACAGCTGTGGTTTTTTGATTGATCATACCAATTGCCATTTCATCGGCAATGATTCCAGATAAAGTAGTGACTGGAGTATCTCCAGGAATCGCAATCATATCAAGTCCAACTGAACATACACATGTCATAGCTTCTAATTTTTCAAGTGTTAATGCGCCACGGTTTACAGCATCAATCATACCTTGATCTTCACTGACTGGAATAAATGCTCCACTTAATCCACCAACATATGAAGAAGCCATAACGCCACCTTTTTTAACTTGATCATTCAAGATTGCTAATGCAGCTGTTGTTCCTGGAGCACCAACACTATCCAAGCCCATTCCTTCTAAACAATCGGCGATACTATCACCGATTGCTGGAGTTGGAGCTAATGATAAATCGATGATTCCAAAAGGAATCCCCAATTTTTCCGACGCTTCTAAAGCAACTAATTGACCTACGCGAGTAATTTTAAACGCAGTTTTCTTGATAATTTCACATAACTCTCCAAAATCTTTTCCTTTGGCATTGGCAATAGCATTTTTAACAACACCCGGACCACTAACTCCAACATTGATAATTGCGTCTGCTTCACTAACCCCATGGAAAGCCCCAGCCATAAATGGATTATCGTCAGGTGCATTGCATAAAACAACTAACTTAGCACAACCAATAGAATCATTTTCCTTAGTTAAATCTGCAGTTTCATGAATGATTTCCCCCATTAATTTTACTGCATCCATATTAATACCAGTTTTAGTTGATCCAACATTTACCGAACTACAAACATTACTAGTAACTTTCATTGCTTCAGGAATTGAACGAATTAATAATTCTTCCGCCTTTGTCATTCCTTTGGAAACAATTGCTGTATAACCACCGATGAAATTAACTCCAGTTTCATGAGCACATTTATCCAATGTTTTAGCAATTTTAACAAAGTCCGCTGTTGATTTGCAAGCATTAGAGCCAACAAATCCAATTGGTGTTACTGAAATTCTTTTATTGACAATAGGAATTCCATATTTCATTTCGATTTGTTTACCCGTAGAGACTAGATTCTTAGCTACGGTAGTAATTTTTTTATAAATATTTTCACATAAAACATCAATATCATGATCCATACAGTCCAATAAACTGATCCCTAATGTAATTGTTCTCACATCAAGATTTTCTTGCTCAATCATTTTATTTGTTTCTGCTACTTCAAATAAATTAATCATTCCGATTCTCCTTAAATACGATGCATTTTATTAAAAATGTTTTCATGTTGTAATTTAATATTTACTCCGATTTCTTCACCTAATTTATCTAAATCTTCACAGATAGTTCCAAATTCTTCGGTAATTGAACTTAGTTCTACAATCATCATCATGTTAAAATAACCTTGAATGATAGTTTGAGAAATATCCAAGATATTAACTTGTTTTTCCGCTAAAAAACTACAAACCTTAGCAATAATTCCTACTTGATCTTTTCCTACTACTGTAATAATCCCCTTTTGCATACTATTACCTACCTCCTAATTATTTAGGATATTATATCATAGTTGTATACAATATAAAACCCCTATTTCTTGAAATTTCGTCAAAATAAAAACGGATAAATTTTATCCGTTTTTATTTAATCGTAAGGAATTATCTTCCCATTAATTTTTTAGCAAATTCGTAAACAGCTTTACCATTCATCATTCCGTAATCTTTCATTTCAATTACATCATAAGGAATATCTTTTCCAGTATCTGCAATAATTTTTTCAACTTCTTTTTTTGCATATCTAACTTGTGGGCCAAGTAATACACAATCTACAGTATCAATAATTTTTTCACCTTCTGTCAAAGGTAAAGCAAAGATTTCTACTTCTTCTCCAGCTTCTTTTGCTGCTACTTCCATTTTTGTTACTAATAAACTAGTAGACATACCTGCAGCACATACTAACATAATTCTTGTTGCCATAACTAACTCTCTCCTTTATTGTTAAATTTCATATAAAAAGGGCATCACAAAAAACGCCCGTTTTATCTTTTGTTATTTCAGTTTAAGCTTTTTGATTACCCAATCATTTTCATTGCAGCTTCAAATACAGCTTTACCGTTCATAGTTCCATAATCTCTCATATCGATTACATCAACAGGGATAGCTCCTGCTTTACGTCCAGCAGCCAATTTTTCAATAGCAGCTTTTTGGAATCTAACTTGTGGGCCAAGTAAAATACAATCTACTTCTTCTAATACTCTTGGTGCATCAGAGAATGGTAATGCAAAAATTTTACATTCAACACCTGCATCTTTAGCAGCACCTTCCATTTTTGTTACTAGTAAGCTAGTAGACATACCTGCTGAACACACTAATAAAATAGTTTTCATAATAATATACACTCCTTTTTTTTTACCTAAATTAATTTTACACCGAATGGCTTAGAATGTAAACACTTTCTTGGCTGAAATGCTTTATTTTTTTACAATTAAAAATGAATTTTTTAGTAAAAAATAACTTCTACTCTTAGTTAATAAATCTTACCATTTTAAAATTTTCCTTGTTAGAATCATCAATTTTTAAAGCTCTTTAACACCGTTTTTTTGAAGTGGAATTATAAAAAAAGAATCTAAAAATTTTAATTTTTCTTTTATAAAATATTTCAAATAAATCTTTTTTTATAGTATAACAGACGCTATTCTTCTGTACTTGTCTAGACCATTGGTGTCAAAGAATAATTATCTTTATTTTTATCCTTTTTCAAATATGTTATGATAGATAAAGAAGGAAGTGATTTTACATGCAGGTATTAGTAATTAGTGATACTCATTTACAAAATGAATTATTTCAAAAAATTAATCAAACATATCCTAAGATGGATTATTATTTACATTGTGGAGATTCATCCTTAAAAAAAGATGATTTCTTGTTAAACAAATATTATACTGTAAAAGGTAATCATGATGATGAAGATTTTCCAGTCAATATTATTTTAGAAATTGGAAAATATCGCTGTTTAATTACTCATGGAAATGCTTACGATATATACTACGGAAATGATAAAATAAAGCAATATATGATTGCTAATAATATTGATATCTGTTTTCACGGACATACTCATGTTCCTGCATATACCCAAATTGGTAACCGTTATATTATTAATCCAGGCAGTGTGATGATCAATCGAGGTTCATATGGTTTCGGAACCTTTGCAATCGTGGAAATCGGTGATACTATAAAAGTAAATTATTATAATAGTGAAACTTTTGAAGAATGCTCAAAAATGGTTCTAGACGATGGAAAAATCGTTTTAGAAGAATTTAAGCAAATACTAAAATAGAAGTGAGATTTAAAATTTCTCACTTCTATTTTTTTCTTCATTTCGCTTACGCTTATATTCAATCATAAACATTACTTCTTTTAAATCTTCATCCGGTAACTCTGTTAACAACCGTGCGATATTAGCAATATTATAGTAGTCGTATTTTTTACCACTCATTATTTCTTCTACACTTCGTCCATATAAGTTAGAAAATATTCTTAATTCCCCTACTGTAATATCCCTCTTACCATTTTCAATATCTGAAATGGCTGAATGTGGTACTTTTAAATAAGCAGCAACATCCTTTTGTGTCAGGTGTTTGAAATTCCGATAAGATTTTAATCGTGCCGCTAAATCTTTATCAATCATCATTATACCTCCGATAAATAGATTTTAGCATTTTCCTTATTTTTCTTCAATAAGATTTTGTATATTTATAATTTATTTCGACAAATAATAAT
>OCAS01001201.1_pt1 | contig 14123 bp, 12 predicted proteins | sample 1550751 | NCBI WGS metagenome assembly OCAS01 (sample SAMEA2580301, study PRJEB22360) | human gut metagenome | biome: human gut; feature: human-associated habitat; material: faeces | place: Denmark | collected 2008/2010
TCCATGAACGGAAGAATATCCGCCTTCCAGGGAACAAGCCACAGCTATGTATCAAAGAGAACTGCAGAAGTTCTTGGACGTCCTTATGACTCCCTTAAAACAGTGGTTTGCCACCTGGGCAACGGCTCCAGCATCTCAGCTGTCCTCAACGGAAAATCCGTGGACACCAGCATGGGACTGACTCCATTGGAGGGACTTGTGATGGGAACCAGAAGCGGCGATGTGGATCCCGGCGCCCTGCAGTTCATCATGCACAAAGAGAATATGGATATTGACCAGATGTTAAACGTGCTGAACAAGAAGTCCGGCGTATACGGTATGTCCGGTGTTTCCAGCGACTTCCGCGATGTGGAGAACGCTGCAAATGACGGCAATAAGAAGGCAGAGGTTGCGCTGGAATCATTTGCTTACCGGGTAGCTAAATACGTGGGAGCATACGCAGCTGCAATGAGCGGTGTGGACGCAATTGCCTTCACCGCAGGCGTGGGTGAGAATGACAAGATTACCAGAAAGAAAGTGTGCGAGTATCTGGGATTCCTGGGAATTGAAATTGACGACGAGGCCAATTCCAAGAGGGGACAGGAAATCGTAATTTCCACTCCTGATTCCAAGGTAAGCGTACTGGTTATTCCTACCAACGAGGAGCTGGCAATTGCCAGAGAAACACTTGCGTTAGTGAAATAAGTATAACGGAGTGGTGAAAAGCTGGCGTACATGTGATTTTAACACATGTACGCCGGCTTTTGTCCTGGTTTCCGGGATGGCGGTCAATGGCCTGGGACAGGACATCGGATAATATAAATAACAAAATCCGGCAATACTCTCCAGGTACACACCGGTATGCAAAACAGTACACAACTTCTGGAAAAAAAACGGAAATATAGTTGACAAAATGTGCAATGGTATGTATAATGCAAGAGATGCGTATTAGGAGGTTAATATGCTAATTAACTTATCTGAGCTGTTTCCCGTTGAGGGAAAGTCCAAAACATATACGCCTGAGCTTGAGATGACCCAGTTCAGGTTGGCCGACACTGTATACGACATTGCAGAAAAGGGACCGTTGTCATTGGTGATAACAAATCGGGGAAATAAGAAGCTGGCTTTAGCGGGAACCATTGATTTGGTTTTGATTATGCCATGTGCCAGATGCCTTGACCCGGTGAGAGTTCCTTTCCATCTGGAAATTGACCAGGAACTGGACATGAACCAGAGTGATGAAGAACGAGTGGAAGACCTGGACGAGCAGCCCTACGTAAATGGTTATAAACTGGATATCGACCAGCTGGTTGGTAATGAGTTAACCTTGAACCTGCCTATGGCGGTTCTCTGCAGCGATGACTGTAAGGGAATCTGTGATAGATGTGGCACAAATCTCAACCATGAGACTTGTGACTGCGATAATAGGCCACTTGACCCAAGGATGTCAGTTATCCAGGATATTTTTAAACAGTCGAAGGAGGTGTAAACCATGTCTATCTGTCCAAAGAATAAATCTTCTAAAGCTAGAAGAGACAGCCGTAGAGCAAACTGGAAGATGAGCGCTCCAAATCTGGTAAAGTGCAGCAAGTGCGGTGCCCTGATGATGCCTCATAGAGTTTGCAAGGCTTGTGGTTCTTATAACAAGAGAGAAATCGTCAGTGTTGAAGATTAATTTTCAACAAGTCAAACATTAGTGAAAAGTTAGTAAATACGCGGTCTTTTGAGAATACTCAAAAGACCGCATATTTTTTGCACTCATGGTACAATGAGCAGGCGCATGGAGGTTAAAGGCAAAACGGTGAGAATGAGTGTCATATCATACAAGAAAATTTTTCGTAGGTATGATATAATATTTTCGTTGCGGAAAAAAGCAGCGCTTGACAAAACTAATCCGATTAGTTACTATGTATATAACAGATGATGAAAGGAAAGGTTATGGCGCGGGCAGGACTTGATAAAAATGTTGTAGTGGAGAAGGCTGCACAGTTAGCAAACAAAATGGGAATTGACCAGATTCAGTTGAAAACGCTGGCGGAAAGTCTGAATATACAGCCGCCGTCCCTTTACAACCATATCAGGGGGCTAGATGATTTACGTCATGAACTGATGATTTATGGCTGGAAGCAGGTGGAAGAACGTATGCTGGAAGCGGCAGCAGGTGTTGACGGGTATGCTGCGTGGGAAGCGGTCTGCCGGGCATTCTATCAGTATGCGACCGAAAATCCGGGTGTGTTCAGCGCGATGCTCTGGTACAATAAATACCAGGATAAAGAGACGCAGGGCGTCACGGAAAAGCTGTTTTCCATTTGCTTTGCAATTACATCATCCCTGAACATTTCTGAGGAAAACTGCAATCATCTAATCCGTACCTTTCGGGCATTTTTGGAAGGCTTTTCTTTGCTGGTCAACAACAATGCCTTTGGCCATTCTCTGTCAGTGGAGGAGAGCTTTGACTTGTCCCTGAAGGTGATGATTGGCGGCATGAAGGAGCTGGAGGGAAAATAAGTGATGCAGACATTATAAAGAGAAGGTTCTGACCAAAGACTTTATTATCGGTCTGTTGGAGGACAGTATCCAGCTTGCACCCGTTTCTGTGTCAGGAGCGGAGATTGCGCAGCTGGCATTTTTCCCCAGGCCCGGTGATAAAACGCTATCAAAAGTATGATATAGGGATTATTCAATTATATACATAAAAGGAGAACAAATCATGGCAGATGCATTAGAATTACATGAAGGTGAAGTAGTTGAAAAGGAGTTTAAATCTGATTACTGGGAGAAAACACTTTGTTTTTATAGCCAGAAACGTGGTAAATACTGGCTTACAAATCAAAGAATCATATTCAGGGGCGGTTTTGCCACCATATTGGAAATCCCTTATGCTGATATTGAGTCGGTACAGTTATGTAATGTGGGCGGGCTTGTTCAGATCATTCCCACCGGAATCAAGGTGACTCTTAAGTCTGGAAAGAGCTATAAGCTGTCTGTGACAAAGCGTAAGGAAATTCTTGCATTCATTCAGGAGAAAATATAATAGTGTTATAATTGACAGGGAGTGTTGCATTTGATAAAGCAATACTCCTTTTTCTTTAGGGGCTTTAACGGATGGAAATACGTCTGCTGTTTAAAGTGCCTCCATGATATTATTGTACGTGAAATGTAAAGTAAAATTAAAAGAAGAGGCCCTTCGGATGTGATAAAATGATATTATCACATCATGCTTTCATATCATGTTTGGGAGGAAAAAATGAAAAATATACGGGCTGTTATTATAGTATTGGCATTGCTGTCAACAGGCGGCTGCTCAGCCAATGCGGCGCAGACATCGGATGAGCCATCGGAAGAATCAGGATCCGGGCTGGGACAAAGCAGGTGGACATGGGAAATGATACATTTGCCCAGTTTTATCCTGCTGTTGGCAGTGATGCGGGCCGAGCTGCCGGCGAAAATTATAATACCAGAAGTATAGATGAAATGAAGGACTTATTTGAAACAGAGCGGATAGAAGAAATCAAAAAGTAGATGGCATGAAAAACGTATTGCAGGTGAAAGTACGCCTTACTGGTAAAGGGCGGCTCAGGCGGATAAGGAGGCTTTTCTGATGAAAGAAATTATTGACTTTATGGAAGAGAATGTGGATGGAAGAACGCTGTTTACAAAGGAGCTGGTTTACGAATTGGAAAATGGCGCATTGCAGGGCATATACTCTGACCAGATATCCTTTTCTAATCTGAAATACTCCCAAAGCGGATTTCAGATAGATATGTTTATTGTATCCAACGAGAAAATATGGCTGATTGGTAAGGAAGGACAGCGGGATAAACTAAGAAAGGATTTCAGCTCGGTATCCATGTTTCGCTTTGAGCTGGCCATGCGGAAAAGTACGAATGCCGTAACAGGTTGTTTTCGTTTTATTTCCGCTTCCGGGAAAAATGTGCCGGCAGAAGCTGTCGTAAGTGGAATTTATGATGTGCGTGTTGAAAACAGTGTGCTGAAATTATCGGAATCCCAGGTCTTGTACCGGGATCAGCCGATACAGGACGGGCGTTATAAGCCGGTTGCTTTTCAAGCGGAACATCGTTTTTACTGCGAGGATGGAAAACTGCATTATGAATACGATGGACGGTGTTTTGACGTGGACGCCAAAACGATGCAGCGCCGCCATAGCTCCGATACCTTCCCTCCATTTATTTCAATTGAGAAGTAAGCAGTTCAAGAAAAAATATCGCCTTATCGGCAAAGGACGGCCTTGGAGGATTCCGCCCCCACACCCCACATCCAAAAAAAACAAGCGGCCAAGCCAAATGAAAGGAGAAGATCATGATTAAAAAAATAATGTTGGTATTAAGTGCAGTGTTTATAATTTCCACATTTGCCGGAGCCGGTTATATTTTCTTACATAGAGGCAGGGTTAATCTGTCTTCTGCCGGAGCAGAAGCCCAAAAAGAAAGCGGAGAGGCGGACCGTCCTTCACAGGCACTGGCTTTAACAGAGAAAAGTACAGAAGACAGTGCACAGGATAGTACAGCGGATAGTGCAGCAAACAGTGCAGCGGATAGTGCAATGAACGAAGCAGAGAACCGTGCAGAGGACGGAGCAAAAAACAACACAGAGAACGGAGCAGGTGAGGATGGAGAGGAAGATTACGATACAGTGCTTCTGGACGGAGCCAGAAGGCTGTGTAGAACCTACTTTAAATCGGGAGATTTTTCCTATCAGATCGTAATCACGCCCGGAGGGCGCAGGAACAGAAACCAACTGAATGTAGATGTAGTAAAGAAAGATGGGATAGGCTACACCGTTCTTAACCGGTTTTCCATGTACTATGATCCGGAGTATCCGTTCCGGATGCAGAGCAGTATGGATCAGGCCGCCTATCAGGCGGATGGAACTATCAAGGAATACCAGATTGCTCCATCTGAGAATGGCTTTATAGGGCTTTACGGACAGCTGGAGGCGCAGGGAAGCTATTTTCCTCTGGATGATTTATTTATGCCGGAATTTTTCTCCAGACCTCTCAACGAGACAGATCTTATTGGCATGACTGTGGCTGATATGAAAATCCTGAGAAACCAGTATTACGCTGTCTATGGAAGGATATTTGAAAAGCAGGAGCTGAAAGATTATTTTCAGGAAAAAACATGGTATCTGGGAGATAAAACAGCGGATGAATTTGACGAGACCGTGTTTGGCGGTCTGGAAAAAAGAAATATTGCATTTTTAAAGAAAGCAGAAGCTGAATTTGACGAAGAAAAGAGCAAAGAGGTGAAAAAAATTTATGACGGGCTTTTAACGGCTCCCTATGCCTCTCTTCTTACTGCCCATACGGAAATGGGAGTAAGCCTGTATTCTGATATTCAGCACAGGGCAGATAAAGGGATATATTATGAAGCAGAAGGCACGATTTACACACCGGTCATTCTTTCACCCAAGCAGTATGAAGCGGTCATGAAAGAGGGAAAAGAAGAAAGGATTTGTGTGAATGAGCTGACGAAAGAGACGGCTGCTGTAAGAAGGACAGACAATTCCGATTATGGCGACTGCATGCTTTTTTATGATTCTGGTACAGAATCAGGAAAAACATCGGGAGAGGATACGCCCCATTACTATTTTCTGTCCTACGAGCCTTATTCAGGAAATTATACTTTGTGGGCAAATAGCGCCGATACGCTGTTTAAAAATATTTATAAAGGTACGGTCTATGTGCTCAAGGGAGCGGAACATGAGTGGTATCAATATTTTAGTATCCCGGATAAAGAGTATTTGGAAAGCGGCGAAAGAGTGATGCGGTTCGACGATATAACCAATCAAGGAGCAGCTGGTTACGGCGGAGGCCAGCCAGTGTTCGATGAAAAGGGATATTTAAAGGCGATTTATTATTATGGAGACTGATTCTGCCTTTGAAAAGGGAATCGGAATGGGAAAACCAGCCATAGGGGTGTGAGTGTATGGATGAGAGACTGTCAATGACGAAGTCCGGATAACCGGAAGAGTAGACAATCTCCTATTAAAAAAAGAATGAAACTCCGCAAAAAATATCATGAATGGGGAAGTCCCATTTGATATGATGCAGTCTGGAAGGTGTCAGGATTCCGGCATGATAAGACAGAAGAGAAATGGACGAAACAATGAGGCCAGGGCAGATCGTTTTAAACCCTGGCGTATAATCATATGAACACCTGATAAGGTATACGACAGCGTAAATGGAAAGAGGTAAAAAATGGCAGATATTCTTGTGCATGGGCTGACCCAGAACAATCTGAAGCACGTCACATTCCGTATTCCAAAGGAAAAAATTACGGTGTTTACCGGCGTGTCCGGTTCCGGCAAGTCCAGTATTGTTTTTGATACTATCGCCGCTGAGTCACAGCGGCAGATGAACGCCGCCTACCCGGCCTTCGTGCGCTCCAGACTGCCGAAATATCCGAAGCCGGCAGCAGAGCGCATAGACAACCTGACGGCCTCAGTGGTGGTGGACCAGTCTCCCCTGGGCGGAAACGCCCGCTCCACGGTGGGAACTATAAGCGGCCTGTACGCCAGCCTCCGTCTGCTGTTTTCACGCATCGGGAAGCCCTATGCGGGTACGGCTTCTTACTTCTCCTTCAATGATCCCAACGGAATGTGCAGGACCTGTTCCGGCCTGGGAAAGATTACAAAGGTCGATGTGGAAGCGGTTCTGGATATGGATAAATCATGGAATGAGGGCTGCGTCAAGGACTCCCTTTACCGCCCCGGCTCCTGGTACTGGAAACAGTACGCCCAGTCCGGTCTCTTCGACTTAGACAAGCCAATCAGAGCGTATTCCGGTGAGGAATACAACCTGCTCTTATATGGCTCCCGCGACGGCAAAGGCGAACCGGAAAACCCAAAGGTGACCGGGCTGTACCACAAGTACACAAAGACGCTTCTCAACCGGGACATCAGTAATAAGAGCAGGCACACCCGGGAGAAATCCCAATCACTGGTTGCTGAGATGGAGTGTACCGACTGCCATGGGAAGCGGCTGAACGAGGCAGCGTTGGGCTGCAGAATAAAGGGTTACAATATCGCTGATCTATGCGGTATGGAGCTGACCGGACTTCGGGAAGTTCTGGCTGAGATTACCGACCAAAGGGTGGACGTCCTGGTGCAGACCATCATTGAAGGTCTGGACAGGCTGATTGAAACAGGCCTTCCCTACCTTCACTTGAACCGTGAAACTCCCTCCCTTTCCGGCGGCGAGGCCCAGCGCCTGAAGCTGGTCCGGTACATGGGCAGCAGCCTGACCGGCCTGACCTATATCTTTGACGAACCAAGTGCCGGAATGCATCCCAGGGACGTTTACCGGATGAACAATTTGCTGCGGCAGCTCCGGGACAAAGGCAACACGGTTCTGGTGGTGGAGCATGACAAGGATGTGATTTCCATTGCTGACCATGTGATTGACGTGGGACCGGGGGCCGGACAAAACGGAGGAGAAATTGTATTTGCAGGCAGCTATCCGGAGCTGCTTCTGGCCGATACCCTGACAGGAAAGGCAATGAGACAGGTACTGCCCATCAAGGAGACGCCGCGGCAGGGTGCGGGGGAGCCGCCCGGCAGGGGGGGGACTGTCCGGCCCTGCCTCTACAATCTTAAGCATGTGGATGTGGACATCCCGTTGGGGATTATGACCGTGGTGACCGGCGTGGCCGGTTCGGGTAAGAGTACCCTGATCTCCCGGGTATTTGCAAAGCTCTATGAGAGCAATATCGTAATGGTGGACCAGGGACCCATCACAGCCACCAACCGTTCCACACCGGCCTCTTACCTGGGCTTTTTCGATGAAATACGAAGGCTTTTAGCAGGAGAGAGCGGCAGACCGGACAGTCTGTTCAGCTTTAACTCCGCCGGGGCCTGCCCGGTATGCGGCGGTAAGGGCGTCATTGTCACCGAACTGGCCTTCATGGATCCTATAGTGACTGAATGCGAGGCCTGCGGCGGTGTGCGGTATAATGAGGAAGCGCTTGCCTGCACCTACAAGGGAAAGAATATTGTGGAGCTGCTGGGCCTGACTGCGTCCCAGGCCCTTCAGGTGTTTGAGGACGCCAAGATCCGCAGGCGCCTTAAGGTGATGGAGCAGGTGGGATTAAGCTATCTGACCCTTGGCCAGCCCCTCAGCACCCTGTCCGGAGGGGAGCGCCAGCGAATCAAGCTGGCGAAGAACCTGGGCAGAAAGGGGAGTATTATTGTGATGGATGAGCCCACCACCGGACTGCATATGTCCGACATTGAAAACCTGCTCAGTCTGTTTGATTTGATCGTGTCCCGCGGCAATACGCTGGTGGTGATTGAGCACAACCTGGATGTGATGAAGCAGGCGGACTGGATCATTGATATTGGGCCGGACGGCGGGAAGAACGGCGGCCAGGTGGTATTTACCGGCACACCTATGGAAATGCTGCGCTGCGCCAGGACATTGACAGCGGACAGCCTGAGGGCATCCCTGGGCTAAGGCGCGAGTTACTTTATAGAAAAACGGCATGCGGCAAAATTGCCGCTGTTTTTAGGAGAAGGGATGGGAATGGAGAAAAAAATACTGCTGGTTGACGATGAAAAAGATATTGTTGACATGATGGAAGAAGTGTTGAATAAAGAGGGCTTTTCCCATATACAGAAGACATTTACCGGAGCAGATGCGTTGAAGCTGTGCCGTGACTTCCAACCGGATATCGTTATTTTGGATATCATGCTTCCGGATATGGACGGACTGGAGGTATGCCGGCAGATTCGGGAGTTTTCCTATTGCTCGGTTTTGTTCCTGTCCTCAAAGAATGATGATGTTGATAAAATCCTTGGACTTTCCTTGGGCGGCGATGACTACGTTACCAAGCCGTTCAGTCCCAGGGAGGTGGTATTCCGCATAAAGGCCCAGCTTCGCCGCCAGCAGTATCAATCGGCCTCAACATCAAAACCGGAAGCGCGGTTGTGCGCCGGCCCGCTTTTGATGGATCGGGAAAGCTGCCGGGTCTATAAAGAGGGACAGGAAATCCAGCTGACCGGCCGTGAATACCTGCTGCTTGCCTATTTTATGGAAAATGCGGATAAGATCATCAGCAAGGAGCGGCTCTATGAACAGGTTTGGGGAGAATACAGCAGTATCTGTGATAATACCATCATGGTGCATATACGGCATCTGCGGGAAAAGATAGAGAAGAATCCTTCCAACCCGCAGCAGCTTATTACTGTGAAGGGCTTGGGCTATAAGCTCAAAAAGAGGTGCGAATAAATGAAACGATCTGGCTGCCGTACGATTTTTCATATCTGTCTGATTTTTGTTCTGTCGCTGCTTGGCGCTCTTTTGATGGCAGTCTGCCTTTTCTTTTTGACAATCACCATCCGAAAGCCGGACGGCAAGACTGCGAGAAGCGATTGGCCCATACGGTTTACTGAGGAATTCAAGGATCAAATTATTTTTGCCGGAGCAGGCTGGCAGGTTAAGCAGGCGGGGCTGGCAGCTTTGCAGGACAATGGGATAGGAGTCCAGCTTTTGGATGCTTCCGGCCGTGAAGTATTCGGTTATCAGAAACCGGAGCAGGCTGGTACTGCATATACCAATGCGGAATTGCTGGAGCTTTATCAAAGGGGACAAATGGAAAACAGCGCAACAACCCCCTTTATGGGCGCGGTTTCCCATGCCGGGAAGGAGTGCGTTTATATTCTGTACTTCCCTGTGAGTATCTCTAAAGTCACCATGTATCTAAGCGGAGAGCGGTTTGCAGGCGGCAGGGCCATACTTTTGCCGATTTTGTGGGCGCTTCTTTTGCTGGTTTTGTTTTTAGGCGTTCTCTATGGACTTTTTATGACAAAGGCAATGAAGAGGCTGACGGCCGCCGTTAAGGAGATTTCAGACCGCAGTTATCTTCCGGTTCAGGAGCCGGGCCTGTTCCGTGATCTGTATGGCAGCCTGAACATGCTGGACGCGGAAATCAGAGCCGGCGACCGGCTGCGGGCACAGACGGACAAAATGCGTGAGGAATGGATAGCCAATATCACCCATGACTTAAAAACGCCCCTTTCACCCATCAGGGGGTATGCGGAGCTGCTTGGAGAGGACGGCGGCAAAACCGAAGAACAATGCCGGCGTTATGCCGGAATCATGCTGAAAAATGCAGCTTATATGGAGGCGCTGATTGACGACCTGAAGCTGACCTACCAGTTAGAAAACGGGATGCTTTGCGCTAACCGGAAGGAGCAGAACCTTATCCGGTTTCTGAGGGAGTTGGTGATTGATATTCTCAATACCCCGGAATATGAAAACCGCGCCATTGATTTTGAGAGTACAGCAAACGCCGTTTCCTTTTCCTTTGACCAAAGGCTTTTTACAAGAGCCTTCCGAAATTTAATCATCAATGCCTTTGTACATGGAAAAGACGATACGAAAGTCTTTCTGTGCCTGCGGGCCTCTGATACCATGCTGAAAATTGAGGTGGCTGATAACGGAAGGGGCATGAGTCCGGAACTTGCGGAGCATATGTTTGACCGCTATTACCGGGGAACCGGCACAGAACAGAAGACGGAGGGAAGCGGCCTGGGTCTGGCAATCTCCAAAGGCATTATTGAGCTGCACGGCGGCAAAATTACAGCTGTCAGCGTTCCTGCGGCTGGAACCACTTTTTTCATTGAGTTTTTAAGAAGTTAAGGTTAATTAAGGTTACATGAATATTAGATTAAGGTTGGCAGATTATCATTATATTTAGTGATAGCTGCCGGCCTTTTCTAATATAGGGGGAAATCATGTTAAAATATATTTTTATGAATGTCAAAGAGAGAAAAATGCGGACCGCCGTGATGCTGCTGTCCATTTTACTATCCACAACCCTGTTGTTTGTGTCGTTTTCCATTGGTGCGTCCTATGAAAGTGCCCAGCGGAAAATGGCAAGGGGAATGGCCGGAAGCGCGGCAATCTCCGTAACCGCGGTTTCCGGAGATATTAACCCCCATGTCTTGCCGGAGCTGTCCTCCATCCGGGCCAGCGCCGGTATAGTGGAAGCCACGGCCCTTTACCATGAAGAAGGCTACTATGAAACCATTGACCTGATTGCGGCCGATCTGACAGAGCTTGCTGAAATCAACCCGCCCCGCCTGGTAAGCGGAGGTGAGATCACAGGCTTTACCGGGAACCAGGTCATTCTGCCGGACCGATTCACCTCAAAATACGGAATTGAAAAGGGCGATGCCATTACGCTGAAAATCAGCGGAAAACCAGTCTCTTTCCAGGTTGCTGAAATCGCCGCTTATGACACGGTTTTTCTCAGGCACACAAGAGGGGCCACCGCTCTTGTACCTCGTTCAACACTGTCTGAATTATCAGGCCGGACAGACGGCTGCACAGAAATTTTGGTAGAGCCTGCCCAGGGTATTTCCGCTGCCCGGCTGAAGGAAGAACTGGCTTCGAGTCTGCCTTTGGGGGAATACCAGGTTGACGAGGTGGTGAGCGAATCACAGATCGCCGCGGACGCAAGACAAAAAACCATGCCGTTTTTCTTAATCAGTTTCTTCTCCCTGACCATGAGTGTTTTTATCATTTACAGCAGCTACAAGGTCATCACTCTGGACCGTCTGCCGGTGATCGGTACATTCCGCAGCATTGGCGCGACGCAAAAAGCCGTTGTACACATTCTTTTGTCGGAAAGCGCCCTTTATGGCGTGGCGGGCGGCCTGATGGGGATTCCTGCTGGCGCATTGGCCTTAAAAGCAATCCTGGGCGGGATGGGAACATCCCTATCTCAGGGAATCCAAATCCCTGTTGTGATTTCTCCATTCAGTATCCTTTTCCCCTTTGCTGCTGCGGTCGTTGTTTCACTGCTATCCGCATGGCTTCCGGTGCGCCGGGCAAGCCGGCTGCCGATCAAGGACGTGGTAATGGGACGGGCGGAGGAGAGGCATATTCCCAGGCAATGGACTGCCGTAGCAGGAGCCGCTCTTTTTACAGCGTCAATCCTTTTTCCCAGGCTGTTATCGGGAACAGGGCTGTATCTGGCAGGGGGATTGTCCCTTCTGGGGATGATTGCCGCTGCAATACTGCTGGTTCCGCTGCTGACCAACCTGCTCTCCCGGTGGCTGGAAGTGATCTGCGGGGCAATTCTGGGAAACGAGGGCAGGCTTTCCGCCCGTAATATGCGGGATAATAAAAATACCGCGCAGAATATCACACTGCTGTTTATCAGCATCTCTGCCGTGATTGTCATTACTGTTGTGGGCAGCTTTGTGACTGCCTATGTGGGAGATGTGTTTAAGGACGCAGAGCTTCAGGGGTTTGCGGACGGAACCATGGATTCGGAATTTGTAACGAAAGTGGGAGAGATGGAGGGCATAGAAAAGGTACTTCCTCTCTATGTTTACAAAAATCAAATGCAGGCGGACGGCGCTATCCTCAGCCGCCTGGAGGCGACCGGCAATCTGGAGTGGTACAATTCCATGATGGCGCTTCACTATACGGATAAAGAGATGGAGGAACAGGCGCTTCTGGCCTTTGCCGAGAAACGGGCTATTTTGTTCAGTGAGAGCGGCTTAGCTCGCATTGGCTGTTCTGTGGGAGATACCATCACCCTGACCTGCCCGGCCGGACAATATAGTTACCGGATCGCGGGCAGCTTCAAGTCAAGGGCCACGGATGTGGAGGCGGTAATTTCTTCCGCTGACGCGGTTTCTGATTTCGGCCCATCTGCCTATGGCTTCCTGGCCTATACCGCCGCTGACCCGGATGCCATTATGGTACAGATTCGCGATCTGTTTGGTGAAACCCCAAATTGGAGCCGGACCGTGGAGGAATTCAATACGGACGCGCTGTCTACCGTGAACGCTTTTTTACAGCCCATGCACAGCATGACCTATTTCATCCTGCTGCTGGCAGCCGTGGGGATTATCAATAACCTGCTCATCAATTACATGCAAAAACGGCGAAGCATCGCCATGTATAAGTCTGTGGGACTTTCCAACAGGCAGAACGTGAAAATAACCTTGATAGAAGGATTCTACGTGGGCCTCATTGGCGCGGCCCTTGCCGTTTTTGTTTCTTATATGGAAATACAGACAATCTTCCTTGTAGCCGGGCCCAAAATCGCAATGACGCCGAAACTGAGCGCAGGGACATTTCTCGCAGGAGGAGGAATGGGAATCCTTGTAACTTTAATCGGCTCTGCTGTTCCGATTTATAAAAGCCGCGGCATGAGGATAGTGGAAGAAATCAAATTTGAATCGTAAAGAGAGAAAGGAGAGCTTATCAATGAAACAGCCGGTTGGCAGGATTGCCGTCGAGGGAAAGCATATTGTCAGGGATTTTCGCCTTGGCACTGCAACCACAAGGGTACTAAGGGATATTTCATTACAGGTTATGAAAGGAGAATTTGTATCAATCATGGGGCCGTCCGGCTCCGGGAAAAGCACGCTGCTATACATTCTCGGCGGACTGGACAATCCAACCAGCGGCTGCGTCCTTCTGGACGGAACAGATATTTCCCGTTTGGGAGACGAGCAAATGAGCCGTATCAGGCGGCAGAAAATCGGCTTTGTTTTTCAATTTTACAATCTGATTCCCAACCTGAGCGCAGAGGAAAACATTATGCTTCCCCTGCTTCTGGATGGGAAAAAGATGGGCAGCTGCCAAAAACAGCTGGACCAGATTTTAGAGGTGGTGGGGCTGTCCGGCCACCGGAAGCATACGCCCCGCCAACTATCCGGGGGCCAGCAGCAGCGTGTGGCAATTGCCCGCGCCCTGATTGGAAAGCCTGAAATTTTATTTGCAGACGAGCCTACAGGAAACTTAGACAGCAAAACCGGGGCTGAGATTATGAAGCTTCTGCGGGAAATCAACCAAGGCACCGGACAGACGATTATCATGGTAACGCATTCCATGGAAGCTGCCGGCAGCAGCACACGCATGCTGACCGTGCAGGACGGCCTGATTCTTTAGGCGTGTTATGAATTTATCTCAGTTCATTCAGTTTTCCCGCCTGTATTGCATGTAGGTTTTGGGCAATCCGCTCCTCCGGCCAGTCCCACCACTTCAGTTCTGACAGGGCGGCTATGGTTTCCTCCGGATACCGCTTTTTAATCGGTTTTGCGGGAATGCCGCCGGCAACCGTATATGGAGGAACATCCTTTGTCACCACGGCCCGGGCCCC
>OCAS01001217.1_pt1 | contig 14028 bp, 26 predicted proteins | sample 1550751 | NCBI WGS metagenome assembly OCAS01 (sample SAMEA2580301, study PRJEB22360) | human gut metagenome | biome: human gut; feature: human-associated habitat; material: faeces | place: Denmark | collected 2008/2010
TCCCTGGGTATGGAGGGGGCGGCAGGGCAGTTTGAGGAGTTCTCCTTCCTGGACGCCCTGCCCGCCGGGGCACCGGTGGTGGATCTCATCTACGCCCCGGCGGAGACTGAGCTGCTCCGCCGGGCCAGGGAGGGGGGGCACCAGACCGCCAACGGCTTCGGACTGCTGGTCAACCAGGCGGTGCTCTCCCTGGAGCACTTCACCGGCACGGCCATCGACGCCGCGGAGATGAAGCGGCGGCTGGCGGACGTGCTGCTGCCGTAAGGCGCGCCCCGGCGACCCGGTTGACAGAGGCCGCCGGGGTGTGGTATGCTGTGCAGCGGTAAAAAATGCCGTATGATGAAAGAGGTGTGATTGCATGCGCAAAGCCGCGGTGCTGTTTCTGGTGGGACTGAGCCCCTTCCTGCTGGGATGGCTGCTCAGTCTGGGGATGACGACAATTTTTGCCCAGATGGGCGCCTGGTTCTACATCGTGGTAGGTCTGGCCGTGCTGACGCTGTGGATGGTGGTCTCCGGCACGTTTGGCTTCAAGGGCTCCAAGAGGGGCATGGCGCTCACCATGCTGTGCATCAACCTTCCAGCGCTGGTGGTGCTGGTGCTGCTGGGGGTGCAGGAGCTGTCCCTTCACGCCTACTGGGACAACGCAGTGGGCCTGCTGACCCAGTTCTTCTATCTGCCCCTTCTGCGCCTGGGCGCTATTGTGGCCATGTGGACCGGACAGGTGTTCTGGTTCTATTTCGGCGCATTCCTGCTGCTGGTGCTGTCCTCCTGGCTGGGCTGCCGGGCCAAGGACCCAGTGAAGAAATAAATTTTACGAAAACCGGAAAAATCTATTGACAGGACGGGATTTTTCAGGTATTATAACAGAGCGCCTGTAAAGGGGCGCAGTCTGCGATGATGCGGGAGATTGCGGCGCGAGCCGGTAACTTCCGCGGAGTATGTCCGAGCTAGAATCGGGCGGCTGAGGAGTCCGTGCACGGCGTATATCGCCGCGCAGGGAGTAAACCGGCCTGCTTGTGCCGGTTTTCTTCATGTCACGGAGTGATACGCACGGAAACGTGTACTGAAGATTTCTCACCGTACGAAGCGTGCTCAACCCACCACTTCGTATGTTTTTAAGGAGGAACCACAATGGCAGCTCAGAAAGAAATGATCCGCATTCGCCTGAAGGCCTACGATCACCAGCTCATCGACCAGAGCGCTGAGAAGATCGTGGAGACCGCCAAGCGCACCGGCGCGTCCGTGTCCGGCCCCATCCCCCTGCCCACCAAGAAGGAGGTCGTGACCATCCTGCGCGCCGTCCATAAGTACAAGGATTCCCGCGAGCAGTTCGAGCGCCGCACCCATAAGCGCCTCATCGACATCCTCAAGCCCTCCCCCAAGACCGTGGAGGCCCTGATGTCCCTGGAGCTCCCCGCCGGCGTCGAGATCGAGATCAAGCTGTAACGAAGCGCGGAGAAGCCGGGAGCAGGCACGCAGTGAATCGCGCAGGTGAAAAAACAGGCGACGCCAAAGGCGGAGCGGCATTTTTCACGGAGCGATGAACAGCGTGACGTTGCGAAGGCTTCGCAGCGTGACACAGCCATCTCAGACAATTACCTTTGTGTACCCGCAGTCCGCCGCGCTTTTGAGGCGGACGGGTCAAGTTGGAAAACCAATGGGAGCCAATGCCCACGTTTTTCAACCAATAACCTTATTAAGGAGGAACTATCATGGAAAAGGCCATTATCGGCAAGAAGATCGGCATGACGCAGATCTTTGACGCCGACGGCAAGGTCATCCCGGTCACCGTTATTGAGGCTGGCCCCTGCACCGTGGTGCAGAAGAAGACCGAGGAGAAGGACGGCTACAACGCCGTTCAGCTCGGCTACGGCGACGTGGCGGAGCGCAAGCTCACCAAGCCTGAGCTGGGCCACCTGAAGAAGGCCGGCGACGCCCGCAAGAAGACCCTGAAGGAGTTCAAGCTGGCCAAGGCCGCCGAGATGAACGTGGGCGACGAGGTGAAGGTGGACGTGTTCGCCGAGGGCGACCGCGTGGACGTGACCGGCATCAGCAAGGGCCACGGCTACCAGGGCGTCATCAAGCGCCACGGCGCTCACCGTCTGAAGGAGACCCACGGCTCCGGTCCTGTGGTCCGCCACGCCGGCTCCATGGGCGCCAACAGCGATCCTTCCCGCATCTTCAAGGGCAAGATCGGCGCCGGCCAGATGGGCAACGAGCAGGTCACCGTCCTCAATCTGGACGTGGTGAAGGTGGACGCCGAGCTGGGCATCCTCGCCGTCCGCGGCGCGATTCCCGGCCCCAAGGGCGGCATCGTGTATCTGCGCAACTCCGTGATCAACGTCAAGGAGAAGGGCGCCGCCGCTGGTATCTCCAGCAACCCGCAGAAGGCTTCCGCCCGCGTCAATCCCCAGAAGGCTTCCGCCCGTAACAAGTAAGAAAGGAGAGAAACCAAATGCCTAAGGCAATTCTTGTGAACATGGCCGGCACGCAGGTCGGCGAGGTGGAGCTCTCCGAAGCTGTGTTCGGGATCGAGCCCAACCAGACCGTCGTCCACGAGGTGGTCAAGAACCACCTGGCCAACTGCCGGCAGGGCACCCAGAGCGCCCTGACCCGCGCCGAGGTCTCCGGCGGCGGCATTAAGCCCTGGCGCCAGAAGGGCACCGGCCGCGCCCGTCAGGGCAGCACCCGCGCCCCCCAGTGGACCCACGGCGGCATCGTGTTCGCCCCCCAGCCCCGCGACTACAGCTACGTGCTGAATAAGAAGGTCAAGCGCCTGGCCCTCAAGTCCGCCCTCTCCGCCAAGGCCGCCTCCGGCGACATCGTCGTCGTGGACAGCCTGAACCTGGACGAGGTCAAGACCAAGGCCATGAAGGGCTTCCTGGATACCGTCGGCGCCAAGAAGGCCGTCGTCGTCACCCCCGAGGTGAACGAGACCGTCATCAAGTCCGCCCGGAACATCCCCGGCGTGGTCACCACCACCGCCAAGATCCTGAGCGTTTACGACATCGTGAACGCCGGAAAGTTTATCGTTGACAAGGCGGCCCTGGCCGTCATCGAGGAGGTGTTTGCGTAATGGCTACCACCGCTTATGATATCATCAAGCGCCCCATCATCACTGAGCAGTCCATGGCGGAGACCGAGGCCAAGAAGTACACCTTCGAGGTTGCCAAGAGCGCGAACAAGATCGAGATCGCGAAGGCCGTCGAGGAGATCTTCGGCGTGAAGGTCGCCAAGGTCAACACCCTGAACATGCAGGGCAAGGAGAAGCGCACCGGCCGGTTCCCGGCTGGCCGCCGTCCCTCCTGGAAGAAGGCCATGGTCACCCTGACCGAGGATTCCAAGACCATCGAGTTCTTCGAAGGCATGGTGTAAGGAGGATAACGAACAATGGCTATCAAGACTTATAAGCCCACGACGCCCTCCCGCCGCCACATGACCGTGAGCGCCTTCGAGGGCATCGACAAGAAGGCCAAGCCCGAGCGCAGCCTGACCGAGAATCTCAAGAAGAACGCCGGCCGCAACAGCTACGGCCGCATCACCGTCCGCCACCGCGGCGGCGGCAACAAGAAGAAGTACCGCATCATCGACTTCAAGCGGGACAAGAACGGCACCGCTACCGTCATCAACCTGCAGTACGATCCCAACCGCTCCGCCAACATCGCCCTGATCCAGTACGAGGACGGTGAGAAGCGCTATATCCTGGCTCCCGTGAACCTGAAGGCCGGCCACAAGATCATGACCGGTCCCGACGCCGACATCCTGCCCGGCAACTGCCTGCCCATCGCCAACATCCCCGTGGGCGAGATGATCCACTGCATCGAGCTGTACCCCGGCAAGGGCGCCCAGCTTGTCCGCGCCGCCGGCGACGCCGCCCAGCTGATGGCCAAGGAGAACGGCATGGCCCAGGTCCGCCTGCCCTCCGGCGAGGTTCGCTACGTCCGCGAGGAGTGCAAGGCCACCATCGGCCAGGTGGGCAACACCGACTGGGCCAACATCCAGATCGGCAAGGCCGGCCGCAAGCGCCACATGGGCTGGCGGCCCACCGTCCGCGGTTCCGTCATGAACCCCTGTGACCACCCCCACGGCGGCGGCGAGGGCAAGAGCCCGGTCGGCCGTCCCGGCCCTGTCACTCCTTGGGGCAAGCCGGCTATGGGCTACAAGACCCGCAAGCTGAAGAACCGCACCGAGAAGTTCATCGTCAAGCACCGCAACGCGAAGTAAGGGAGGCAGTAAAAGATGAGCAGAAGTATCAAGAAAGGCCCCTTTTGCGCCCCCGAGCTGCTGAAGCGGGTCGACGAAATGAATCAGACCGGCGAGAAGAAGGTCCTGAAGACCTGGAGCCGCGCCTCCACCATCTTCCCCTCCTTCGTCGGACACACCTTTGCCGTGCACGACGGCCGCAAGCACGTGCCCGTCTACGTGACTGAGGACATGGTGGGCCACAAGCTGGGCGAGTTCGCCCCCACCCGCACCTTCCGCGGCCACGCCGGCAGCAAGACTGGTAAGTAAGGAGGAGGAGAGAAACATGGAAGCGAAAGCACATCTGAGATATGCCCGTATCTCTCCCCGTAAGGTCCAGATCGTCTGCGACCTGATCCGCGGCAAGAGCGTGGCCCAGGCCAACGCCATCCTCATGGGCACCCCCAAGGCTGCCTCCGAGCTGCTGCTGAAGCTCCTCAAGAGCGCCGCGTCCAACGCGGAGAACAACCACCAGATGGACCCCGAGAAGCTGTACGTTTCCCAGGTGTTCGCCTGCCCCGGCCCCATCATCAAGCGGATGATGCCCCGGGCCCAGGGCCGCGCCTATCGCATCAACAAGCGCACTTCTCACATCACCATCGCGGTGGCTGAGCGCTAAGGGAGGAGGAAGAATATGGGACAGAAAGTGAATCCCCACGGCCTGCGCGTGGGTGTCATTAAGGATTGGGACTCCCGCTGGTACGCCCGCAACGAGAAGGTCGGCGACCTGCTGGTGGAGGACAAGAAGATCCGGGACTACCTGAAGAAGACCCTGTATTCCGCCGGTATCCCCAAGATCGAGATCGAGCGCGACAACGCCAAGGTTCGCATCTACCTGCACTGCGCCCGCCCCGGCGTCGTCATCGGCAAGGGCGGCGAGCAGATCGAGCAGTACCGCCTGACCGTTGAGAAGATGATCGGCAAGCCCGTCGCCCTCAACATCGTGGAGGTCAAGCAGGTCGACACCAACGCCCAGCTGGTGGCTGAGAACATCGCCCAGCAGCTGGAGAAGCGCATCGGCTTCCGCCGCGCCATGAAGAACGCCATGGGCCGCGCCATCAAGACTCAGGTGTCCGGCCGTCTGGGCGGCGCTGAGATCGCCCGCACCGAGCACTATCACGACGGCACCATTCCCCTGCAGACCCTGCGCGCCGACATCGACTACGGCTTTGCGGAGGCTGCCACCACCTACGGCCGCATCGGCGTGAAGGTGTGGATCTACAAGGGCGAGGTGCTGACCCAGACCCTGCGCACCACCCCCCGTACCCTGGACACCAAGAACTTCAAGGAGCGCTCCGACCGCCCCCCAGCGGCGCCCGCAGGGGCGGCTTCAACCGCAACGGCGGCTTTAACCGCAACGGCGGCCGTCCCCAGGGTGGCTTCAACAACAACCGTCCCCAGGGCGGTGCCCGTCCCCAGGGCGGCGCCCGTCCCGCTGCTCCCAAGGAAGGAGGCTCCAACTAATGCTGCTGCCTAAGAGAGTGAAATACCGCCGCGTGCACCGCGGCCGCCTGAAGGGCAAGGCTATGCGCGGTAACACCGTGACCTACGGTGATTTCGGCCTGCAGGCCACCGAGCCCTGCTGGATCACCAGCAACCAGATCGAGGCCGCCCGTATCGCCATGACCCGTTACACCAAGCGTGGCGGTAAGGTCTGGATCAAGATCTTCCCCGACAAGCCCATCACCGAGAAGCCCGCCGAGACCCGCATGGGTTCCGGTAAGGGCTCCCCCGAGTACTGGGTGGCCGTGGTCAAGCCCGGCCGTGTCATGTTTGAGATCGCCGGCGTTTCCGAGGAGACTGCCCGCGAGGCCCTGCGTCTGGCCTCCCACAAGCTGCCTGTCAAGTGCAAGATCGTGGCGAAGCAGACCGCCGAGACCGAGAATGGTGGTGAATGAAGATGAAGGCTACTGAAATCCGCAAGATGAGCGCCGCTGAGCTGGAGAGCAAGCTGGGCGACCTGAAGAAGGATCTCTTCCAGCTCCGTCTTCAGCATGCCACCAACCAGCTCGACAACCCCGTGAAGATTGCTGAGGTCAAGCGCGACATCGCCCGCGTGAAGACCATCATCCGTGAGCAGCAGCTCGCAGGCCGATAAGAAGGAGGAACGAGATCATGGAGAACAGAACTTCTTCCCGCAAGACCAGAGTCGGCCTGGTGGTTTCCGATAAGATGGACAAGACCGTGGTGGTGGCCATTGCCGACCGTGTGGCCCACCCCCTGTATAAGAAGATCGTCAAGAGCACCTATAAGCTGAAGGCGCACGACGAGAAGAACGAGTGTGGCATCGGCGACCGCGTGCGGGTCATGGAGACCCGGCCCCTGTCCAAGGACAAGCGCTGGCGCGTCGTCGAGATCATCGAGAAGGCGAAGTAAGGAGGTGCCGGAATGATTCAGCAGGAAAGCTATCTGAAGGTCGCCGACAACACCGGCGCCAAGGAGATCAAGACCATCCGCGTGCTGGGCGGCTCCAGCCGCAAGTTCGGCAACATCGGCGACGTGGTCGTCGCTTCCGTCCGCAAGGCACAGCCTGGCGGAACCGTGAAGAAGGGCGAGGTCGTCAAGGCCGTCATCGTCCGCTCCGTCAAGGGCGTGCGCCGCTCTGACGGCAGCTATGTCCGCTTCGACGAGAACGCCGCCGTCCTGATCAAGGACGACAAGAATCCCCGCGGTACCCGTATCTTTGGGCCCGTGGCCCGTGAGCTGCGCGACAAGGATTACATGAAGATCCTGTCCCTGGCTCCCGAAGTGCTGTAAGGGGGTAGGAGAAGACATGAATAAGATGAGCATTCGTAAGGACGACCTGGTTGTCGTCCTGTCCGGCAAGGACAAGGGCAAGCAGGGCAAGGTCCTGGAGGTCATGCCCAAGTCCGGCAAGGTGGTCGTGGAGAAGATCAACGTCGTCTCCCGCCACACCAAGCCCCGCAAGCAGGGCGAGCAGGGCGGCATCCTCAAGAAGGAAGCCCCCATCTATGCCTGCAAGGTGCAGCGCGTCTGCCCCAAGTGCAACCAGCCGACCAGCCCCGCCCACAAGCTGCTGGAGGGCGGCAAGAAGGTCCGCGTCTGCAAGAAGTGCGGCGCCGAGATCTGAGAGAGGAGGAGTGAACAATAATGGCTGATAAGAAAGTGCCCAACCTGAAGGCGAAGTACCAGGCCGAGGTCGCTCCTGCTCTGATGCAGAAGTTTGGCTACAAGTCCGTCATGCAGATCCCCAAGATTGATAAGATCGTGGTGAACTGCGGCTGCGGCGAGGCCCGTGACAACTCCAAGGTTCTGGAGGCCGTTGTGGGCGATCTGACCAAGATCACCGGCCAGAAGGCCATCATTACCAAGGCCAAGAAGTCCGTGGCTAACTTCAAGCTGCGTGAGGGTATGCCCATCGGCGCGAAGGTCACCCTGCGCGGCGACCGCATGTGGGAGTTCCTGGACCGCCTGTTCAACGTGGCCCTGCCCCGCGTCCGCGACTTCCGCGGCATCAACCCCAACGCCTTTGACGGCCGCGGCAACTACGGCCTGGGCATCAAGGAGCAGCTGATCTTCCCCGAGATCGAGTACGACAAGATTGATAAGATCCGCGGCCTGGACGTGGTCATCTGCACCACCGCCAAGACCGACGAAGAGGCCAAGGAGCTCCTGTCCCTGATCGGCGCTCCCTTCGCCCGCTAAAGGAGGAGAACGAAATGGCTAAGAAGTCTATGATCCTGAAGCAGCAGGCGGAGCCCAAGTTCTCCACCCGCCGCTACAACCGCTGCAAGATCTGCGGCCGTCCCCACGCCTACCTGCGGGACTACGGCATCTGCCGTATCTGCTTCCGCGAGCTGGCTTACAAGGGTCAGATTCCCGGTGTCAAGAAGGCGAGCTGGTAAAGCCAGCCCGCCTCTTGGCCGGTAATTTGAATAAATCCCCCGCCGGCGAGCAATAGGTCGCAGTTGCCTAGCTGCGATACCTTGCCGCTGATACGGGCCCTGCCCGTAACTCTAATAGGAGGTAAACATCATGCACATCACTGATCCCATTGCGGATATGCTCACCCGCATCCGCAACGCGAACAACGCCAAGCATGACACCGTGGACGTCCCCGCGTCCAATATGAAGAAGTCCATCGCGCAGATCCTGCTGGATGAGGGCTATATCAAGAACTTCCAGCTCATCGACGATGGTACCCAGGGCGTCATCCGCGTCACCCTGAAGTACAATCCCGGCAAGGAGAAGGTCATCACCGGCCTGCGCCGTGTCTCCAAGCCCGGCCTGCGTGTCTATGCCGGTGCTGACGAGCTGCCCCGGGTTCTGCATGGCCTGGGCATTGCCATTGTGTCCACGTCCAAGGGCGTCATGACTGACAAGGCCGCCCGCGCGGCCCATGTCGGCGGCGAGGTCCTGGCGTTTGTCTGGTAAGGAGGGAGAGTAGAATATGTCTCGTATCGGAAGAATGCCGATCTCCATCCCCGCCGGTGTGGACGTGAAGATCGAAGCCGGTAACCTGGTTACCGTAAAGGGTCCCAAGGGTACCCTGACGCAGCAGCTGCATCCCGCCATGACCATCACCCAGGAGGGCGATGTGATCCATGTGACCCGTCCCAACGACGAGAAGGCCAACCGCAGCCTGCACGGCCTGACCCGCACCCTGCTGCACAACATGATCGTGGGCGTCACCGAGGGCTTCAAGAAGGAGCTGGACGTCAACGGCGTGGGCTACCGTGTGGCCAAGGAGGGCAACAAGCTGGTCATGAACCTGGGCTTCTCCCATCAGGTCACCGTCGAGGAGATCGAGGGCATCACCATCGAGGTGCCCAGCGCCAACAAGATCGTCATCAGCGGCACCGATAAGCAGAAGGTCGGCCAGTTCGCCGCCGAAGTGAGAGAGAAGCGTCCGCCTGAGCCGTACAAGGGCAAGGGCATCAAATACACTGACGAGGTCATCCGCCGCAAGGAAGGCAAGACCGGCGTCAAGAAGAAATAAGGAGGTGTGCCACTATGATCAACAGACCCGATACCAACGCTCAGCGGCTTAAGCGCCACAAGAGAGTGCGCGGCAAGATTTCCGGCACGCCCGAGCGTCCCCGCCTGAACGTGTTCCGCAGCAACACCAACATCTATGCCCAGGTCATCGACGACGTGACCGGCAAGACCCTGGTGTCTGCTTCCTCCCTGGAGAAGGGCTTCGAGGGCAAGGGCTCCGACTGTGAGGCCGCCAAGAAGGTGGGCCTGGCTGTCGCCGAGCGCGCCAAGGCCGCCGGCATCGAGACCGTCGTGTTTGACCGCGGCGGCTACGTGTACCACGGCCGCGTGCAGGCCCTGGCCGAGGGCGCCCGTGAGGGCGGCCTGCAGTTCTAAGGGAGGAGGAAAACGATAAATGGCTAGATTTGAGAGAGAACCCAGCGAGTTTACCGAGAAGCTCGTCGCTCTGAACCGCGTGTCCAAGACCGTGAAGGGCGGCCGCATCTTCAAGTTCGCCGCGCTGATGGTCGTGGGCGACGAGAAGGGCCGCGTGGGCTTCGGTCTGGGCAAGGCCGCTGAGGTGCCCGAGGCCATCCGCAAGGGCATCGAGGACGCCAAGAAGAATATGTGCACCGTGACTCTGTCCGGCACTACCATTCCCCATGAGGTCATCGGTGAGTTCGGCGCCGGACGCGTGCTGCTCAAGCCCGCCGCCCCCGGTACCGGCATCATCGCCGGCGGCCCCGTCCGCGCCGTCATGGAGGGCGCCGGCATCCGTGACATCCGCGCCAAGTGCCTGCGCTCCAACAACCCGCAGAACGTGGTCTCCGCCACCTTTGAGGGCCTGAAGTCCCTCCGTGGCCCCGAGGAGGTCGCCCGCATCCGCGGTAAGAGCGTCAGCGAGATCGTAGGTTAAGGAGGGCCGTGAACATGGCTAATCTGAACATCAAGCTGGTCAAGAGCCTGAACGGCCGTATCGCCAAGCACAAGGCGACCGCCGAGGCCCTGGGCCTGCGCAAGATCGGCGACACCACCGTGCAGCCCGACAACGAGGCGACCCGCGGCAAGATTGCGAACATCGGCTACCTGCTCCAGGTCACCGAGGAACAGTAAGGAGGTGCGCGAAATGAATCTGCATGAACTTTCCCCCGCTCCCGGTTCCAACCCCAAGGCCTATCGGAAGGGCCGCGGTCACGGCTCCGGCAACGGCAAGACGGCCGGCCGCGGCCAGAAGGGCCAGTGGGCCCGCTCCGGCGGCGGCGTGCGCGTGGGCTTTGAGGGCGGCCAAGCGCGGCTTCCACAATATCTTTGCCAAACCCCTGGAGGCGATCAACGTCTCCGCCCTCGAGAAGTTTGAGGATGGCGCTACGGTCAATGTGTGCGACCTGCTGGAGAAGGGCATCCTCTCCAAGTGCGAGTACGGCTACAAGGTGCTGGGCAACGGCACCCTGACCAAGAAGCTGACGGTCCGTGCCTCCGCCTTCTCCGCCTCCGCCAAGGAGAAGATTGTTGCGGCAGGGGGAAAGTACGAGGGGGTCTAAGTGATCGAGACCATCCGTAACGCCTGGAAAATTCCCGAGCTGCGGAAGAAGATCCTCTTCACCGTGTTTGCCCTGCTGATCTTCCGGCTGGGCTCCGTGGTTCCTGTCCCCTTTATTGATAGCAATATGCTGGGCGCCACCCTCAACAACATGGGCGGCATCTTCACCCTGCTGGGCGCCATGAACGGCACCGCCTTCTCCATGGCGGCCGTCTTTGCCCTGGGCGTGCAGCCGTATATCAACAGTTCTATTATCATCCAGCTCCTCACCGTTGCCATCCCTGCCCTGGAGCGGCTCCAGAAGGAGGGCGGCGAGGAGGGCCGGAAGAAGATTGCGGCCATTACCCGCTATGTCACCGTGGCCATCGGCTTGCTGCAGGGCTTCGGCTACTACACCCTGATCCGCACCCAGGGCGGCGGAACGATGCTGGACACCGCCGGCCTGCCTGGCTGGTGGGCGGGTATCGTCATCGTACTGTGCTTCACTGCCGGCTCCGCCTTTGTCATGTGGCTGGGTGAGCAGATCACCGAGTTCGGCATCGGCAACGGCATCTCCATCATCCTGTTCGCGGGCATCCTGTCCCGCGGCCCCAGCATGATCCGCACCATGTATCAGGGCGTCCGCAACAATCTGGACGGCGTTACCGGCGAGGGAATCTTTAATCTGCCCGTGTGGGCCATCCCGCTGATTCTCATCGGCATGCTGGCCATCGTGGTTCTCATTGTATTCATTCAGAATGCGGAGCGCCGCATTCCCGTCCAGTACGCCAAGCGCGTTGTGGGCCGGAAGATGTACGGCGGCCAGTCCAGCCACATCCCTCTGAAGGTGAACATGACCGGCGTTATGCCCATCATCTTTGCCCAGGCCATCGCCTCTCTGCCCGCTACCATCGCCGCGTTTGCCGGCGTGAGCAAGAACGACCCGGGCTTCTGGGGCGGCTTCCTGCGCGTCTTTGACACCACCAGCATTTTCTATATCGTGGTGTATTTCCTGCTCATCGTGGGCTTCAGCTTCTTCTACTCCACGATGCAGTTCAACCCTGTGGAGGTTGCCAACAACCTGAAAAAGAACGGCGGGTTCATCCCCGGCTTCCGCCCCGGCAAGCCCACCGCCGACTTTATCCACAAGGTGCTCAATAAGATCACCATGTTCGGTGCGCTCTACCTGGCGATTATCGCCATCGCGCCCATTGTCACCGGCGCGGTGATCGGCGTCAGCAGCCTGGCCATCGGCGGCACGTCCATCATCATCGTGGTCGGCGTCGCGCTGGAGACCACCAAGGCCCTGGAGGCCCAAATGCTGATGCGCCACTACAAGGGCTTCCTGGAGTAAGGGGAATCAGGATGAAAATCATTCTTTTAGGCGCACCTGGCGCCGGCAAGGGCACCCAGTCGGAGATTATCAGCCGCAAGCTGGGCATCCCCACCATCTCCACCGGCAATATCCTGCGCGCAGCCGTCAAGGAGGGCACTCCCATCGGCTTGCAGGCCAAGAGCTATATGGACGCGGGCAAGCTGGTTCCGGATGAGATCATCATCGGTATCATCCAGGAGCGGCTGGCCGAGCCCGACTGCGCAGGCGGCTTCATCCTGGACGGCGTACCCCGTACCATCGCTCAGGCCGAAGCCCTGGAGCGCCACGGCATCCGCTTTGACGCGGTCCTCTCCCTGGAGGTGGCCGACAGCGTCATCGAGGCCCGCATGACGGGCCGCCGGACCTGCCATGCCTGCGGAGCCACCTACCACGTCGTCATGGCGCCCCCCAAGCAGGAGGGGCTCTGCGACAAGTGCGGCGGTGTGCTGGAGCAGCGCAAAGACGACCAGCCCGAAACCGTCAAGCACCGGCTGGAAATCTACCACAGTCAAACCGAGCCGCTGAAAGGCTTCTACGAGGAGAAGGGCGTGCTTAAGCGCGTGCCCGACCTGGGCGGCATCGAGGAGACAAACACCAAAATCATGGAATTGCTGGGGAAGTGAACGAGATGGATATGATCTCTCTCAAATCTCCCCGCGAAATCGAGTGCATGCGCCGGGCCGGGCGGCTGACCGCCCAGGCCCGGGCGCTGGCCGGCTCCATGGTGCGGCCCGGCGTGACCACCCATGAGATCGATACCGCCGTGCGCAAGTTTATCGAGAGCCACGGAGCCAAGCCCTCCTTCCTGGGCTACAGCGGTTTCCCCGGCTCCGCCTGTATCTCGATCAACGAGGAAGTCATCCATGGCATACCCGGTCCCCGGAAGCTGAAGGAGGGCGACATCGTCAGCGTGGACGTGGGCGCCTTTCTGGACGGCTTCCACGGCGACTGCGCCGCCACCTTCGCCTGCGGACAGGTGAGCGACGAGGCCATGCATCTGATCCATGTGACCGAACAGAGCTTCTGGGAGGGCATCAAGCTCGCCCGCTCCGGCAACCGGGTCTATGATATCTCCCACGCGGTGCAGCAGTACGTGGAAGCAGACGGCTGCTCCGTCGTGCGGGACTTCGTGGGCCACGGTGTGGGGGCCAAACTCCACGAGCCGCCTGAGGTACCCAACTTTGGCCCAGCGGGCCATGGCCCCCGGCTCCAGCCCGGTATGACCATCGCCGTGGAGCCCATGGTGTGCGCGGGTGACTGGCGGGTGAAGGTGCTCAGGGACGGCTGGCCCACCGTGTCCGCCGATGGGAGCCTGACCGCCCACTATGAAAACACCATTCTCATCACCGACGGGGAGCCTGAAGTGCTTACCCGGGTGGAGGATTGAGTATGGGATGCGCGTGTGCGCAGATTGTCCGCTCCCTGGCCGGGCATGACAGGGGAGGGCTGTTCTGTGTCCTGGACACCGACGGCCCCTACCTGCTGCTCTGCGACGGGAAGCGGCGGAAGCTGGGGAACCCCAAGCGGAAAAAGGCGGTTCATACCGCCCCCGCCGGTGATTTCCAGCACCCTGTCCTGGATCAGCTCCGGACAGGCGGGAACCTATCCAACCGAGACATACGGAGGGCGCTGGCCGCTTTCCGAGCTGAGGAACTAAGGAGGGTATGACGCTTTGGCAAAGGACGATATGATCGAAGTGGAGGGCGTCGTGACCGAGTCCCTTCCCAACACCACGTTCCATGTGGACATCGGAAACGGCCATATTATTCTGGCCCACATCTCCGGCAAGCTGCGCATGAACTTCATCCGCATCCTGCCCGGCGATAAAGTGACGGTCCAGATGTCCCCCTATGACGTAACCCGGGGCCGGATCACCTGGCGGTCCAAGTAATCTGTCAGGCTGGCCGGACCGTCACTGGGGCCCCGCCGTGCGGGGCGCGCCTCGGCGGAGGCA
>OCAS01001243.1_pt1 | contig 13747 bp, 17 predicted proteins | sample 1550751 | NCBI WGS metagenome assembly OCAS01 (sample SAMEA2580301, study PRJEB22360) | human gut metagenome | biome: human gut; feature: human-associated habitat; material: faeces | place: Denmark | collected 2008/2010
TTCCAGATGGTACTATAAGAAGATGGAAAAGTACTTATAAATGGGATAATGAACAATCTAATAATAAAAGCGAACGTTCGGATAAAAAAGCGAGCGTTCGAAAAGAGAAAAAACATAATAAAGTAAACAATGAAAAAGTCGTTGCTAATGAAATTGAGGAACTCATTGAAAATGAAGAATTGACGGATAAGCAAAGGCTTTTTTGCGTTATATACAGTAGATGTTTAAATGCTACAAAGGCATATCAAAAAGTCTATCACTGTACTTATGAAACGGCTATGGTGAATGGTCCACGTTTGCTAGGAAATGCTAGTATAAGGGAACAAGTTAATAAATTAAATGCTATAGAATTTAATAAGGAATTTATGAAAAAAAGTGTACTTCAAAAATATATAGATATAGCTTTTGCTGATATAACCGAATATATAAAGTTTGGTCAAAGAGATGAACCTATAATAGACAAAGACGGGAATCCAGTATTAGATGAAAATGGTTTTATAAAGACTGAAAGTTATAGTTATGTTGAACTAGGAGAGAGTAGTCAAGTAGATGGAACTCTAATAAATGAAATAGCACAAGGAAAAGGCGGAATAAAGATTAAATTAGCTGATAAGATGAAAGCCTTAGATGTGCTTAATAGATATAGCAATTTATTAAGTGATGAAGAGAAAGTCAAACTTGAACTTGAAAATAGAAAGCTTGCAAATAGAAAGCTTAGTGCTGAACTTAATAAGATTAATGGAACTGATGATACAAATGTTGAAGATGATGGATTTATTGAAGCATTAAGCGGAAGAGCAGCTGAGGTATGGAACAATGAGTAAGATAGCAAGAATATTCAAATTTCAACCTTTTAGCAATAAACAGGTCCAGATATTATCATGGTGGACTGATAAGTCACCAGTTAAAAATGCAGATGGAATCATAGCAGATGGAGCTATAAGAAGTGGTAAAACTGTTTCAATGTCTCTATCTTTTATCATGTGGGCCATGAATAAATTTAATGGCGAAAACTTTGCTATGTGTGGTAAGACAGTAGGAAGTTTTAGAAGAAATGTTTGGTCAGTTCTTAAGCTAATGCTTATAAGTAGAGGATATAAATACACAGATCATAAGACAGATAACTATGTTGAGATTGTGTGGAAAGGTAAAGTCAATTACTTTTATATCTTTGGTGGTAGAGATGAATCAAGTCAAGACTTAATACAAGGTATTACATTAGCAGGAATATTCTTTGATGAAGTCGCTTTAATGCCTGAAAGCTTTGTAAATCAAGGTACTGGACGTTGTTCTATTGAAGGTTCAAAGTATTGGTTTAACTGTAACCCAGATGGACCAATGCATTGGTTTAATCAAGAATGGATATTAAAGACTAAAGAAAAGAATATATTGTATCTACATTTTACTATGGATGATAATCTGAGCTTATCAGAAAAGATTAAGCAACGTTATAGGAATATGTATATAGGTGTATTTTTTAAACGCTATATTCAAGGTCTATGGGCTATGGCAGAAGGTGCAATCTTTGACATGTGGTCAGAATCTAATGAGATTACTGAACAGGATTTACCTATAAATTTAAAGAGTGCTGCAAGAAGATATATCGCAATAGACTATGGTACTACTAATGCAACAGTCTTCCTTGATATCTATGATGATGGTGACATAGCTTGGGTTACTAGAGAATATTACTATGATAGTAAAACCAAAATGAAACAAAAAACAGACAAAGAATATGCTGATGATTTGGTGAAATTTATAAGTGAAGGCCCACATCCAGTAGCGATAATATTAGACCCAAGTGCTGCATCATTTAAAGCTGAAATGAGAAGTCGAGGCTATAGAATTAAAGAGGCAGATAATGAGGTGCTTGATGGAATAAGAATGACATCAACGTTTATTGGCCAAAGGAAGGTAAGAATGGTTAAAGAAAACTGCAAGAGAACTATCGGTGATATTTTATCTTATGTATGGGATGAAAAGGCATCACAAAGAGGTGAAGAAAAACCAGTAAAAGAAAATGACCATGGAGCTGATGCATTAAGATACTTTGTAAAAACAATCATTAAGCCTAGAAGGTTAGCAACATAGAAAGGAGGTAAACAGGTGGGAAGTAGAAAAAAGCGTAGGAACTACAGCAAGGACAATAAGCCCAAACCCATAACCAATAATAGAACAGTATCAATGGATGCTTTTTCAAATGTATTAGCAAGGCTTGGAGCTGGTACACCTAATCTTTTAGAAGGTACAGATTATCCAATGACAAGACTTACACAAAACTTTCAATTGATGAATAGTCTTTATAGATCACATTGGATTGTTAGAAAGATTATTGATACTATTCCAGAAGATATGGTCAAAAATTGGATTAATATTACTACACAATTAGAACCGGATCAGATTAAAAGATTTGATAAGCTTCAAAGGACCACAAGAATACAAAGAGATATTCTTCAAGGTTTAAAATGGGGGCGACTTTATGGTGGAGCTGCCGCAGTAATAATAATAGATGGCCATGAAGATATTTTAGACCAGCCATTAGATTATGACATGATAATGCCAGGAAGTTTCAAAGGTCTTATTGTTGGTGATAGATGGTCCGGAATAACTCCAGGAGAAACACTAATTGAAGATGTATCAAGCCCTGATTTTGGATTGCCTGAATATTATGAATGGAATACAGACAACTTTACAGTAAGAGTACACCACAGTAGAATATTAAGATTTACAGGTAGAGAGCTCCCATATATAGAAAAGTGTACAGAGGTAGGCTGGGGAGCTAGTGAAGTTGAAATAATCTTTGATGAGCTTAAGAAAAGAGATAATACAAGTTGGAATATAGCACAACTTATTTTCTTAGCAAACTTAAGAGTTCTTAAAATGGCTGATTTAGGAGAAACATTAGCATTAGGGGATGAACAATCACAAAAGGATTTATATAATACTGTACAGGCTCAAAATTGGCTTATGTCTAATATGGGAATGTATATACTAAATCAAGATGATGGATTTGAAACACATCAATATACATTTAGTGGCTTGAATGATATATATGAATCATTTATGTTAGATGTTGCTGGTGCGGCTGAAATACCTGTCACTAAGTTGTTTGGACGTTCTCCAGCTGGATTTAATGCTACTGGTGAAAGTGATAGTAAAAATTATTATGAAACTGTAGAGCAAAAACAAACAGCACAACTAGAACCAGTGTTGGATAAGTTATTGCCTATAATGTTCATAAGTGAGTTTGGGGCTGTTCCAGATGATTTAGACTATGACTTCAATCCTATAGGTGCACCAAGTGAAAGCGAATTGGCTGATATTATAGATAAGAAATCAAACACAATAATAAATGTATTTAATGCTGGACTTATAAGTCAGAAAATAGCTTTAAAGGAACTTAAAGAAATGTCTGAAACAACAGGAATGTTCACTAATATTACTGATGAAGATATAGACAAAGCTGATGATGACACTGATTCATTTGGAGATATGCCACAGGAAGAAGAAACATCTTTAAATTTTAATATGCCATCAAGTGATAGCATAAAGTCATTTGATGGCGGAGAAGGTTCAGGAAATTTTAATCACGAAGGTAGACCAGGTCAGATTGGTGGAAGTGGTGAGGGAGGAAATTCTGAAGAAAATAACACAGAAGAAGAAAATAGTGATATAATAAATAATACAAAGAATGAATTAAAATCAATTGTTAAGAAAGGTGTAATAAATATTCGCCTAAGAAAATAGATGTAGAAAATTTTGATTTTGATGATGAGCATATCAATATTGAAAGAAAACATAATGTAAATAAAGATGAAGCTATAGGATATGTTAAAAAGTCTAAGGTATCAATTACAAAGTGGAAAGGCAGATTTGAGAATTACTATTCAAAAGATGGTGCTACATTTGTAGATGTAGAAAATAATCAGATAAAGACATCATTTAAGAAAGAGGAATTTGATGATAATGCTAAAAGTATAATGGAGGTGTTAAAGAAAAATGGTATTGATTAAGTGTCCGTTAAAGGAAAAGCAAATTGAAGAATATGATTGTTACGAGCTTTCAATGGCAGCTGAAGGATTAGCTCCAAGTAAATATTTATCAGATAATAAGCGGGAAGTTGAAAAGCTAAAGAAAATATGTTTGGAATGTCCCAACCATAGAGAAGATTAGAAAGCACTTACTTAGTTAAATAGTAGGTGCTTTTCTTATACCCATTTTTAAAAGGAGAAGTGTATTATGGATAAGATTTGTGAAAGAATTATTAATATTGGGGAGTTGGAAAGCAAAATAAAATCTGCCCGCTGTAACGCTGAAAATGTTGAAAAATTTATACAACAAAAGGATTATAGCAAGGCAGAAGAAATTGTAAAAATATTATCCTTGCAAATGCATGATCTTGACTGTTTTGAATTTTGCATAGAGCAAAGAAGAATTAAACAAATAGAATAGATATTTATTCATGTAAGTTTATATATTCTTCAAAAGAACGTAATTCATTACAAGGATAATCTTTGCAAAAAGCATATAAAGCAAGTTCACGTTTTCGTTTATGTTCTGGTAATTTATTATTTTCGATTATAGGACATATTCCAAATTGAAATCGTGCTTTATCATTATCGATAAGTCTATATTTTCCGGATATAGAAATATCAACATCCCAAAAAGGACAATGGATTGTTTTGGATTTTAATGTATAGTATTGCATAATTTACACCTCCTTCAATAATATTTTACCATTAAGCTTATAAGGAGTGATTATATGGTGCCAAGAAAGAACACAGCCAAAGACCTATGGCAACCAAGAAGACGAATTGAGGTTACTTATAAGAGGTCACTTAGGCAGATAGTTAAGAGAATGAATAAAATCATTAGAGGGTTAAGAACTGCTGATGAAATTACAAGAGCTCTTAAGAAATTTACTGAAAGTACTGAATTTAAAAAGTATGCTGAAAGCTGTTCAAAGAAGATGATAACAAGTTTATTTTCTGATGCAGGTAAGACATGGAGAGAGGCTGCTAAAGCAAATTCTAGGGGCAGCACTATTTATGAGGCATTAAAGAATGAATTAAGTGGACCTATTGGTGGTGCAATAAATGAACAGATACAAAAGAATGCTGAATTAATAAAGAGTATGCCATTAGATGTGGCCAAAGAAATGACTGATTATGCAGCTAAGCAAAGTTATAGCGGTAGGAGAGCATCAGATATTGCACAGGATCTACAAGCTAAATTTGAGTATTTATCTGAAAAGAAAGCAAATTTAATAGCAAGAACAGAAGTTAGTAAGGCAAGTACTGAATTAGCAAAGGCAAGGTGTGAGAATTTAGGTATTCGGTGGTATATATGGCGTACATCAGAAGACCAAAGAGTTAGAAGTTCACATTCACATATGGAAGGTGTTTTAATATGCTGGGATAATCCGCCTAGTCCAGAAAAGATATTAGGAATAAAATCAAGTCTAGGTTATTATCATGCTGGAGAATGTCCAAACTGCAGATGTTACCCAGAACCTGTTGTAAGTTTAGATTTTGTTAAGTGGCCATGTAAAGTATATTACAATGATACGATACAGAGGATGACAAGAAAACAATTTGAAGAAATAGCAGTTTAGAGTCTTAGAAATATCTAAGGCTTTTTCTTATACTCAAAAATTAAATACTTTGGAGATTTGAAAGGGGGTGAGTAAAGAAGATGAAAGCTTATTATGGATCAAGATTTAGTCCTAACATGACAAGGACACCAGAGAACTTTTTAATTTGTCACAATGTACCTATTGCACGTACTGGATGGTATGACTATTTAGCGAGTGAATTAGGTGTTGGAGGTGATGAAATTGTAAAAGTTTATAGGAGTCCAGAGGAAGTATTCTCAAAATCTGCTATAGCTTCATTTGAAGGTAAGCCAGTAACAGATGAACATCCTCCAGATTTATTAACTCCACAAAATGTAAATATATTTGTAAAGGGAACAACTCAAAATATACGGCAAGATACAAAAGAACCTGATTTACTTGTAGGGGATTTGATAATCTATGATTCAGTTTTAATTGGTGAAATAAATCAAGGTAAACGAGAGGTAAGTTGTGGTTATGAATGTCAATACAAAGACAATGGAGATGGCACATATAGTCAAGTTGGTATATGCGGTAATCATGTTGCAGTTGTTGAAGCTGGAAGAGCAGGTGACCGCGTTGCAATAAAAGATTCAAAAATTCAAATAGAGAAGGGAGAAAAAAAGAATATGTCAAAGAAGAAAGTATCAAAGAGTATTTTACAAGCTATAGGATTAAAGCATTACTTAGCAGATGCAGAACCAGAAGAGGTTGCAGATGCATTAGAAGAAATAAACAAAGGAGGATGTGACGAAGATACAACAGAAGAAAAAGCTAATGATGAAGCTGGTACTGGAGATCCTGGAATAGCAGCATTAAATGCTAAAATGGATAAATTAATTTCACTATTAAGTGGCGGTGCTCCAAAAGCAGAAGATGAAGAGCCAGAAAGTGCTATCGATGAATTAATTAATACACTAGAAAAAGGTAAGGAAACAACTGCAGGTGATGAGGAAGAGTCTGTCACTGTTCCAGCAGAACAAATGTCAGATGAAGATATTCCAGATGGAGTAGTTCAAAGCCAAGAAGAATTACCTACTAATCCTATACCAAATGCTGATAGTGCTGCTATGCTTATGGCATTAAAAGCAGTAAGACCAATAATTGCAGCTATTCCAGATAAGAAAGCAAAAGAAAAAGCTTGTGATTCTATTATGGCTCAATTTAAATCAGTAACAAAGAAATCGCAAAATAAAAATTCATATGCTGCAATTATGCAAGCTCAAAAAAGTGCTGCAGTACAAATGCAAAAAGCAACAGATGCAGCAGAAGCAAAAATGAAAGCTATCGAAGATGGATATAAAAAACAAAATCCACATTACAAGGAGGTAAAATAATATGCCAGGTAAAGCAATAGGAATTGAATTAAATCTAGGTTATCCAGGAACAGTATCAAGATCAGTTGATGCAATAATTACTCCAAAAGTTATTAAGAGTGATGTTTCATCAGGAAAGGAAACAGAATTACCAATAGCATTCGGAGAGCCAGTTGTATTAAATGCTGATAATACTTATAGCAGATTTACTGCTGATAGTACAGCAGATAAATTTATAGGTATTGCAGTAAGAGAAATCAAACAAGCTACTGATTACTATTCAGCTAGTGGAGAATATCTGCCAAACGAGGTATGTGACGTTCTTAACAGAGGTTCTATTATGGTACTTTGTAATAATGGTACTCCAACAGCAGGAGGAAAAGTATATATAAGAATTAAAGAAAATGTATCAGTTACAAAAGGGGTTATAGGACAATTTGAAGCTGTAGCAGATGGAGAAAACACAGTAGAAATTCCAAATCTTAAATGGACTACTGGTAAAAAAGATAGTAATAATGTAGCTGAAGTTACAGTACTTACTAGAACAATATAGGGAGGGATATAAAATGAGTTTAATTGGAAATAAGACAGTTCATCCATTACCAGGATTTGCTCCTAATGCTATAATGGCTATGGATATAGGAAATGGTATGGCTTATTTAAATGGAGAACTTGAAAAGAGAGATACAAAATTAAATGAACCATTATCAAGCGTAACATTTGCAAGAGATATACCAGTAAAAACTGGTGGTGGCTGGATTGAAACTACATCTAATATGTTTGTAGATTATGCAACAACAGGAGGCAACGGAAATGGACTTATTAGAGGTCAATCGAATAACATTCCAGTAATCCAAGCTAATACTAGCAAGGATTTATTTAAAGTATTTCCTTGGTCTAATGTATTAAAAATACCATTCATTGACCAACAAAAAATGCAAGGAATAGGAAGATCACTTGATTCTATATTAGATAATGGAATCAGATTAAACTATAATAAATCAATAGATTTAATAGTTTATAAAGGTGTTGAGGAAGAAAAAGTATATGGTCTAGTTAATGATCCTAATGTATTAACTACAACTGTAAAAGCAGGTGCAAGTACTAAAACTACCTGGAAAGATAAAACACCAGATGAAATATTAGATGATGTTAATATGGCTATCAATGACGCATGGACACATAGTGAATATGATAATAGTGGTATTCCAAATCATATTTTAATTCCACCAGAAAACTATGCTTATATTGTAAGTAGAAAAGTTAGTGAAGCAGGTAATATATCTATATTAAAGTACTTATTAGAAAACAATATTGCAAAGAACCAAGGTGTTGATTTAGCAATTGAGCCATCAAGATGGTGTATAGGTGCTGGTGTAGGAAAGAAAAATAGAATGGTTGCGTATGTTAATGATGAAAGTAAAGTTCTTATTGATATACCAGTTCCATTAATGAGAGCTATGACACAGCCAAGTGTTGAAAATTTAGCATATATGACAGCATATATGGCTAATATAGGTCAAGTTAAATTTTTATATTACCAATGTGTTGGTTATTCTGATGGAATTTAGGAGGATATACAATGAGAGTAAGAAGTGAAAAGACTTTTTTATTTAGAGGAGATAATACTGAAGAAATTATTAAAAAAGGTGAAATTAAAGATTTACCTGACTGGGTAGCTAAAACTGATATATTTAAATTAGCTAAAGAAGAAGGGAGTTTATTAGTAATAGCTACTAAGAAAGATAAAAAGAAAGCTGAAAATGACGAAGATCTAACACCTACTAATTTAGAAAAGTAGGTGATTTTTTATGTATGGAATTATAGGAAGTGCCAGCAATATAAAGACTGGCACTAATCCACCATTTACATTAGATGATTTTTACGAAGTATATCCGCAATTCGGATTAAATCTGGAAACAACTGATTATAATGTTCTACAAATAGTAGCACAAATGTATTTGGATTTAGCCAATGCAAGTATAAAACAAAGCAGATGGCACAACTACTGGAAAGTAGCAATGTGTTTTTTTATTGCACATTTTTGTACTTTATATTTACAAGGTGTTGCAGATCCTACAAGTGGAGCAGCAGGAGTATTAGAAGCTGGAAAAGCTAAAGGGCTAGATACATCCGTTAGTGTTGGAAGTGTATCTGTGAGTACAGATTATTCTTTAATCGCAAATAGTGTTAATGGATGGGCTGGGTGGCAATTAACCACTTATGGTCAGCAATTATCTACTATAGGTAAATTAGTTAGTAAAGGCGGAATGTATGTGTACTAGGAGGTGTTAATGTGCTTAATGGATTTTGTAATGTGTCAATAGATAAAGATTTGACAGACAATATATTGCAATCAATAAATGATTTGTCTAAGAAAACTGTATGCATTGGTGTACCAGATAGTACAGAGCATCCAGATAGCAATGTTACAAATGCTGAATTAATGTACATCCATACAAATGGTGCAAGAAATAAATCCATGATAGAATCTATGCAGCATAATATAGATGCGAATATGCCTTATAGTGAGGCACATGAATTATATGTGCATGAAAATGGATCTCCACTTTGGAATATTCCACCTAGACCAATTCTTGAACCAGCTATTGAGAATGGAAAAGAACAAATAGCTGAGCGTATGAAAGAAGTTGCTAATGATGCACTAGATGGTAAAAATATAAGCCCAGGATTAGAGAAAGTAGGAATGGAAGGTCAAAATATTGCTAGAGATTGGTTTACTAATCCAGCTAATAATTGGGCTGCTAATAGTGAAGAAACTGCCAAGAAAAAGGGTAGTGATAGGCCACTTATTGATACTGGAGATTTAAGAAAGTCAATCACCTATATAATAAAGGATGGTGAGTAATTTGATTAATGTTGCAAAGGCTATTACTGATCCAAGATTTTCTCAAAAATTTAAAGTTTTTAGAAAGTCTGGTGAATGGATAAGAGGTAGATTTGAAGAAATTGAAAAAGAAATAAGTATGATTGGAGTTATAGCACCATCAAAACCAAAAGAAATTGAAATGATTCCAGAAGGCGATAGAGTTGGTGGAGAAATTACAATTCATACAATTAGGAAGCTTTATACTACTCATGCTATTCAAGATGAAGAATCAGAGGATGAATTTGAAGGTACTTCAGACCAGATTGAATGGCAAGGCAAAAGATATAAATTATATCAAGTAAATGACTATAGCCAATATGGATATTATCAAGCTATAGGTATGAGGCTGGTGAGTAATTAATGGCTGATATAGTATTAAAACTTAAAGATATTGAAGATTTCTTTCAAGAGATAACTTGTGAAATGCTTGGAATTGATTTAAGTAAAAAAGAAAATCAAAGTAAGGTAAGAATTGCATGGCCAACAGGTGGAGCTCCTGGATGGAAAATAAATGATGATATTTGTTTCTTAAGAATTACACCAATTGATGATGCTATGACCAGACAATTAAATATTTGTTATGATCCAGTAAAAAACGATGAACCATACGCAAAAAAGAAAGTTGGATATACAAGAGTTCATAAAATAAATTGGACTTTATATGGTCCTAACTCATATGACAATGCAGATATTATAAGACATTTAATATTTGATTTTGATTATATGAAGAAATTTAAAGAAAAGAATTTATTTTTAATAACAGATGTACCTATGCCTACCAGATTACCAGAGTTATATAATGGCCAATGGTGGGAAAGAACAGATTTTTCAGCAACATTTAATGAAGGGGTTACACGTGAAAGTGAGGTTCCTTATATTAAAAGTGCTGATATTATATTAAAACATAATAGATAGGAGATGATACAATGTCAACTTTACCATTAAATGATGTTGTTGATGTTAGTGTAAGTGTAGGTCCTGCAAGTGCAGTAAGAACTAGTTTTAATTTAGGAATAATTGTAGGAAAGTCAAAAGTAATAAGTACTGATGACAGAGTAAAAACATATTCTAAAATGGCAGATTTAACAGCTGATGGCTGGAAAGGAAATGAACCAGAATATTTAGCGGCACAAAAATATTTTTCACAATCTCCAAGACCAATAAAAGTTGCTATAGGCAGACAAGATGAAGAGAATGAAACAGTAGTTCAAGCAGTAACTGCTTGTAGGGAAGCTAATTCAGAATGGTATGCAGTATATGTATGTGGAATAGAAAAATCTGATATTGTTGAACTAGCAAAATATATAGATTCTACTAGTCCAGAAAGTTATCTATTTTATGATACAAGTGACAGTGATGTTCCAACAGCAACATCAGGAAATATATTTGAAACTTTAAAGAAAAATGGAGTTCATAGGGCATTAGGTCAATATTCTACTAAGACAGATTATGCAGCTGTAGGAATAATGGGAGTTGCTATGGGAAGAAATACAAGTACAAGTGGAAGTGCTTTTACTTTAGCTTATAAGACAGTATCAGGAGTAGAGACAGAACCATTAACATCAACACAAGTAACAGCAATCAAAAATTTAAATGGAAATGTTTATCTAAATAGAGGTTCTGTTTATGATCTATTTGAAATGGGAGTATCACGGAACACATTTTGATGAAGTACTTAACTTAGATATGCTTACCAATAATATTCAAACATCAGTTGTAAGTGCACTTGCTAGAAGTGCAAAGATACCGCAGACAGATGCAGGAATGGATAGTTTACTAAATGCTATAACTGAACCTTTAGAAAAAGCAAGAGAAATTGGATTTATTGCACCAGGGGTTTGGAATACAGAAAGTATTTTGACCATAGAAAAAGGTGATACATTATCAAGGGGATATGTAATATTATCGGATAGTGTAGATAGTCAAAGTCAAGCTGATAGAGAAGCAAGAAAAGCACCTCCAGTTTACATATTAATTAAATGTGCTGGAGCAATAGAAAATGTATCTATTAAGCTTTATGTTAACAGATAAGGAGGATAATATATGTCATATAAAACTTATAGTTTTGAGGATGTTACGGTTTCGTTTTCTCATCCTAGTGTTGGAGCTGCATCAACAGTAGGAGCAGGTCTTGGCTCAATATCTATTGCAAAGGCAAATGATGATACAGCTCATGATGTTGCGGCGGATGGTGCTGTAATGATATCTAAAATAGCTGGTAAAAATGGTACTATTGCAATAACAGTACAGCAAGTATCTGATTTTAATAAATTTATGCTGAAATGGTATAACTATGTTAAACAAGGAAATGCATCAGAATGGGCTTCAGCTAATATTACGATTAATTCTAAAAATTTGAATGATTCAACAGTATGTACTGGAGTTTCACCACAGAAGATAGCAGATAGAGGATATCAGGCTCAAGGACAACAAGTAACTTGGAATCTAATGTCAGCAGAAATAACAGAGAGCTAGGAGGAACAGAAATATGAGTATAGCAGTAGAAAATACTAAATCTATAGAAGTTAATGGAAGAACATTTATATTAAAAAAGATGGATGCAAGAACAGGATCATATATGTTGTTTAAATTAATGAAATTATTACCCCCAATATTGGAAAACATAGATATAGATAAGTTAGATAATGATAATTTTGATTTTAAGAGTTTGAATTTATCTGAAGCATTAAAGCCAATATTCGATTTACCAGAGGAGGAATTTAGATATATTCAAGATAATTGTCTAAAATCTGTTGATGAATTATTAGCAGCTGGAGCACAACCAGTAATACAAAAAAATGGTGAATGGGGAATTAATGATATTGCATATGATATAGGATTAGTTATGAATTTAACTATTCAATCATTAATATTTAATGTGCAGGGTTTTTTCTTAGGGATGAACTTCAGTTCAGTAATGAAGAACTTGAATTTATCCCAGCAGAGTATGTAAATATAGATGCATTTCTATTTGCACCAGTTCAAGCAGGATTATGGAAACAACATGAATTATGGGATGGAACATATAGTTTAGATGATCTTCTCGATATTCACGAAATGATGAAGGTTATGCATGAAAATGAGAGAAGGGCACAACAAGCTGCAGAAAGGAGGATATAACGAATGTCACTTGATTTAATAAAACAATATTTAGTTGGAATTGGATTCAATGTTGATGAAAGCTCCTTAAAAAGTGCCAAAGAATCACTGGCACAAGCAGATGAGAGTGTTAAAAAATTTAATGATGATAGCAATAAAGGTTTTTCAGAGACATCTGGTTCTTTGAAAGACCTTTTTAATTTATTTGCATCATCATCAACTCTAGTAAAGGCTATGGCTCTAAATGGACCATTTAAAGGTTTGATAAAAGATATTTCTTTAGCCAAAAAGATTTATAAAGAAATGACTGAAATTAAGCCCAAAGAAGATATTGCTAAAACTCCTAAAAGTAAAAATAAAGTTAAAGATATAAATAAATTTAAAGACTGTAGTTCTGAAAATGCTAAAGATCCTATAAAAGTTCCTGATAATCTTTTAGATAAGTTGGATATTAAAGGAGCAAAGAAAAATATTCTTGATTTTGCATCTAATGCAAGTAAAGGCTTAACTGATGTTAGTAAGACTGCTGGAGAGTTATTGGGTAAAGGTGGAAGTGCAATTAAAGCTTTTGCCAGTACAGGTGCAGGATCACTAATGTTGATAATTGGTGCAACTGTAGCAACTATGGCAGCTATAAAGAAATTAGTTTCATCTTTAAAGGAATTAGCCAATGATGATATTCGGTTTGAAAAATTAAGCAGGCAGTTATGGACTACAAAAGAAAATGCTAGAGAAGTAGGTACAGCATTAGATACACTTGATGCAAGTATGGAAGATTTGTGGTTAAGTCCTACACTTTTAAAACAATTTAAAGAATTAACTAGTGAT
>OCAS01001245.1_pt1 | contig 13737 bp, 8 predicted proteins | sample 1550751 | NCBI WGS metagenome assembly OCAS01 (sample SAMEA2580301, study PRJEB22360) | human gut metagenome | biome: human gut; feature: human-associated habitat; material: faeces | place: Denmark | collected 2008/2010
TGCTTAAGTCCTCGGGGATCTTCTTTCCCAGCTCCTGGCACTGGACCATGGCCGCGTTGGCCAGCTGGTCGTGGCTGCAGATGATGGCGGTCACGCCGCGTTCCAGAAGCCGCGGCAGATGCTTCTGAATGCATTCGGAAATGTAATAGGAGCTTCCTGACAGCTGAGGATCGGCTGGAAGGCCGTTTGCCTTAAGCGCTGCAAAGAAAGCCCGGTGGCGTACTAAAAAGACGTGGGAGCCCAGCGCCCCGCTTAAGTATCCGATCTTCTTGTGGCCCAGGCTCTTTAAATGGTTCACCGCCAGCTCCATCCCCTCGTCGTTATCCACGGCGACGCTGGCGACGGAGGGATTCCCCATGACATAATTGTCAAACAGAACCGCGGGAGTGCGGCTCGTCTTAAAATCCGCGATCCAGGGTTCGCTTAAGGAGATACCCATGACCAGGGAGCCGATGTAATCGTTTTCCAGCATGAACACGTCGTAGGGCGTGGTCTTCTGCAGGCTTTTGGTAATGGGAATCACGTCCACGGTTAAGCCGGCCGGCTCGGCCATCTGGCGAAACCCCATAATGATGTCGTAGCCGAAGTGCCCGGGTGAGGTGTATTCCATATTATAAATAAGGACGCAGACCTTCTTGGAAACATTTCTTTTTCTGCGAAGTTTTGTGTATCCCATCTCGACTGCCGTCTCTAAAATTGTTTTTCGTAAAGTTTCGCTGATGTCGGGGGCATCACTCAGGGCTTTGGATACCGTACCCTTGGAAATCCCCAGTTTATCAGCAATATCCGCTATCGTTACCATAGTCTTCTCCAGTTCTTTCCGATAATTCAGTCAGTCATTCCGGCTGCCTTTCCAGACCATTATATATAAAATAATAAAAAAATGCAATAAAATATACAAAATCAAAATAAGAAATTTCGACTTGTTTCGTCTGAACGTCAAAATACAAAAACAAATAAATCGTTCTTTCGTTGAAAAAGAGAAGGATAAAGAGGAAAAAATTAGATAAAATTCCTTAAAATAGTCTTGACGTACGGAAAAAGATGGAGTATGATACAAATATACGAAACTAAACGAAACTTTTAAAGAAAGTCACTGCACCTCAGCTTGAAATAATCTCGACACACGCGGGTGACACGTATCGCATGCAGAAGACAGAAAGGATGGTCTCTGCGAACTCATAACAAGGAGGAAGATGGGAATGAAGAGAGAGTTGGGATTAACGCTCACCCTGGCGGCGGCAGCCGTGATGACCGCCGGAATGCTTGGCGGCTGTGGAAAGGCATCATCGGGACAGGGAGGAAGGGAAGAGGTCAGACTGATGGTGTGGTCGCCTTCCGAGGACCAGTCGAAGGACAGCGGCCAGTGGCTGCAGACGAGCTGTGAACAGTTTGCGAAGCTGCATCCGGAATGGGATATCACGTTCGTGTATGGAGTCGCTGACGAGGCGACGGCCGCCAACCAGGTGGCGCAGGACGCGGAGGCCAGCGCAGACGTGTTCATGTATGCCAACGACACCTTAACGATTATGACAGACGCCGGTGCATTGGTGAAGTTCGGCGGAAAGTACCGGGAAGAGATCGAATCGACAAACTCGAAGGAAGTCATCGATTCTGTGACCATGGACGGTGAGTTGTACGGTGTCCCGTTTACTACCAACACCTGGTTTATGTATTACGACAAGAGCGTATTTTCCGAGGAAGACATTAAGAACCTGGATCAGATGCTGACAAAAGGCGTGGTTTCCTTTCCATTTACCAACTCCTGGTATTTACCTTCCTTTTATATAGGAAACGGCTGCTCCCTGTTCGGGGACGGAACCGATGAGTCACAGGGGGTCGATTTCGGCGGAGAGAAGGCACTGGAGGTCACCAACTACTTAGTTGATTTAATCGCCAATCCGAATTTCCGGGTGGACGCGGATGGATCGGGAATGGCCGGTCTCCGGGACGGAAGTATACAGGCCATCTTCTCCGGCTCCTGGGATATGGCGTCGGTGAAAGAGATCCTCGGGGACAACATGGGCGTGTCGGCCCTCCCTGCCTATACGTTAAACGGCGAAGAGCGGCAGATGACGGCGTATGCCGGTTCCAAGGCGATCGGAGTGAATCCGGAGTCGTCCAATATGGTCCCTGCGGTCCAGCTTGCTGTGTACTTAGGCTCTGCGGAGGCACAGAAGCTTCACTATGAACTGAGAAATGTGGTTCCGTGTAACTTAGAGCTGATGGAAGAACCGGACATTGCCAGCGACGCGCTGGTGGCGGCACAGAATGACACCTTCAACCGTACGTCAATCCTTCAGCCGTTCGTTGCGGCCATGAATAACTGCTGGGTTCCGGTGGAGAACATGGGCAAGGGAATCCGGAATGGGAACGTAACCCACGAGAATGCAGGGGAACAGACGGAAGCCATGAATGCTGCGATGAACAGCAATGGAATTTAGGGGGATGAATCTATGGGAAAGTTAACGGGTAAATTAGAATTTGCAGCAGCCTGGTCCTTCCGGGAGGCGCTTAAAAACGGCGGCGCAGAGACGAAGCTGTCCATGGTTTTGATGGGACTCGGAAATATTGTACATAAACAGGTCGCCAAGGGCCTGATCTACATGGCAATCGAAGCGGCTTACGTGGTATTTATGATTATGACCGGCTTTCACTGCATCTCCATGCTGGGAAGTCTCGGCACCGTGGGGCAGCAGGTGGTCTGGGACGAGGTGAACCAGGTCTACTTATATACGAAGGGAGACCAGTCTGTGCTGATCCTGCTGTATGGAGTGGCGGTGCTGTTTCTGACCGTACTTATGGCGGCCGCATGGTACGGCGCAGTGAAGAGCGCCTATAAGGCGGAATGCCTCGATAAGGCGGGAAAGCATGTGAACAATTTCGCGGAAGATTTAAAGAGTCTGCTCCACGAAAATTTATACCGCCTCTTCATGACGCCGCCGCTGACCTTTATCTTCGGGTTTACCGTGCTGCCGCTGATCTTCATGATCTGTATGGCGTTTACCAATTACAGCAAAATCGACAACCATCTGGTTCTGTTTGACTGGGTCGGCCTCGATAATTTCCGGGCGCTGTTTGATTCCAGCAGTATCCTGGGAAGTACCTTCTGGTCAGTCCTGTCATGGACTCTGGTGTGGGCGTTTTTTGCCACCTTCACCAACTATATCTTCGGTATGATCCTCGCGATCGCCATCAACCGGAAGGAGACGAAGGCCAAAGGCTTCTGGCGGTTCTGTTTCGTCCTTTCCTGCGCGGTTCCCATGTTCGTATCGCTGCTGATTATGAGAACGATGCTGCAGCCCAACGGCGCCGTTAATGTGCTCCTGAGAAATATCGGGCTGATCGGAGCCGATGCCAGCCTGCCGTTCTTTACCAATCCAACCTGGGCCCGCGTAACCATTATCGTCATCAATATCTGGGTCGGAGTTCCCTACACGCTGCTTCAGCTGACCGGCGTCCTTCAGAGCATCCCGGCCGACGTATACGAGGCAGCCAGAGTGGACGGCGCCAATGCCTTCCAGACCTTCTTTAAGATCACGCTTCCGTATATGCTTTACATTACCACACCGTACCTGATTGCCACCTTTACCGGCAATGTCAATAACTTCAATGTCATCTACTTATTATCCGGCGGCGATCCGGTGACGGATTTAGCCTCTACGGCGGGCAAGACGGACCTTCTCGTCACCTGGCTCTATAAGCTGACGATTGATAAACAGTATTACAACATCGGTGCAGTCATTGGTATCCTGACGTTTATCATTCTGGCCGTGGGAGCGCTGCTGACGTACCGCAACAGCAAATCCTATAAAGATGAGGAGGCATTCTAATATGAAGAAAATGAGATCGGCAAAACAGGTTAAGACGGTAAATAATATCCTGGTTCACACGGCTCTTGCCATTCTGGCGGCAGTCTGGGTGTTTCCCATCATCTGGGTGGTGCTCACCAGCTTCCGTGCGGAAAAGGGCTCCTATGTGTCAACCTTCTTTCCGAAGGCGTATACGCTGGCAAACTATACCAGGCTTTTCACGGATACGACGATTTTAAACTTCCCGCGTATGTTCGCCAATACGCTGTTCATCGCGGTGTGTTCCTGCATTCTGTCCACGTTCTATGTGCTGGCGGTATCCTACTGTCTCTCCCGGCTTAAGTTCCGTATGAGAAAGCCGTACATGAACATGGCGATGATTCTGGGCCTGTTTCCGGGCTTCATGTCCATGGTGGCGGTGTATTTTATCCTGAAGGCTCTTGGACTGACGGAAGGCAATCTGATCCGCCTGGCGCTCATACTCTGTTACTCCAGAGGCGCGGGACTGACATTTCAGATTGCCAAGGGCTTCTTTGACACGGTTCCGCGTGCCATTGACGAGGCGGCTTTAATCGACGGATGCAACCGCTGGCAGATATTTTCAAAGATTACACTGCCATTAAGCAAACCGATTATCATCTACACGGTGCTGACCTCCTTTATCTCGCCGTGGGTGGATTTTATCTTTGCAAAGGTAATCTGCCGCGCCAATTCGGACCAGTATACGATAGCGATCGGTTTATGGAGAATGCTGGAAAAAGAATATATTGACAACTGGTACACCAGCTTTGCGGCCAGCGCGGTGCTGATATCCATACCGATTGCGATCCTGTTTCTGTGTATGCAGAAGTATTATGTGAATGGCATGTCCGGTGCAGTGAAAGGGTAACGCAGCATCAGGAAGGCTGAGGAATGACTATGACGACGAAGAAAATGACAGCAAGAGAGCTGAAACGCTTCTATGCGGACAGCACATTTAAGAAAAATTACATCTATGACGGCCATGATCTGGGCGCTGCCTGCGGCAGTGACGGGACTGTGTTTAAGCTGTGGAGTCCGGTCGCGGACCGGGTGGAGCTCCATCTCTACCCGGATGGGGGCGAAAGCGGCTGTATGCGCTCCGTCTCCATGGAACGGGGAGAGAAAGGCGTATGGATGTACCGGACGGAGGAATGTCTTCACGGTACGTATTACGATTACGATGTGAGCATCGGCCATGAGACGCGCCGGACCGCGGACCCGTATGCAAGAGCCTGCGGAATCAACAGCAGGCGCAGTATGGCGGTAGAGCTTGGAAGGACAGACCCGGAAAGGTGGGAATCGGACCGGGCCCCGAAACGGCAGCAGGAGGACATTATCTACGAGCTTCATGTGAAGGAGTTTTCCTGGGACGGGAGCGCGGGATTTCCGGAGGAGTTAAGGGGAACGTACCGCGCGTTTACAGTGGAGGATACCACCCTGTTCGGGGATGGCGTCCACCCAACCGGGATCCGGTATTTAAAGGAGCTGGGCGTGACCCATATCCAGCTGATGCCGGTCTATGATTTCGGCTCCGTCGATGAGGCCGGAGACCGGGACCAGTTTAACTGGGGCTATGATCCGGTCTGCTATAATGTGCCGGAAGGCTCCTATTCCACCGATCCGGCCCACGGGGAGGTGCGGATAAAGGAATTGAAGGAACTGGTGCAGACGCTGCACCGGAACGGTTTTCGGGTCATCATGGACGTGGTTTATAACCACACCTACTCGGCGGATTCGTCCTTCCAGCGGGTTGTGCCATGGTATTACTACCGCCAGGAGGAAGACGGAACGCTCTCCGACGGCTCCGGATGCGGCAATGATTTTGCCGCCGAGCGGGAGATGGCTGCGTCATTTATCCTGGACTCGGTCCTTTACTGGACAGAGGAATACCATATGGACGGCTTTCGGTTTGATTTAATGGGGCTGCTCCCGACGGAGCTGATGAACCGGATACAGGAAGAACTGGATAAGCGGTACGGCATGGGTGAGAAGCTGATCTACGGGGAGCCGTGGGCTGCGAACGAGACGCCCATGGAACCCGGCTTTCATCAGGCCCTTAAAGAAAATGAAAAGAGACTGAATCCCCGCATCGCCATGTTCTGCGACAACACGAGGGATGCGGTCAAGGGCCACGTGTTCGAAGCCATGGAACCCGGTTTTGTAAATGGCGGAGAAGGACTGGAGCGGGAGATCATGCACGCGGCTTCAGCCTGGTGCGACAGGGGAGGGGCATTCCGCGCTGGTTCGCCGGAACGGGTCTTAAGCTACGTTTCGGCCCACGATAACCTGACTCTCTGGGATAAACTGATTATTTCCATGAGCCGCTGTGACAGGAATGACTTCTATGAAAGACCGGAGGAGGTCATGCGGGCGTATAAGCTGGCGGTTTCTGTGTATTTTACATGCCAGGGACGCTTATTCTTCCTTTCGGGCGAAGAGTTTGCGCGGACAAAGGAGGGAGATGACAACAGCTTTGAAGCTCCCATTTTCTTGAACCGCCTGGACTATAAACGGGCGTATGAATTCGAAGATCTGGTTCATTTTTATAAAGATCTGATTGCGCTGAGAAAATGCCTTCCGGGCCTCTGTGATAAATCGAAGGAAGCCGGAAAACGCATTTTTAAGAAGAATGCAAACCGAAAGGGCGTCGTAAACTTCCAGGTGGATAACCGATACAGGGGAGAGGGGCTCTGTGACACGCTCTTTATCGCCTACAACAGCCGCCGCCATCCAGTGAAGGTGACACTTCCGGAAGGGGAGTGGGAAGCATTTTTAAAGGATGGAGACAGCGGGATGTGGAGACGGCCGCAGAGAGAGACGTATTCGGGCCTTCTGATTCTGCCGCCGGTTTCCGCGGTTATCATGGGACGGAAAACAGAGATAAAGCAGGAGGCAGCGCGATGAAGTTTGTATATGGAAAACAGGATTTTAAAACACTGGAGCGCGGCCAGGAGAACTGTTATCTGCTGACCAACGGGCTCGGCGGCTTTTCATCGGTAACCGTGATCGGCTCAGCCGCCCGCAACGACCACGCGTTTTTTATGGCATGCACGAAGGCACCGAATCACAGGTATCATATGATTCACAGGCTGCGTGAGAGGCTGGTTACGGCAGAGGACACGGTATATCTCTCCAGCCAGGAGTTTGCAGACGGAAAGGAACCGGAAGACGGATACCTCCGCCTGTCCTCCTTTCAGTTCGAGGATTGCCCCGTGTGGATGTACCACACGGCCGGAGTCGAAGTTAGAAAGACAGCAGCCATGAAACAGGGGGAGAATACAATTGCCGTCCAGTATGAGATTCAGAATCACAGGAGAGAGGCGTGTACTCTTCAAGTAGTTCCTTTCCTGCAGTTTGTAAAGAAGGGGGACGATCTGGACATGGATCAGGCGTTTTCCTGTTCTGACGGCCGGGTCAGTTCGGCGGGATTAGATCTCTATTTTTCTACAGACGGCATTGTGACTGGTTTCGAACCGGTTTATGAGACGTACTACTACGCTTATGACGCCTGTGACGGACGGAGGGAGACCGGGAAGGCTCTGGCCAACCATGGGGTCAGCTTAACGGCTGGCGCCGGAGTGTGTTCCAGTCTGGAAATCGTATACTCTCTGGAACCGGTGACGGCCATACTGGAAGACGCGGTCCGATATCGCCGGGAGCTGGAGAGACAGGCCGGTTTTCAGTCTGAGGCAGCTTCCATGCTGGCTAAGAGCGCGGCACAGTTTATCGCCCGCCGGGAATCCACAGGGGGAGATACGATTCTGGCCGGATATCCTTTTTTCGAGGACTGGGGCCGGGATACGATGATCGCGCTGGGCGGATGCGCTCTGGCGACGGGGCGGTTTGAGACGGTAAAGAGCATTTTAAGGACATTTTTGAAGGCGGAGAAGAACGGGCTGATGCCGAATCTCTTCCCCGAAGGCGGCAGCGAGCCCATGTACAACACGGTGGATGCGGCGCTTCTTTTTATCAACAGCGTTTATCTGTATTATGAGAGGACAAATGACATATCCTTTGTAAGAGAGTGCTATCCGGTCATGGAGCATATTGTGAAGCGGTACGAGGAAGGGACGGAGTTCGGTATTCACATGGAAGAAGACGGGCTGATTGCAGCGGGAAAGGGTTTCGACCAGGTAACCTGGATGGATGTGCGGATTGGCGGCATACTTCCCACACCACGCCACGGGAAACCGGTGGAGATTAACGCTTACTGGTATAACGCGCTGCGGATTATGGAGAGATTGGGCGGGACCGCCTCTGCCGCTCACTACGGCCGTCTGGCGGAACTTGTAAAACAGTCTTTTAATGAAAAATTCTGGCTGGAGGAAAAACACTGCTTAAAAGATGTGATCTCCGGGAGGGAAGACGGCGGCAGAGCGGACGCTGACAATCAAATCCGCTGTAACCAGATCTGGGCGGTCTCCATGGCTTTTTCCATGCTTTCACCGGAAAAAGAGAAACAGGTGGTGGAAACTGTGGCGGAAAAGTTGTATACTCCTTATGGACTGAGAACTCTCTCTGAGGATGACAAGGAGTTCAGACCATTTTACGGAGGCAGCCAGCTTGACAGGGATTTGGCGTATCATCAGGGTACGGTCTGGGTGTTTCCGCTGGGCGGATATTACCTCGCATATCTGAAGGTACATGGATACAGCAGGGAGGCGAAGGCGGAAGTATGCCGCCAGCTGGAGGTTTTGGAAGGCGCCATGCGGGAAGGATGCGCCGGGCAGCTTCCTGAGATTTATGACGGGAAAAATCCCGTTTCTTCGAAGGGCTGTTTTGCCCAGGCGTGGAGTGTGGGAGAAATCCTCCGTGTATATGAAGCTTTGGAAAAAGTATAAGTAAAGGAGAATCGATGATGATGGAACAGGAATTAAATAAAGTTCTGGGCGAAAGATTTGGAAAAACTCTTGAGGAGGCCTGTATGGAGGAAATCTACCATGCGCTTCTTACCATCGTAAAGGGCAGGATGAAGGATCTCAAAAAGAATACGGGCAGCAGGAAGCTCTATTATATTTCAGCGGAATTTTTAATTGGAAAGCTGCTTTCCAACAACTTGATCAACCTCGGCCTGTTTGATGAGACGGCAGAAGTCTTAAAGAAGCACGGAATCGATATTGCGGATATCGAAGAGGCGGAGACAGAGCCATCGCTGGGAAATGGCGGCCTCGGAAGGCTGGCGGCCTGCTTCCTCGACTCGATTGCGACGCTTGAGCTGCCGGGCGACGGCGTGGGCTTAAATTACCATGACGGCCTCTTTAAACAGACCTTTGCAGACCATAAGCAGAGGGAAGAGAAGAACCCGTGGATGACCGGGGACGACTGGCTGACAAGGACGGACGTTCGGTTTGAAGTACCGTTTAAGGATCTTACCGTGACCTCCACCATGTATGACATTGACGTGCCAGGCTACAAAGGCGGAAAGAATTCCCTTCATTTATTCGATTTAGACTCGGTGGACGAATCCATCATCCATGACGGAATCGAGTTCGATAAAGAAGATATCCGGCGGGGCTTAACCCTCTTCCTCTATCCGGACGACAGCGACGAGAAGGGACAGCTTCTGCGCATCTACCAGCAGTATTTCATGGTGAGCAACGCGGCTCAGCTGATTTTAAAAGAGACGGAAGAGCGAGGATTTGATCTGTACCATCTCCATGAGCATGTAGTCATTCAGATCAATGATACCCATCCGACCATGGTGATTCCGGAACTGGTCCGCCTCCTGATGGCAAGAGGCTTTAACATCGACACAGCCATCGATGTGGTGAGAAAGACGTGTGCGTACACCAACCACACCATCCTTGCAGAGGCTTTGGAAAAATGGCCGGCTTCCTATCTGGAAAAGGTGGTTCCGCAGCTGATGCCGATTATCCGGGAGCTGGATAAGAGGGTGAGACGCGATTTCCATAATGAGAAGGTCTATATCATCGACGAGCAGGAACGCGTTCATATGGCTCATATCGATATCCATTACGGGCAGAGCGTCAACGGCGTTGCGGCTCTTCATACACAGATTCTCGAGGAATCAGAGCTGAAGCCGTTTTACGATATTTACCCGGAAAAATTCAATAATAAGACGAACGGCATCACATTCCGCAGATGGCTGCTGCACTGCAACCATGAGCTGGCTTCCTATATTGAGGAGCTGATCGGATCCGGCTATAAGATTCACGCGGAGGAGCTGGAAAAACTCCTTGTGTATCAGGAGGACGAGGCAGTTCTGGACCGTCTCCGCCAGATCAAGCAGAATGCAAAGCTGGACTTAAAGAAGTATTTGAAGAGTACCCAGGGAGTCGAGATTGACGAAAATTCGATTTACGATATCCAGGTGAAGCGTCTCCACGAATACAAGCGCCAGCAGATGAATGCGCTTTACGCCATTTATAAGTATCTGGAGATTAAGAAGGGCAATCTGCCGAAGCGTCCCATTACCATGATTTTCGGAGCGAAGGCTGCCCCGGCCTATACGATTGCCAAGGATATTATCCATTTAATTCTCTGTCTGCAGGAGCTGATCGACAGCGATCCGGAAGTGAGCCCGTACTTAAAGGTCGTGATGGTGGAGAATTACAATGTGAGCAAGGCTGCGAAGCTGATTCCGGCCTGCGACATTTCCGAGCAGATTTCCCTGGCTTCCAAGGAGGCGTCAGGAACCGGCAACATGAAGTTTATGTTAAACGGCGCGGTGACTCTGGGAACCGAGGATGGCGCCAATGTGGAGATTCATCAGCTTGTGGGCGACGATAACATCTATATTTTCGGAAAATCCTCCGATGAGGTTATTAAGCTCTATGAAACCAGCGGTTACTGCTCCAGAAAGATTTATGAGAGCGACAGCCTCGTGGAGGAGCTGGTGGACTTTATCATCAGCAAAAAGATGATCTTAACCGGTGATCCGGTTAATTTAGGAAGACTTTATAAAGAACTGGTTTCCAAAGACTGGTTTATGACACTTCTGGATTTGAGAGAGTACATTGCGGTGAAAGAGCAGATGCTGGCGGATTACGAGGATGAGCGTTCCTGGGCCCGCAAGTCCCTGGTTAATATTGCGAAGGCCGGATACTTCTCTTCAGACAGAACCATCGAGGAGTACAATAAGGATATCTGGCACCTGTAAAACGGATGGTTTGCGCTGCAAAGTGAGTGTGAACGGAAGCAATGATACGCTGGAGGAAATGGAAAGACTATGGCAGACAGAAAAGAGCAAAAATGGTGGAAAACATCGGTGATCTATCAGATCTATCCCAGAAGCTTTAAGGACAGCGACGGCGACGGAATCGGAGACTTGAACGGAATCATAGAAAAACTGGATTATCTGGAGGAACTGGGGATCGACGCCGTCTGGCTTTCACCTGTGTGTAAATCACCTCAGGACGACAACGGGTATGATATCTCGGATTATCAGGATATCGATCCGCTGTTCGGCAGCCTTCAGGATATGGAACGCCTGATTAAAGAGGCGGGAGAGCATGGGATTAAGATCATCATGGATCTGGTCTTAAACCATACATCGGATGAACACCGGTGGTTTTTAGAGGCGAAGAAGAGTAAGGATAATCCATACCATGACTACTACGTCTGGCGCGACGGTGAGGAGGGCGTTCTTCCCAATGACATGAGAGCCTGCTTCGGCGGCCCGGCATGGGAGTGGGTACCGGAACTGTCACAGTACTATTTTCATCAGTTCTCCGTCAAACAGCCGGATTTAAACTGGGAAAATGAAGCCGTACGGAGGGAAATCTACGAGATGATCCGCTGGTGGATGGACAAAGGCGTGGGCGGCTTCCGCTTAGACGTCATCGATCAGATCGCCAAGGAACCAGACTTAAAGATTACGGGCAATGGACCGCGCCTTCATGAATTTATCCGGGAATTGAGCCGGGAGACATTCCAGAAAGGGGATTGTGTCACCGTAGGCGAGTGCTGGGGCGCCGATACGGAGCGTGCAAAGCTCTACAGTGCGCCGGATGGAAGCGAGTTCTCCATGGTGTTCCAGTTTGAGCACATCATGCTGGATTCCGTACCGGGCAGGGAGAAATGGGATCTGGCCCCCCTTCCTTTTGTAAAACTCAAGGAAGTTTTAAGCAAATGGCAGTGTGAGCTGCAGGGGAGCGGCTGGAACAGCCTTTTCTGGGACAATCACGATCTGCCGCGGATCGTATCGCGGTGGGGCAATGACAAGGAGTACCGCGTGGAGTCGGCTAAGATGCTGGCCACGGTTCTCCACGGTATGCAGGGAACGCCCTATATTTACCAGGGAGAGGAACTTGGCATGACGAACACGGACTATGAGATCGGAGAGTATCGGGACATCGAGACGCTTCATATGTATGAGGAACGTCTGGAAGCCGGGTATTCCGAGGAGGAGATCATGCGGTCCATACACGCCAAAGGGCGGGACAATGCCAGAACGCCGATGCAGTGGAACTGCGGCGAGGGAGCCGGATTTACAGATGGAACTCCCTGGATCCGGATCAATGGGAATTACGGGGAAATCAACGCGGAAAGAGAACTGGCGGATCCTCAATCAGTCTTCCATTATTATAAGAGACTGATCCATTTAAGGAAAGAGTATCCTGTCTTTGTACATGGAAGCTTTCAACTGCTTCTGGAGGACGATCCGAATATTTTTGCATACGTGAGAGAATGGGAAGGTGTCCGCCTGCTGGTACTCTGCAATTTCTTCGGCAGTGAAATCGAGTGCCCTTTAAAGGAGATGTGGGAAGGAAAAAACCGGCTCCTGTGCAATTACCAGGATGGAGAGAATGAGGAGATTTTAAGGCCGTATGAGGCCCGGATGATTCTGCTTTAAGAAAGAAACGCTTTGGCCCGGCGGCTGAACCTGTGGAGGAAAACTGCAGGGGAGGCGCCGGGCTTCCTCCAGAAGCGAACAGGGCGGGGGGGGCGCGGGCCTTCCGCATAATCATAAAATACATTCTAAAACGGAGGTCTGCCCATGAGCGCCGGTTCAGTAACAGAATACACAGATAACTTAAGTGAAAATGGAAAAAAGTATGTCAGCGATTTCATCGGATTCATGCGTGAACAGTATCCGCAGATTGATTCTAAAATTTGCTTTTCAATGCCGATGTGGCTGGCGGGAGAAAAAATGAAGGACGGATATATCGCTGTCTCTGCGGCCAAAAATCATTTTTCTATCCATTTTTCAGAGGAAGGATATGTAACCAACATAGCCAGAATGGTACCTGCCTGTAAAACCGGAAAACAGTGTATCAATATCAAATATGGTGATGACGAGTCCTATCAGATTGTGAAGGATCACGTCAGGGATTTTAACTTCTTCCCACATTCATAATACCGGGAGTATCGGATCGCGGGTAAAATATCATGGGAAATTCCCTCCTCTTTCAGAAAACGGGAGGCTTCCATAATTTCCTTTAGCGACAGACTCCTGTTCAGCTTTTCACGGTTTTCTATCTGTCTTTTCATCTCCAGAACCCTTATATGCAGCATCGAGCCCAATTTTACGAGCACTGCCGCCGGTATGCGGTCTTCTCTGATCCAAAGGTAGTAGGGCTTCCTGTCCTGCTCACAGGGGCTGTAGAAGCTGGCTCCGACGACCCGGTAGCCGCAGCTTTGGCATTCCAGTACCAGACTGTGGCCTTCCAGAAATGCCTTCGTGTCTTTTCCGTGGCACTGCGTGCATACCAGACTGGATAAGTCCGCATTACGTATGCAGCAGGCGCATAAATCGCTGTCCAACCCTCTGTAGTTCTGTGTCATATAGGCGTCAATGGCGTCTTTCTGTTCCTCCAGCAGATCGGGGATGGCGTGAAGCTGGAAACTTTCGATCAAGGCATCATTTGCCCAGTAGGAAGGCGGGATTATAGAAGCGTGCTCAAAGGAACGGCAGGCGCTGCACCAGATCCACAGGCCGCCC
>OCAS01001257.1_pt1 | contig 13574 bp, 15 predicted proteins | sample 1550751 | NCBI WGS metagenome assembly OCAS01 (sample SAMEA2580301, study PRJEB22360) | human gut metagenome | biome: human gut; feature: human-associated habitat; material: faeces | place: Denmark | collected 2008/2010
AGTTCCACATTTTTTATTCGCCTTTTGAAAGTGGAATTTAACTTTTCACTTCAGCCTTCTTGTTATCCTGTAATGTTTATGCTGTTCCTGCTACTTCTGTGTATTTTATATCATCTTGCGTATGATAGCTTCCCCTGTATATCGGTAAAGCTATTGTATGTTACAGTAAGTTTTCTAAACCGCTTTCTTTCATTACCTTTCGGCGTTTGTTCCTGCTTTTCCTTCGCCGCTTATTCATGATTTTTTACACTGACATAATTTCACGAACATGCGTACAAGATATCAACCTGCCGGAAAGCCGCAGCAGCTCCTGCGTAAAATTGCTAGTCCTCTTCCATGATATCAACGATTTCACCGCGCAGAAGCTTGTTCATATTGCGAATAGCACACATTTTCCCGCACATGGTGCAGGTATCCTCACGCTCCGGTGCAGACTGGGCACGGTATGCTCTGGCCTTATCCGGATCCATTGCTAAAGCGAACATACGTTCCCAATCCAGATTACCGCGTGCTACAGCCATTTGATGGTCCCAATCCATAGCTCCCTTTACTCCCTTGGCGATATCCGCCGCGTGTGCAGCAATTTTACTTGCAATGATTCCTTCCTTAACATCATCGACATCAGGAAGAGACAAATGCTCTGCCGGTGTCACATAGCATAAAAAGCTGGCTCCGTAGGCTGCCGCCATTGCACCGCCGATCGCCGCAGTGATATGATCATAGCCCGGTGCAACATCGGTAACAATTGGACCGAGCACATAAAACGGTGCCCCCTTGCAGATTGTTTTCTGCAGCTCCATATTCGCCTGAATCTGATGAAGCGGCATATGTCCCGGTCCCTCGATAATGACCTGCACATCCTGTGCCCATGCACGCTGCGTCAGTTCTCCTAGCGTAACAAGCTCCTCCATCTGTGCAATATCCCCGGCATCCTCCAAGCAGCCCGGACGGCAGGCATCTCCGAGCGAAAGCGTGACATCGTGCTCTCTGCATATCCTTAAAACTTCATCAAAATACTCATAAAACGGATTTTCATTCCCGGTGATTTCCATCCAGGCAAACATGATGGAGCCACCGCGGGATACGATGTTCGTAATTCGCTTCTGTTGTTTGAAGCGCTGTGCAGTCTGCCTGTTGATTCCACAGTGAATCGTCATAAAATCAACACCGTCCTCTGCATGCATACGAAAGACATCCAGCCATTCCTGTGCAGTGATATCCTTCAATGCCTTATGGTAATATACCAGGGCATCATATATCGGCACGGTACCAAGAATTGCCGGGCATTCCGCAACCAGCTTTCTACGGAATGTCTGCGTATCGCCAAAGGAGCTTAAATCCATAATGGCCTCAGCTCCCATTTGCACGGCATGCCGTACCTTTTCCACCTCCATGTCCAAATCAAGACAATCTCTGCTCGTCCCCAGATTCACATTGATTTTTGTCTTCAGCATGCTTCCGATTCCATAGGATTTCCGGCATGTATGATGTCTGTTTGCCGGGATCACCAGCTGTCCGGCAGCGACCAACCGGCAAACCTCTGCCTCCTCCATCTGTTCATAGGCAGCGACAGCCTTCATTTCCTCAGTGATGATATGCTGTCTGGCAGCATCCATTTGTGTAGTGTACATTGTGTTATCCTCCTATATGTAAAAAAAGCTGTACGCCCGCTACGGTGTCAGCTTCTATGATTTTTTCCGGATGATAACAGCATAAGCTTCCGTCCTGCTGTGTTCCCTATAAAATCCCTACGCCGGCATTACCCGTATCAGGTTCCTTGGGTCCCGGATGATCTCCGATCTCAGCCATACGTAGGCACCCCATTTTTTTGTACGAAAATATTACACCACAAAATGACGGGGCTGTCAATGCTAATTCTGCAATGGCTTTGCTTTGTGTATGCGATCATTTTCCATAAAACAACAGATCGACACAGCGGGAGGCATTCCCCGTTTGCATTGCCATACCATGAACAGCCTGTATAATCCGTGTTAGCCCAGTGCTTCCATAAATTGTTCGGTTTCCAGCTCCTGCAGCTCACCCTGTGCAACATACAAAACAGAATCAAACACCTCCTGTATAAACAGCCGGTCATGGGATACAGCCAGAATACAGCCTGGAAAGTCCTTCAGAATACGGCGTATGACAGGACTTGTCAGCGGAGACAGATTCCGTGTCGGCTCATCCAGCAGAAGGACATTGCAGCCCTGCTTAATGAACCGCAGCAGATACAGCTTCGCCTTTTGCCCTTCACTCAGCTGATATACGGAATGCTCCATCTCCTCTCTGGTGAACTTCATCCGTCCGAGCAATTCCCGCGCTCTTGTTATATCGTCCCTGTCACAGGCTTCCAGCAAAAATGTCACCGGTGTGTCCTTTGCTGAAAATGCTTCTGCATAATTCTGCGGCATATAGCCGAGACGAATATCCGTATGAGATTTCAATACTTTATGAATTTCCTTCATCAACAGACTTTTTCCACAACCGTTTTCACCGGCTATCACCGTCTTCTGTTTACCATAAAGTGTTATGTGAATATCCTGCAGAAGCGTACTTACGTCTGTTTTCAATTCCTCCAAATGAAACTCAAGGATACGTCGGCTTTTCGGAAAGCCTTCACACTGGAAGAAAACATCGATCGCCTCCTCCACGCTGTCCACATGCGCATAGCCCTCCTTCTCCAGCCTGCGATCCTGTGCCTTCAGATTTCTCATTTTTGTCTTTAGGGCAGCCGCATAAAACGGACTGCGCACCGTATCGTTCTGCGCATCATGCACCGCATTCATAAAGTCATTCAGCTTCTCTTTTTTCCTGCGGTATTCCCGCCTCTGTGCGGATGCCTCCTGTGCTTCCTTTTTTAGCCGGCTGCATCTCTGCTTAACATATTCCTCATAATTGCCGTGAAAAATTGTATGACGGCATTGGGTTTTCTTATTCAGCTGCTCCAGATGCAGGATTACAGTTGCACACCTGCTCAGCAAAATTTCATCATGCGATATGAAGAATACAGGAATGTGCAGATTTTTCAAAAAATCCTCCAGCCACTGTAAAGTTTGAATATCAAGATCATTGGTTGGCTCATCCAGCAGAAGCAGCTTTGGCTTACGCAGCATTAGCTTCAACAGCTGCAGCTTCACCTTCTCTCCACCGCTTAATGTTCCTATCCTCTGTTCTCCATACAAAAGTTCATTTTTTAAACCCAGCTGTGCGCACAGTGTTTCACAGCCCTGCAGATCATTGTATCGTTCCGGCTGGATTTCATCTTCACTTTTTTCCTTCAATAAATAATCAAAAAGAAAAGCATCCTCCCATTGACTGGAAAGCTGCTGTTCAAAATATCCGATTTCTTTATAATCTGTATCAATTTCACCACTCACAGCTGCATAGTCTTCAATTAGATTTCGGTTATAAACCGCCTTTAGCAGTGTGGATTTTCCATTCCCTTCCTCGCCGATAATTCCTACCTTATCGTCATTTCCCAGGGAATAATTTAAATCGTTAATCAGTGTGTGATGTTTACTATCACGGATAGTAAGGTGCTTTAGAATAAGCATGAGCATCGCCTCCTTTTAAGCAGGCTGTAAGCAGATAATTGACACATACGAAAAAAGTTTATTTTAAACAGTTCGTTTGCTGGGTCTCTTATCTATTTGCTCATCTTCTCACTCTCCATTCCTCTCTATTCTAGTATCGTATGAATTTACTGTCAAGCCCAAAAGTGATTTTCTCAGGACTAAATGAAAAAGTGTTTTGATTCTGCAGCCCATATGATAGAAATGCCTTAGACTCTGAAAAAAAACATATAGATCATATGGCATGAACGCATTAAGGGATAAGGCCTTATGACGCGGAAAGAAAAAGAGATTTCTTCAGCTGATTTCTCGGCTGTTCAAAATCCCGTTATTCTTCTTCAAAAAGATATCTGGTTGCAGGTATGCTATATTATTAAGCTATGCGCTTTTTTCCCATTCTGCTTTTGTGACATACAGGATATGCTCTGTAAGTGTCTGCTGAATCAGTGTCCATTCCCTTACCTCACTGCGTAAATAATGGAAGCCGCATTTCTCCTGTACACGTTTGGATTTTTCATTACCGTCGAAATATCCGCACCATAATGTTTTTAACTGACAGTCCTCAAATCCAAAGCGCATAAGCTCCTTCACCGCTTCCGGTATCAGCCCCTGACCCCAGTACGGTTCTCCGATCCAATAGCCGATTTCTCCTTCATCATCCGCAATCGCCAGATTACTCTGCTTACCAATCATCAGTCCGATGCTTCCCACAGGCTCCATGGTTTCCTTCAGCACAACGGCAAAGGTATTCGGCGCAGACAGCACTGTCCGTATGATTTCCCGGCTGTTTTCCACACTATCATGCACCGGCCATCCCGCTTTGGGCCCGATGTTTGGATTTTTCGCATACCGATAGCAGCTTTCCGCATCCTCAACCTGCCATGGTCGAAGAATGAGTCGTTTTGTTTCCAGCATAATCTCCCTCTTTTCTGTAATTCTCTATATTATATCAAATATCCTTTTATTAGCAAGAAAAATAAGGCAATACCACAGCCCTTACGCATCCATCTGTATTATTTATTCATGCAAGAGATACCTTCCTATATTTTCAGATGACTTATAGGAAGAAATGAGCAGAAATAAGAATTTCTTTCAAGGGATATATTCAGATGTGGGATTCTTTTTCTATATTCAGCTTCATTTCCGCTATCAATTTTTCACTTCCTGCTTTGTTTAATCAGTACCTTTGTTTTAGGTAATTCTGAAGCCTATTAGCAGGGCTTGTTATCGCTCAGCGCTAACGCATGCAAAACAAGGATACACCTGCAGCTTCCACAAAATCGAGGAATTCAAAAGCCGGTGCTTTCTATCCTATATTGCCTGCATACGCTGCATATCTGTTACAGCATGTCCTGATGCCTGCTATTCTCTGAGAATTTCACGGGTATTAAAATCATTCAGACTGTGTAAACGAAGGCTCTCGTTTCGAAGTCGATAAGGAAAGCCTATTGCGGTCTGTTTCTACTAGCAATTTGAATCCTGCAGCCTGCCTATAAATATAAAGACATTTTCCATCCCGCTGCTGAACAGCCCTTTGAAAAATGTCAAATATTCTCTTTAAACAATATATAAAGCATGCTTAATTAGTTTCCATGCCGGTAGAATGTTTCCATTCCTCTATGGTAAGACTCATAATATGCCCGGTAAGTGTTTTATGAAGCAACGGCCATTCTCTTACCTCTGACCCTGCATAATGAAAGCCGCATTTCTCCTGTACACGTCTGGAATTATGATTTCCTTCAAAGGAACCGCACCACAGTTTTTTCAAACAGCAGTCTTCAAAGGCATATCGTATCAGACATTGAACTGCCTCCGGAATAAATCCCTGTCCCCAGTACGGTTCCCCCAGCCAGTAGCCGATTTCACCCTCATCAGCTGCATTTGTCAGATTACACTGCTTCCCGATCATTAAACTGATATTGCCAATGGGCTCCATATTCTGCTTCAGCACAACGGCAAAGGTATTCGGTGCAGACAGCACAGTCCGTATGATTTCCCGGCTGTTTTCCACACTTTCATGCACCGGCCATCCCGCTTTGGGCCCGATGTTTGGATTTTTCGCATACCGATAGCAGCTTTCCGCATCCTCAACCTGCCATGGTCGAAGGATAAGTCGTTTTGTTTCCAGCATAATCTCCCTCTTTTCTGTTATTCTCTATATTATAGGAAATCGTGCCGATTTCCTATAATGGGTTAGAGCTGCGCTACTATGTTAAATCGTCCCGATTTCCCATAATAGCTTTATAACACCCTCTAAACTAGAATCGAAATATTTCATATTTCATTCTTCGGGTGTTATAAACCTCTAACCCATTATACCAGATTCCTTTTTAATGACAAGCAATCGGCAGAAGGAACAGACACAGAAAGAGCTGCTATGAGAATTCATACCAAATAACAAATACACATAACTTTGACATTCATAATATTCATCGGTAGCCTTTGTTTAATTATATATTTCAAAAAATAGACAGCGGAAGATGAGGAGATTCTTACATAATCGTGGTAAATTCAAACTATGGAGAATTCAACATACTTATATTTATCAACAGAATTCATAGTCTCCCTTTGTAAATGCCTGAAAGTAAGAAAAATACGATAAGAACACCTGTTTATTCAGATTAAGGAAGCTGCTACTTCAGACGAAATTGCTCAATCCGTTCGATTGCAGAAATCAGGGCATTGCGAAAACCAAGACGCTCCAGCTCTGCAACTCCCTGAATCGTCGTTCCCTTCGGAGAGCTTACGCGATCCTTCAGCTGTCCCGGATGCTGTGGATGAACCAGTAGCTGCTTTGCAGTGCCAGCCATCATCTGCGCACAAAGCCGGTAAGCAGCCTCACGTCCAAGCCCATATGCCACTGCGCCATCCCCCAGCGCTTCTATAAACATTGCCGCAAAGGCAGGACCGCAGCCTGCCACGGTTGCACCAATTGTCATTTGATCACTTTCCAGCTTTTCTATGAAGGCAATCGCGGAGAAAAGCTGTTCAACGGCCGCAGCCTCCTCTGTTTGCAGAGAATTTCTTTGTTCCCATAACATGACACCTTCACAAACGGATACCGGCATATTGGGGATCACGCTCAAATGTTGTGTATGCGGTGGAAGCAGTTGTTCATACGTTTCAAAGAACATACCGGCCGCAATAGATACTACGGCTTTACCCTGCAGGTGCTCTTTCACTGTGGAAATCGCCTCACTCATCTGTGCAGGCTTCACTGCGAGCAGGATGATGTCACACTGCCGTACCATATCAATTGCATGTTTGCATGCATGCATCCCACGCACTTCTGTATTTCTGCACAGCTTATCCCATTGCCTGGCACAGGCATACAGCTGCTCTCCCTTTACAATTCCACTCGCAAGCATTCCATCTGCCATGGCCTGTGCCATATTTCCAAATCCGATAAATCCTATGTTTTGTTTCAAATTCATCACCTCTGTATATCGTATGCAGAAAACGACAGCTGTGCACTGTCGTTTGGTAAATTCTGAATTTTATATCAGTTATTTCATCCACCGCTTCAGTGTTGGAAAATACTGCGTCATCATTTCCCGCGCTTTATCTTCACTCATCCCCGGATTTTCCTTAACCATGACAGGAACACAGAATTCAATCATTTCCTCCATTGTACAATCTGATGTAAATGCACCATGTTCATAACAGTATTTACAATAGTCCACAGACCTTGATCCGTCCTTTTCCGTTCCATATAACTCCTTTGTATCTCCCATTGGCATTCCACAGCACTGACAATATCTCTCTTCCATGATATGTCCTCCTTTATATGCCCACATGATATCATGAGAAATATGACAGCAGCCTGTCCTATTCCAAAAGAAATGACACTATTTTTCTTTTTTCATATAGAAATTTGTCAACAGCTGTCCCTGACGCTCCACCTGCTGTGCATAAATCAGCCGATAGCCACGCTGCAGGAAAAAATTCCTTGCCGTTATCGATGCATGCACTGAAAGAGTAGGTGATGAGGTTTCCGTTTCCAGCAAATCGCAAAGCATCGTGGCGATTCCCTGCTTCTGATGCTGATGGTGAACATAGAGGTGATCCAGATAACCGATTTCATCCATATCCGCAAATCCTACCATTTTCTGATTGCTTGTGGCAACAAGAGTGGTATGCGCCAACAGCGCATTTTTCATTCGCTTCTCCTTGACACCCAGTACCCAGGCCGAAATCTGCTCAGTCGTATAATCCCTGCTGTCAATATTTCTCACGGTATCATAAAACAGCCGCAGCACCTCTGCAAAATCTTTTTCTTGAAATGTACGCAGCTTTACATGATTTCTGCTTTCCATACACCGACTCCTTTCTTATACCGGGCTGTATTGCACAGCTTCAGCCTCATTTCAAATCTGTTATCTAATATGCATCCTTTTTTTATGGTATCTATCGCATATATTCAAAAGCTTAGCAGATTCTAATAGAAAAGTACAGAAGTCGATGCAAGGAAAAGGCATGCAAATATATAAAGAATCATGGAAAACATAGCAATCATAATTCTTATAAACGTATTGAATGCATTATCTCCTGGACTGCCTTACATACTGCAATAGGAAAAACAGCAGCCCCATTCCTGCGATGATCAGGATATGATCCAGTGTATTGGTCGTATGTCCGCCATAGCTGTAGACAAGGCCGAACTGCTTTTTGAATGCAGTCAGATGCTCCGGCGGTATTGACTGAAAGGTTTTCGTTAAGACATCATCCATCATGATATTGCGAAACAACGCGGCACAATGACTCGGTGGAAACAGCGATATCACGGTTTGAAGCAGCTTGGGAAGTGCTCCTACCGGCACATAAATCCCCATAAGAAATCCGGATAGTGTGCCGATAATGGTCGTGACATTACTGAAGGATGTTGCACTTTTAAAAAATGACATGAAGAAAAAAAGCATTGCCGTACAGGCCAGGATAGACAGCACCATGCATGCAAGCACCTTTAACAGTGCGGACAGTGTTAAGAAGGAGCCTCCATAAGCAACGATATAAAACTCTCCGATTATCAACGTTACAACGGATACCAGAAATGTTATACATATGGTAGAGAGGAGATAGGCACCGGTGACCTTCATTTGCGAAATGGGCGCAATATAAAAGTCATTGAGTATGGACCTGCTTTTATCCTCGATAATAATTCCAAGTACACTTAAAGAGGTTGTCAGCGAAACAATTCCCAGAGTTCCTGCCATGATCCAGGTATCACTCAGTTCTCTTGCCGTATCCGGGAAATCCTGCTTTAACGGCTGGATCATCATGTCACCTAGAAAGCATACATACAGTCCCAGTACAACAAATACTGCCATAAAGGAAAAAATACCGAAGTCTTATCCTTGAAAAACAGCAGCATATTCCGTTTTATTAAAGAAATCATACCTGTTCCTCCTGAAGCATTTGCAGATAAATTTCTTCAATATTACCAGGATGGTTTTCAAAGCGCTGAATATAGCGTTCGCAGAGGCGCAGGACAGACATCGTTTTCAGCATACCTCCCGTGTGTATGCAGAGAGCCTCGTTTTGCTCATGAAATGGTATATGGTGTCGGTTTAGTTCTGCAATCAGCTGTGCTTTACTGGCCGGATAAAGCAGCAGCTGCTCTGCGGCATACTGTTTATGTACCTCCTTCATAGGCTTATCAAAGATGATGTTTCCCTGCTTGATAATACATAAATGATCAGCAATTTCGGCCTCTTCCATATAATGTGTGGTCATAAATACGGTCATATGGCGTTCCTTATGCAATGCGCTGATTGTGTCCCAGAGCTGCTTTCTCGCCTTGGGGTCAAGACCGGTGCTCGGTTCATCCAATATGAGTATATCCGGTTCCGGTATCAGTGCTCTGGCTATATCGCAGCGTCTTCGCTGACCGCCGGAAAGGGTTCCTACCGGCTGATGCATAATATCGTGCAGATCACATATGTCACATAGCTTCTGTACACGCCGGCACGCCTGTTTATACGGCAGATGATAGAGGGCACTGCGCAGGATCAGATTCTGTTTGACTGACAGCAACTCATCAAGGACACTGTTCTGAAAGACGATGCCGATACCTGATCGAATACGTTCATCCTCCTGTCCCAAACGGAAGCCATTGATTATAACCGTCCCGCTGTCCTTTTTCAGCAAGGTGCTGAGAATGGAGATCGTTGTGGATTTTCCTGCGCCGTTTGGACCCAGAAAGGCGAAGATTTCCCCTTTATTCACCTGAAAGCTGATGTTTTTGACAACCGTTGTTCCCTGATAGGATTTACAGAGCTGCTCAACGCGGATACTTGTCTCCATGATATTCCCCCTTTACAAAATGCATGCTTCAGTGCAGTATATGCAAATCAAGAGGGAGATATTTCACAGAATACATGCTGTAACAGTGGTGTCTTAGGCTTCATAAATGATATCGACTATAACAGAGCAAGGAGAAAATTGCTGGTTTTCAGAACATCTTATCCATCATATGGAAGACACAAGGTTCTGCAGGAGAAGAGAAAACGGCCTAAGTCCTTTATGTAAGTGACATAAGCCATGTTTTCTCATAACCGATTTTTAAAGACAGTCTAGGGGTACATACATATATGGTCTTCTGCCTTTTACCACATGGATTTGCAATTACATGCAGTTCTCCACATATTCAAAGCCATGCTCCTGGCACCATGCAATTGCCAGATTTCTGTAATAATCTGCCTGAAAATCATACCATTGCTTAGTAATTCCCCTTCTGTTTACCATATCCTTGAATCTTCGAAACGCTCCACGTCCCTGTATGACTTGTTCCAGTTTATCAGCATCTTCACCTTTTAATGTCTGAATAAACTCTTCCATAATATTATACTCATGGATTTCAAATTTTGTTGGAAGCCTAAAAAAACGCTCAGGGTTATCTTCAATTTCATTTTCCAACCCCTCATTATCCATACCGGTACTTAATTCATCAGCAAGCAGCACACTTTTTCCAGTTTCTAAATCTAAAAAAAATGTAAAATTATCATCTGCCATTTCAATCGCCTCTATAATGGTACTTATATTAATCTTCATCTTGACATTCTCCTATTCCATTTTAAATGTGTTTTTTATTCCATATCGAGCATAACATAATTTTTTATTGATTTGATAGACGAAAATCTTCTTATAAGCCCTCATAGATGTTTATAAAACCATGAGAAAACGGCTTAAAATCAAGGTTTTCCGCATATTCTCATTTTTCTTGTCATATCTCCGCATAAGGTGTTTTTGTAAGGCAAGGCACCATTTTAGCACCACAGAATTAAGGAGGACGACATGAAAAACGAGCTTTTAGATAAGGGTATTATACTCCCGTCCGGCGAAATCAACAAGGACAAGATAAACCTTGTTGCCGGGGCAATCACGCAGCCGTTCGCGGAAATGGTATGGGTAACGACGGGCGGCGACATGGAAACCGTAAACCGCCTTACCGATATACTTGTAACCATGAACATACCCGCCGACCGGGAAAAGCTGTTCAAAATCTTAAAAATGCTTTACGGGCTTATGGGCTTGCCCTTTTCGGAAGAAGCCGAGCCTATGGGCGCAGCCCCCGCCGTTTTGGAATACTTCCTTTTTTCCTTTACGGCTGACTTTGGCGAAGTCATACAGGACATTATCGCAGACGAAACAGAATAAGACCCGCACAAGCGGCGTTTCTCACTTCCAGTATGGAAGAACAGGAACGCCGCTATTTTTTTACCCTCATGTTACGCAGTAGGGGCAAAGGAAGCCTTGTATCATGGGGCTTTGCGGGCGCAGCTTTGACCGGGTAGGGGAAATATACCTTATCCCTCAAAAACGCCATTCTACTGCGTAACAACCCCACAGCAAAGGAGTGATGAAGCTATGGCAGTTTTCCGCGTGGAGCGCAACAAGGGCTATACCGTAATGAGCAACCACCACCTACGCAACAGGGAGCTTTCCCTAAAGGCGAAAGGGCTGCTCTCTCAAATGCTGTCACTTCCCGAAGATTGGGACTATACCCTTGCGGGGCTGTCCTTTATCAACCGGGAAAGTATCGACGCTATCCTTGCGGTCAAGTCTGCATATTGCGTGAGATTATGTTCCGTCAAGAAATTCATGGTCTTAGCTGCCTGCTTCAGATTGTGGATTTTCGCCCATTGTTCATAGCTCCGGCTTTGCGCCGCCTTAATACTGTTTTCAATGTCGATAAGGAGCGATACGCCGCGCTGCTCTTTGGGAGCTTTCGCCGATTTTGTGCGCTTGCCCGCAATCCGTTCTTCGATTGCTTCCTCTGTATAATCTGCACCGAGAGTTTTTAATCGGGTAAATCGTTCCTGTCCGGGAGCGCGGCAGGACACATATTTTCCCGGCTTTATCTCATAGCCCGCAGCCTGTAACCGCTGCAACAATTCTTCAGAACTGGAAACTTGGGGGATAAGCATATCAACGGCGGTTTTCAGCTTGCCTTTCCAACTGGTTCCCGTTTTCTCCGCTTGGTACTCTGCATAGCTCTTTCCCTTGTTCCCCTTTTTCGGGACAACAACGGATAAGCCGTTTTCCCGGCACAGCCTGTCGCTCATGTTCCGTATGCCGTAATAGCTGCGCTTATTGGAATTGTATTTGTGGTGGTCTACAAAGTTGACCGCGCAGAAAATCACATGATTATGGACGTGTCCTTTGTCAATATGCGTTGTCAATACATACTCATGCTGTCCCTTTGTTACCGCGTCGGCAAGTTGCTTTCCGATTTTGTGGGCGGTTTCATAATCCACTTCCCCCGGCTCAAAGGACTGTATCAGATGAAAGGCTAAATTGTTGCCCTTTTGGAGAGCCTGCGATAAGGTATATTCAAACTCAATATCTGCCGTTTCATAGCTGCACCCAAAGGAGGACACAAGCATTTTCCCGTCCGTCTTATCGGGATTTTGGATATAGTCAAGGGCTTTGCTCAACGTGCTTTTAACAGGCTTAATCTTTGTAACCGCCATATCTCATTAAGCACCCCCTTTATTTCCTCTATGTCCTCTTGGTAGACGCTGCCCGTACTGTTCACGCGCTTTGCAATCTGATTGACGTTGACCCCGATTTTCTGTATCTCCGCAGTCATGGCTTTAATGTCGCTATGGTCTACTTGGATAATGTAGCCGTCAATGGCAATCTTCCTAAGATATGCCGCCATGTTCCGGGTGGGGACGAGCTTCATTTTCTGCTCAATCAACGCCCGTTCTTCCTCTGTCACCTAGAATTTGACTTGTATTGTTCTTTTGCGTCCGTTCATGCAATCGCTCCTTTCCATTCCGAGGGTTTGGGACACTTCCCAACAAGCAATTTTCAACCGACGCACCGCAGGGCGGGAGGGCGAAAATACGGAAAAGGGTACTCTTTTCCTATGCTTGCTAAGAAACTTTCTCCCTTTATCCCTACTACATGGAAAATCTGATTTTGCCAAAGCAGGACAAAAGAAAAACGCCGCAAACTGCGACGTTTCAAACTGCTTTTTCTATGAAGAAACGAGGAAACTTTATTCCCCCGTTGTTTCGTTGTTGGCTTCCTCAATCCCTTTTGCGGTAGCTGACAGAATTTTCAAATCCTTTTCGCTCATGCCGTCGAGCATGGTATCAAGCTGACGGCGGCGGGTGGACTTTTCCTGTTCCCGTTCCGGGAAAAAGAACTGGTCTACCGATACGTCAAGCAGAGTTACAAGCTCATACAAAATCTGCAAACTTGGGTGCTGCCCGCTGTTCTCAATGGACGCGATATATCGCGGCGCAATGTTCAGCTTATCCGCTAACTGATTGCGGGAAATCCCCTTTGCTTTTCTTGCCGCTTTGATAGCCTGTCCGAAAGCCTTAAAATCAAACTTTTCTTTGCTCTGCTTCATAATTATTTCACCTAACTACATTGTATATTTCATCTCTTTTTCAAGATATGATTACACACATCATAGTATGGATAGAAATAGAGCTGAAGTGAAAAGTTAAATTCCACTTTCAAAAGGCGAATAAAAAATGTGGAACT
>OCAS01001260.1_pt1 | contig 13560 bp, 11 predicted proteins | sample 1550751 | NCBI WGS metagenome assembly OCAS01 (sample SAMEA2580301, study PRJEB22360) | human gut metagenome | biome: human gut; feature: human-associated habitat; material: faeces | place: Denmark | collected 2008/2010
AGATGGGATTAAGTGTGATGCATCCCGCCTCATTCAGGGAACCGCCATGGGCCAGTACCCGGAGAAAGAGGGGATATCCCATGTGAAAGAGGGATGGGAAACCAAGATGAGCCTCCCCGCGGATTCCGGTGATGCCATACTGTCTGTACAGCCGCTCTCCGTGGCTTGCGGCATGGGAGGTGTCAAGCCTCTGAAAGTCATCCGGAAGATGAACCAGCATCTACCGCACTGTGGTTTCCAGATGGGGAAAGGCCTCCCCGGGATTGGCGTATTTCAGGCGGAAAGAGCCGCCCGCGTCTCTGGAAACAATATCATAGCCAAGCGCACAGCAGAGAATGCCCCCGGAAAAGATCATGCCTTTATGGGTGTTGACCCCGCCCGTAGCCTGTTTCATAGCCGTCTCCGCAGCTATGCCCAGCGGACGGATGGATGCGAACAGCTCCGGCAGGTCCTCCTCCTTTCCCTCCTTAAGGGCGAATTCCATCCCCTGCCTGGTCACCTCAATAAAATAAGAAGTAAGAGCATAGGCACTGTCACGGAAGGTATACCGGTCCATATCTGTGTGCGCACCGTTGTGCATAAGGTCCACAAGGCCGGGCTTTAAAGTGGTATTGACCTCATAAAAAAGCGCTTTCTGCATCAGCAGTCCGATATGGACGGAAAAACGTTCCACAAAAAAATCTCTCATAAGAGAAATCTCCCGCTCCACCAGCTCCTGAGCTGTATGTGTCCGGGAGCGTCCGCACAGAAAGGCAGGTCTGTCACAGAGCAGACAGGTGCGCCCGGCATATCCGAGGGATTCCCTGGAGACTTTAGTTCCGTCGGGCATCAGCACGTCAATGTCAAAGAGACGTCCGAGAGGATGGGTTTCCTCCAGTTCTGTGAGATGTGTTTTACATATACGGGCAAGACCGGACTCCTTTTTAACAGAAAAGAATGCCTCATATCCTGTAACTTCCCGAACCTCCCGAAAAGCGGTGATATCCGCTTCCAGCCAGAGAAGGCATTCCCGGATGGCTTCCAGACCTGCTTCAAAGGCCAGAATGGTATAGGGGAAGACCTTGATTGGCCCTACGATATTCAATGTAAAGCTGATCAGAGCAGTGTTATCACGCTGTATATCTTTCAGCATTTCTCTTTGAATGGCTGCCCGCCGTTCTCTGGCATCCAGCACCTGATCCAGGGTAATGGGAGTGCCGGAGCATAAATCTGTATGGTTCATGACTGTCTCTCCAATAGTTGTTTTCTGAGGGCAATCCCCTCCTGTGATACCAGATAGCGGTAAGTATTGTCCGGCACCAGCGGACGAAGGGATTCCATATGGCCTGCCAGGAATTTCTCCCGGACAAGGGTTGCACTGATAATTGTATCTCCGCATGTCTTCCGTGGAATTTCCACAACCTCGATTCCACAGGCCGGAAGGGTCTGCTTCATCTGTTTATTATACGCTCTTGTGACCGGGGAAAAGGGTTCCTCCCCAACAAAACGCTTTTTAATATGAAAGGCATCCCTGAAATAGTCTGCAAAAATTTTCAAATCCAGCTCCGCGGCTTTGTCCGAAGCCCCTGCCTTATCCTTCAGGAAATAGTCGGGAAAGGTGGCATGGGAGATGAGATATTCGGAACTGCCGTGGACCATGACATTTTCAAGATCCCTGCATCCCTCCCTGACAAGGCGAAGCCTGACATCAGCGGGAAACTCCGAAGCGTCAGCGGAGAGCACAAAGACATGGAGCACATCACACGCCTGTGCCGCGGTTTCGATCAGATAACGGTGCCCCCTGGTGAAGGGATTGGCATTCATGACAATGGCACCCGCGTCTTTGCAGGGAGGGAGAGGAAATTTGGCAAGCTCCTCCTTCAGATAATGGGAGATACCATCCTTTCTGTTCTCCAGCAGCAGCATGGTATCTGTTTCCGTTATGGGGTAGAAGCCCATATCCTCAAAAACAACCCGGTATTTTGGTTTGGTAAATAAAAACAGATGCGGAATGCCGCAGGTATAAGCCTGTTTGATAAGCTGTGTGACGATTCGCTGCAGAAGCCCTTCCCCCTGGTAAGTTTCATCCACAGCAATGCATTTCAAAATATTTTCATGTCTGGAACCGCAGCCTATGATCTCCCCGTCCTCCCTGCACAGCAGGACAGAGTAGATGATCTGCGCGTCATAGGTCAGGCCGCTTTTTTCCAGAAACTGTTCCATTTTTTTTCTCTTTCGGCCCCGGAAGGGAAAGCCCTCCTCCAGGTAGCTGTTTGCCAGTTCCATAGTAAAACCTCCTGTCTGTTACTCATTATTTAAGAAAAAACCATTTCCGTCAAGAGTTTCTTGGAAAATAGACAAAAAACCAGAGGGATTTCAACGGTTTTTCAACGGAAGTGATATACAATAGACTCATCAGACAATGGACAGACTGAAAAACGCACAAAGAGGCGTAAAAGATATAAGAAAAAAGCAGGAGAGGGTGAATAGAATGCTGCTCAGATGTATGATCAACGGAGAACAGGTAGAGAAAGAGACAGAGCCGACAAAACGTCTGCTCGATTTTCTGCGTGAGGACTGCGGACTGACCGGTGTGAAGGAGGGCTGCAGTGAGGGTGAATGCGGTGCCTGTACGGTACTGCTGGACAGAAAAGCTGTGACAAGCTGTACGGTTTTTGCAGGCCAGGTCATGGACCGGGAGATCACCACTATTGAGGGTCTGGAGCAAAACGGTGAGCTGGACGCGCTGCAGAAGGCGTTTATCCGGATGGGAGCTATCCAGTGCGGTTTCTGCACACCGGGTATGATATTGTCCTGTAAGGCACTGCTCTATGAGAATCCCCACCCCACAGTGGAGGAAATCAAGAGAGCCATCGAGGGAAATCTGTGCCGCTGTACAGGGTATGAGAAAATCGTGAAGGCTGTGAATGCCGTGGGAGAGGGGGAAATCAAGTGAGTTTCCGAATACCGCAAAATCTGGATGAACTGGCTGCTGCCCTCAGGGAAAAAGATGAGAATACTTATCTCTGCGCAGGGGGAACAGACCTTGTCATCCACTTGAGAAAAGAAAAAAAATTTCATTATTCATTGATTGACCTGACACATCTGCCGGAGCTGTCACAGATCACAGAGACAGAGGATTCCGTGATCATCGGCGCAGGTGTCACCATGACAGAGCTGGAACAGAGTCCCCTTGTCAGGACATGGATACCGGCTCTTTCTAAGGCCGCATCCATGGTAGGCTCCACCCAGATCAGGAACCGGGCCACCCTGGGAGGAAACGTGGCAAACGCATCCCAGAGTTCAGATACTACCCCGGTGCTGCTTGCCTATGGCGCAGAGGCAGAGATTCTGGACGGGACAGGTGCAGTGACAAAACGTCTGGTAGATGATTTTGTGGAAGGCCTGGAGAAGACCACCCTGGGAGAAAGAGAAGTCATCCTTAAGTTTATTGTGAAGAAACAGCATGTGCTTTCAGCATTTGCAAAAGTAGGTGCCAGAAAAGCAGTTACCATTTCAAAGATAAACGGCTGTATCTGTACAGAGATAAAAGAGGGATGTATGATGCACCCTGTGGTATATCTGGGGGCCGTGGGCGCAAAAGCGTGCCGTGCCCGTCTGATTGAAGCGTGCCTGGAGGGACAGACACTTTCCAGCTGTGACGAGGAAAAGATTCGGGATGCCGTGTACGCCCAGATAGAGGAGAATATTCCGAACCGGCCGTCAAAGCATTATAAAAAATCAGCCGCTTTCGGGGTCATTGACCAGATACTGGATGACCTTCGCAGGGCAGAAGAGGAGGCGGGCAGATAATGGATACAAATAAAAGCGATTTGAAATATGTGGGAAAGAGCTATATCCGTGAGGATGTGTATGACAAGGCCAGGGGAAAGACAAAGTACACCTGTGACAGGCAGATCGCCGGCATGCTCTATGCCAAGCTGGTTCTGAGTGAAAAAGCCAATGCGGATATTACAATCCGTACGGAGAAGGCAAAACAGGTACCGGGCGTCCGGGCAGTGTTTACCCATGCGAATGTGCCGAAAATACCTTACAACCCGCACAACTGGTCTGCCTGTCTGGATGCTCCCATGGACCAGTATATTTTAAGCGAAAAGGCCCGTTATGTGGGAGACCATCTGGCCCTTGTCGTGGGGGAAACCAAGGCAGCCGTGGAGGAGGCAGTCAGTCTGGTGGAGATCGATTATGATGAAGCTGCCCCCGTCATCGGCCTTAATGCTGCCAGGAAAACAGAGGGTATGCTTGCATTTGAAAAAGAGGTGAGCTGCGGGGATTATGAGGCGCTTACCGGAGATGGGGAAGCAAAAGATGAGCTGATCGTGGTGAGCACAGAGGGAAGTACCCAGAAAATCCACCACAGCGCCATTGAACCCCATATTGCACTGAGTGAGATTGACGAGAACGGCAATCTGGTACTCTGGACCCCGTGCCAGACGGTTTACCAGGTCAGATACCATATCAGCCATCTGCTGGGCATCCCTTATACAAAGGTCCGTGTTATAAAAGCTGTGATGGGCGGTTCTTTTGGAGGAAAGGGGCAGACCGTGGTGGAGCCGGCCTGTGCATTTGCCACATGGATACTGAGATGTCCGGTCATGCTGTATATGGACAGGCAGGATGCAGTCATGGGAACCAGAAGCAGAAATGCCACGGAAACCCGTGTAAAAACAGCGGTTACCAGAGATGGCGTCATTAGAGGACGCAGAATAGATGCGGATATTGACGGAGGTGCCTATTATACCAATGCTTCGGCAATTGCCATGGCGTACTGTAAAAAACTGTTCCGCATGTATCATGTTGAGAACCAGACCTGCCATGTGCGGACCTTCTATACAAATACCATTTCCGGGGGCGCCTGCAGAGGCTACGGTTCTCCCCAGGCTCATGCTGTCACGGAGGTAAATCTGGACCAGGCAGCAAATGCCATCGGTATGGACCCTTGTGAACTCAGGCTGAAAAACATTGTACATCCTATGGATGATGACCCTACAGGGGGAACGAATCTGGGAAATGCCAGGATAAAGGAATGTATCCGGAAAGGCATGGAGGCCTTTTCCTGGAAAGAAAAAAGAGAACATATCCATGAGAAGGATACCAGACGGTACGCGTATGGAGTAGGCATGGCCTGCGGTGCCCATGGAAATGGCTATAAGGGCGCGTATCCGGAGTTTACAAATGTGACCATATCCCTGCATCCGGACGGAACCGTGGAGGTGCAGATCGGAATCCATGACCAGGGCTGCGGAACGGTTATGACCATGCAGCAGATAGCAGCAGAAGCGCTGCATATGGATGTATACCGGATCAAGATCCACGAGGCCGACACTTTTATCACCCCATATGACGCGGCGGGAACACAGGCCAGCCGTGTCACCTATGTGTGCGGCCGGGCCACCGCACCTCAAGGAGAACAGCTTCTGGACAAGATGAAACAGGCTTGTGTGGAGATGTATCAATGGGATCAGGACAAGATAGAGGCCGATGACGGAATCCTTCGCTGCGAAAAGGAGGAGAAGTCTTATAAACAGATAGCGCTTGACTATGAACTTAAGTGCTGCCGTTACATGCACACAGAGCTGGAATACGAGCCGCCGTCCAACCCGGGAACTTACTGCTGTGCCTTTGCTGAGGTGCGGGTGGATAAGTATACGGGGCAGACAGAGGTGCTGGACCTGCTCTGCGTACATGATGTGGGACAGGTCATGAACCGGACGCTGTCTGAAGGCCAGGTGGAGGGCGGTGCCCAGATGAGTCTGGGGCAGGCTCTCTTTGAAGAGATTTCCTATGATGCAAAGGGAAGGGTCAAGACCAAAAACTTCTCCAAGTATCATATTATCAATGCGCCGGATATGCCAAAGGTGCGCTCCATCTTTGTGGAGGATGGGGAGCCGGATGGCCCATACGGAGGAAAGAGTTTGGGAGAGATCGCAGCCGTGGCACCGGCGCCGGCAGTGGCCAATGCCATAAACTACGCGCTGGGGAGCTGCTTTGCAAGTTATCCCATCACACCGGAGAAGGTAGTGGCATATCTGGAAGAGAAACGTAAGGAGGGCAATTAACATGCAGGAGAAGGTAATTCGGCTGACCGGAAGTGAGCTGACGATTTCCCAGATCAAGGAAATCGCATTTGAAAATGCAAAAGTGGAAGTGGATGCAGAAGCCATGGACAAGGTCAGGAAAGCCAGAGAGCTGATTTTTGAGCTGGATAAACGCGGTGTTGCAGTTTACGGGCTGAACACAGGTGTGGGCTGGAACAAGGACAAGGTGGTATATGCAGACCGGTACGACGCCTACAACAAGAATCTTTTGAGAAGCCATATGATCGGTGTGGGGCCGGAGTGCAGCATTCCGGAGACAAGAACCATCATGGCTGTCCGTTTGAACGGTTTTCTCTGCGGTCACACAGGTGTGGCCCCGGAGATTGTGCAGTATTATGTGGAATTTTTAAACAGAGGCGTCCATCCGGTCATGAAGAGCCGGGGCAGCGTGGGGGAAGCAGATATCGCAACCCTTCCCGCCATTGGACTGACAGCCATCGGGGAAGGCGAAGCTTATTACCAGAACCAGCGCATGGAAAGTGCGAAAGCGCTGGAGCTGGCAGGTCTGGAGCCGCTGAAGCTGGGACCAAAGGACGGCCTGGGGCTTGTCGCCGTCCTGAAGGCCTGGGCATTGTCTCCTCCAATGCCCAGGGAGCCGCTTTCGCAGCCATGGGAGTCATTGAGGCGGAACAGTTTATTGAGCGTTACAGAAGGGTATTCTGCCTGGCGCTTGAGGGGCTGAACGGCGTGCTTGACCCCATGGACGAGAGCGTGAACCGGGAGAGGGGCTATCAGGGCCAGATAGAATCAGCCAGAAAATGTAAGGAGCTCTTAAAGGGCAGTTATCTGGAAAAACCCTGGGAGGGCAGAGCCCTTCAGGACCCATTGAGCTTCCGGTGCCAGAGCGCCATCACAGGTTCAGTGATGGATGCCCTGGGCTACCTGAAACAGCAGCTTAGTGTGGAGTTAAATGCCACAGATGACAATCCATGCCTGCTTCCTGAGGAGGACAGAATGTGCGGAAGCCCTAACTTTGAACCGCTTACCTGGGTACTGGCTGTGGAGATGGCGAGCACGGGACTGGCACATATGTCAAAGATGATCTCCCAGCAGATTTTAAGGATCGGTGACCCGGGCTTTACAAAGCTGAACCGTTTCCTGACACCTGTGGAGGGCGCGGTCATTGCCTACGGAACCATTCAGAAGACCGTGTCTTATCTGGATACGGAGAACCGCATGTATGCCAATCCATGTTCCCTTGATTTCCTGAGCATGGCAGGCCATATAGAGGATACCGCAAGCAATTCCACCATGGCAGCGGCAAATATGCGCAGGATCATTGACAACCTGTACTACATGGCAGCCATTGAGCTGATGCATGCAGCCCAGGCCGTGGATTTAAGAGAGAATCCCATGCTTGGGGAGGGGACAAAGCCATTGTTTGAGTCCTACAGGAAAGTGGTCCCCTATCTGGACAATGACAGGAACATGTCAGTGGACATCCAGAAGACTTATGAGTTCCTGAAATCTTATAAGACAGAGTAAATAAGACTGCAGTAAAGCGGAAAGACCAATCCGCATTACATAAGCGGCTGTCCGGTCATATACCGGGGAGCCGCGGGAAAAAATTATATCACCAGGAGGGTATTCTATGAGTGGAGAAAAGAAACAACAAAAAGCTGTTCGATGGAGTGTGTTTATTCCTGCGTTCATTATCATCGGCGGCGGAGCACTTCTGGGAATCCTGAAAAATGAGTGGCTGACGGAAGTCTGCTCAGCTATTTTCGGATGGTCCCTGAAGAGCTTTGGATGGCTGTATCAGCTGGTAGCTATTTTCTGTCTGGTTGTGGTAATGATACTTACATTTTCCAAACTGGGCAAGGTCAGGTTCGGAGGCCGCAATGCCAAGGCAAAGCACTCCTTTGGTTCATGGTTCGCCATGACGCTGACAGGCGGTATCGCTACAGGATGTATCGTGTACGGTGCCAATGAGGTAATGATTTATTACGGCAGTATTTACGGGGAACTGGGAGGCTACGGCATTGAGCCGCTGACCCAGGAGGCTGCCATGTTCGGTATGGGCCGTGTGTTCTACAACTGGACATTTATCCCTTACGCAATGTACTCCATCGTTGGATGTGCAATGGCTTACATTTATTTCAACAAGAAGGAAGAACTGTCTGTGGCAGCTTCCCTGACTCCTCTATTTGGACAGAGAGTCAAATACGGTGTACTGAGAAGCATCATCGACGTAATTTCCATCGTGGCTCTGGCACTGGGACTTTCCAGTAACCTGGGTATGGGACTGGCTCTGATCGGTTCCGGTCTGGAGGCAGCTTACGGTATCAAGCAGGGACCGGTTGTGTGGATCACCTTGTTCGTGATCATTACGGCCACCTTTACCATTGCCTCTGTGGCTGGCCTTGATAAAGGTATCAAGTGGCTGGCAAACGGAACTTCCAAGATCTTCTATGTGCTTCTTGTATTCCTGCTGATCGCAGGACCGACGGTGTACATACTGAACATGATGAATACAGGTATCGGATACTGGGGCGACCACTTCCTCTCATGGGGACTTGACCCCGGAAATGTAGGCGGTGAGGCACTGGTTACCTGGTGGACCATGTTTGACTGGGCGTGCTGGATCGCTTATGCGCCGCTGATGGCTATCTTCTTTGCTATGATTTCCTACGGAAGAACTATTCGCCAGTTCATGATCGTAAACTGGATCATGCCGTCTACCTTTGGCCTTATCTGGTTCTCCGTATGGAGCGGAACTGCACTCAACTGGCAGGATATCGGAAAGGCGGATCTGATTGGGGCGATCCAGAACGGCATTGCGGTGTCCGGTCTGTGGGAGCTGCTTAAGAAGATGCCGATCAGTTTTATCCTCATTCCTCTTATCATGATCACCATGATAGCGGCGTTCTCAACTACGGCGGATACCATGTCCACCACCATCTCCCAGATTTGTACGGAGGGTTCCAGCTACGATGAGGAGCCTGCAAACTGGCAGAAGATCGTATGGGGCGTTTCTATCGGTATCATTTCCGTGATCATGGTAATCTTCGGCGGAGGACAGCAGGGCGTGGAAGGCGTGAAATATCTGTCGGGTGTAGGCGGATTCTGCGTACTGCCTATCTTCATCCTGCAGCTTGCGTCCACCTTTAAGATTTTCTTTATTGATAAGATCATTGAGGATGTGGATGATGTGGTCGATGTGGAGCCTCAGGTGCTTGAGGAACATGCAAAAGCCTGAACTTGAGTTTTTGTCTGCTGCTTTACAGATAAGATTTTTTGCGGTATAGTTTAAAGGATAGGAGTAGTGAGCGTATGAAAAAAGAACCGGAAAGAGTGGAGATGGATCTCCAGAAGATATTTTTGACACCGCCTAACACCATGAAAGAAAAGATAACGCTGGTGATCATGATGGTTGTCGTATTTGTGATGTTTTTCGGGCCGGTTACATTTACGGAAATATCTCCCGTAAAAGGGATTATTTTATCAGCATTTCCCGCCCTTACAATTTCCTGGGGCTGGATGGTGCTTTTAAGAAGCCTGTTTCGGAAGAGGGAATTCTGTAAGAACCCTGAGCCGAAGGCAAAGAAAGGGGAAAAACGTCATGAATGCCAGTATCACTGTAAGAAACGCTGAGCAGTATCAGACTTCTGTCTGGTCAGGAGGAACCACAACACAGCTCTTTATCTATCCTGAGGATGGGGATTACAAGGAGGGCACCTTTCAGGCACGCATCAGCAGTGCCACAGTGGAACTGCAGAAATCCAGTTTCACAAGCCTTCCCGGAGTAAAACGCTATCTGATGACTCTGAAGGGACATCTGGATATGATTCACGGTGTCAACACCAAAGCAGAGCTGGAGCCATATGAGGTAGACTGCTTTGACGGAGGTGTGCCCACAGTCAGCTACGGGAAAGTGACAGATTTTAACCTGATGCTGAAAAACGGCGCGGACGGCAGGATGGAGGCCTCTATACTGGAGGCCGGACAGTCCTGTATGCTGGAGCCGGAAGGCATGTTTGACCTGCTGGCTGTCTACGTGGGTGAGGGATGTATCTGTGTTTCGGATCATACGGTGAAAGAGGGCGAACTGCTTCTGTGCCAAAACTGGGAAGAAGCGCTTGCCGTACAGAGTACGGGTGATACCGCCGCAAAACTCGGTATCTGTAAAGTAAAAAAAGCAGAATAAAGATGATCGGCAGCAGGGCCGCCGCTTTGGTGAATTTCCGAAGCGGCGGCCTTTTTGCTTTACTTTATGTCGGATTTTGTATAAAATGGAGTGCAGAAGCAACAGGTTTTTCGGAAAGGAGAAAATTGTGTCAACAGTTCAGATATATGTGTTACAGACACCGCAGATTTTACTGGATGGGGAACAGGTCATACTGCCTTATAAGAAGGCAGAGGCGCTTCTGTTCTATATGGCCATTGAGAAAAAGGCCACAAGGGACCAGATTGCGGCCCTTCTCTGGGATTCCTGTGATGAGGCCACCGCAAAGAAGAATCTGAGGCATGCACTGTACACCATTCGCAAAATATTTCATACAGATCTTGTCTCCTCACCGACAAGGCAGACCCTGGAGCTGAATCCGGAACTTATGTTTCTTGTGGATTACGATGCATTCATGGAAAAAAGAGATCCGTCTCTCTACCGGGAGGAGCTTCTGGGCGGATTTTATATAAAAAATGCGTACCCTTACGAAGAATGGCTGACCATGAAAAGAGGGCTGGCAAAAGAGGCATTTTTGAGAGCCATTTATGAGAAGATGCAGAGCGAAGCAGATCTTTCCGTGGCGGAAGGGGAAACCCTGTTCGAGCGCTATGTACAGGAGGACCCTTTAGACGAGCGGGTATATCTGCGCATGATGGAGATATATGAGAGTGCGCATCTTTACTACAAGGGCATCCGCCTGTACCAGCAGCTTGTGAATCTGCTGAATACAGAGCTCAGGGTGGCGCCCCGCAGGGAAATACGGGAACTTTACAGGAAGCTTCTCCACGTCTGGTCAGAGGAGGGGGAGAAGGAGGAGGAACATTCAGGGGAAGTATGTACAGGCCGCGAGCGCGAACTGCAGCTTCTCCAGGCCTCATACCGTCAGTTCTTGTCCGGTTCGCCCACCTCTGTTCTGCTTTCCGGCAAAAGCGGTGTGGGCAAAACTTATCTGGCAGAGCGGTTCCTGGAAGAGATCACAGAGGAAAACACAGTCATTTTACGGGCCGTCTGTCTGGAAAATGAACAGAATATCGTGCTTCAGCCATGGAATACCATTATGATGCAGGTAAATTCCCTTCTGAAAAAGCAGGATTTTGCTCTGGACAAAAAATATCTGCAGGCAGCAGAGCTTTTGTTTCCGCTTTTCGATACCCAGGATGTGAAAGAACCGGTATTGGGTGATACCACGATTTCCTACAGCTACCGGGCAACCAGGAATCTGCTCATAAAATTATTTGAGGAGATCGGGGAACAGGTGCTGGTGGTACTTTTTTTCGACAATATACAGTTTATGGATGAGACGAGCCTGGAATTTCTCTCCCTGCTCATACGGGCCAAGAATCCCAATATTATGGTACTGGCCACCAGTCCCTGTATCTTTACCCAGCCTTTGCGGACAGCCCTGAAGCCTCTTTTGAAGGAGGAATGTCTTCAGGAGATCACGCTGTTTCCCTTTACCAGGGAGGCTGTCAGAAAAATTCTGGCAGGGAGACTGGGGGAGGAGCGGGTCAGCGAAGAGTTTTTAGACACTATTTACGGCGAGACATCCGGAAATGCCCTGTATCTGAAGACGCTGCTGGACTGCTGCGGGGACGGAAGGCTGGAGGCTGGTGATATCACGCCTCTGAACCAGGTGTGGGAGCAGAAGATGGCAGCGCTGCAGAAAAAGACAAGACAGGTGCTGGAACTCATATCCTCCTGCCAGGCCTGGGCGGATATGGATGCCTGCATGCAGATTCTTAAATGTGATGAGATGGAGATCCTGGATGCTGTGGATGAACTGAAGGAGCAGGGATTTATAAAAGAACAGCAGGACAGTGAGAAAGTGCGGTTCTTTTTCTGCCATGACAGCATACAGAAGTTTGTACATACAAAAATGTCCCCCTCCAAACGCCGTGTATTCCACAGAAAACTGGCAGAATATATTGAGGGGCTGCCGCTCTATGAAGCCAACAGATACGAGCGTCTGATTTACCACTATACTCTCTGCGGGGACAGGGAGAAGGCGCTGGAGTACAGGATTCGGGCACTGACAGAATATTCTTACAGGTATTATGAGCTGTATCCTCTCTTCCCTGCCGGAGGGAAAAAGGAAGTGCAGATGGATTCCGTGCTGGATTACTGCAGGCAGCTTGAGGAAGAACTTCTGGAGCTGAGCCAGAGAAATCCTCAGAAGGAGTCATATCTGAAGCTGCATGTGAGCCTTATGCAGGCTACAGCCCAATACTGCATTCCTCAGGGATATTACGAGGAGGGGGCACAGTATATTGAAAAGGCCCTGAAGTCCAATGTCCTTGCAGGAGATGACCCGGCAGAAAAGATCAGATGTCTGCGTTTTCTCATATATCAGCAGACCAATTTGTGGAAGGTAGAGCACACGGAAGAGTATCTGGAGGAAAGCCTTGTGCTGGCAAAAAAGAACGGACTGCAGGAGGATTATGCCATAACCTGCCGTCTCTATGGACTCTATCTGTCTATGAAGGGCAGGTTTGAGGAGGGGATGGAGTATCTGGTAAAATCCCTGGAATTTTTTAAGAATGCTCCGCTTAAGTCCAGAATTTATGCGCTGAATATTGCTGCGTGCTATAATTACATGGGCGAAATACGGAGAAAACAGAGGGATTTTGAGGAGGCAAACAGATATTACAGACAGGCGGTTGCCACCTGCGACAGCAACCACTGTCCCTGCAACGCCACGTTCTATTCCAATATGGGGCGCTCCTATCTGGCAATGGGGAAGACGAGACAGAGCGAGGAAGCTCTTTATCAGGCAGACCGTGTGTACGAGGAGTCCTTTACCCTTATCGGGCGTTCCATTACCAAAGGGTATCTGGCGGTTTTGGAGGCAGAAAAGGGAAATAAGGCGGAAGCGGTCCGGTATCTGGAGGAAGCCATGAAGAGCGCGCACCAGTTTGCCTCACCCTATGCGAAAGGGCTTCTGGCACTGACTGAGGCAGAACTGCTGGTACGTTTTCCGGAGGATTTCAGGGATATCCTGACAGAGCCTGTGGAGGTGTACAAAGAGAGGGCAAGACGGTGTCTGGAGGAAATACCGGGGGCCTATGAAATCCGCTGGCTGGAGGATATTTGAAAAATTCGACGAAATTAAGGCAAAAATAGTTGATAATTCACAAAATTTTAATAGTTTCGGCGTCTTCTTCGACGCTTTCTTGACTAACTGTATGGTAAAGTCTATATAAAGATTCGATGTAATAAACAGGAAAAGGAGAAGATGAGAGATGAACAATGCGGAAATCGGAAAAGCAATGGTAATCAAACTGGATCCCGTTCTGC
>OCAS01001278.1_pt1 | contig 13340 bp, 8 predicted proteins | sample 1550751 | NCBI WGS metagenome assembly OCAS01 (sample SAMEA2580301, study PRJEB22360) | human gut metagenome | biome: human gut; feature: human-associated habitat; material: faeces | place: Denmark | collected 2008/2010
TTATAGCGTTTCTGCTGCTTTTCATATTTGCTGTCTTTGGCCTTTTCCCTCTGGCTGGTGGCTGCTCCGGGCGTCCCGTACCCGTGTTCCAGCCATACGGTCTCCACCTCATACGTTCCGTCCTCAATGGTCATCACAGCCATGGACAGAGGCAGGGTAAAACGCTTATAACCGCAGCTTCCCGGATTCAGCCAAAGCCTTCCGCTTATTTCCTGCTGATAATACATATGGGAATGGCCGAATATGACCACCTGTATATCCTTAAGCACGCTGGGGATATCCACTCTCTCATGGGCCATAATAAATTTGACTCCTCCGATTTCAAACCGGTTCACCTGACCAAGTCCCCCCGACCATCCCCTGTCGTTATTTCCCCTTACCGCGTACAGGGGCTGGTCCACATTCAGCTTGTGATACAGCATCTGATTGTCAAAGTCCCCCGCATGGACAATTACATCGCAGGTTTCCAGAATCCTTTCCACCTCCGGCCGGAGCACTCCATGGGTGTCTGCCATGATTGCCACCCGTATAGGTCCCGTTTCCATTACATAATACCTCCAGATACAGCCCGGCCGTCAAAATCCCATTGCCGCCGGCTGTCTTATTTAATTTCATACCTGTATCTATTATACGCTAAATGCCGGATATGTCGAGTTGAATCTGACAGGATCTGAGCCGAATCTGACCGGATATTTCTTTACACGCTCCTGTTTCTGTGTTATATTAATGTTAAGATAATGTTAACATAATCACCAAGTCGCTTAATGCTGCTATGCAGCAGTGGGAGAACCGATTTTTAGGGGTGTATTCATCCGTCTGAGCCTGTCGCGGCTCCCGGATGATAGGGAACCTTTCTTTCCCGAACCCGGCAGCTAATCTCATAGGCGGAAGAGGGACAAAGACATTCTGGTAAATCATTTTGCTGTATTGTCGTATACTTTTCCGTCTGCATCCATGCAGACGGTTTCTTTTGTTAAGTCCGTTCTTTTCCTTTACCTAAAACTGAATACATCCAAGGATATTTTGCATCACCTCCCCCTCCCAGGGCGGCTCCCCAAAGAAAGGAGATCTGATTTATGCATGAACTTACCAACCTGGATCTGGTCATCATTGTTCTCTACATGATAGGAATGCTTTTTGTAGGCGTATGGTTCGTCAAACGAATCAAGAATACAGGCGATTACTACGTTGCAGGCAGAACCCTGGGCCCCTTTGTGCTGACTGCCACTGTGTGCGCGTCCATCATAGGAGGCAGCGCCATGATGGGCCGCGCGGGCATTGCCTATACCACGGGCTTTAAGGCGGTTATGACCGCTATCCCCTATCTCATCGGCATGTTTATCTTCTCAGCCATCGCCGGACGCATACAGGAGGTTGGCTTCACCAGAAACATCAACTCCATACCGGAACTTTTCAACTACAGGTTCAACAGCACTGCCCGCTGCATCCTGGCTTTCATGATTGTATTCACCATGATGGGCACAGTGGCCGCCCAGGTGACTGCCACCGCCACCATCATCAAGATGCTGGGAAATGAATTCGGCATCAGCTATGAAGCCGGCGCCCTGGCGGCCACTCTCATCTTCATCATCTATACCGCTGCATCAGGACTCTTTGGCGTGGTGTACACGGACGTGCTCCAGTTTTTCATGCTGATTATCTTTGTCTACATACTCATTCCCTTTTCCAGCATTCGTTATCTGGGCGGTTTTTCCTCCTTCTGGCAGAACCTGGACAAATCCTACCTGGTGCCTCATATCAACGGCAGCATCCTGGGCGACATTGTCACCTATCTGGTGTTTACCCTGGCCGGTGCCGAGATGTGGCAGAGGGCCTTTGCTGCCAAGAGCAAAAAGGCAGCCACCCAGGGCATGTTCTGGGGCACTTCCATTTACATGGTAACCATTGCCCTGGTATTCTTCATGGGTCTGGCAGGCCAGCAGATTCTGCCGGACGTGGTGGCCTCCTACGGAAGCTCTGATGCCGTGGTGCCTGCCCTGGCTGTAAGCATCCTGCCCCCCGGCCTTACAGGACTGGCTCTGGCTGGTATCCTGTCAGTCATGATGTCCACTGCGGACAGCTACCTGCTGGTATCGGTCCAGACCTTTGTACATGACCTGGGAAAAAATTTCATGCCGGAAATGACGGAAAAGCATGAAATACTCATGTCCCGTGTCATGTCCGTGGTACTGGCCATGGGTGCCTTAATCATCGCCCTGTACATCAAAAATGCCTACAATGTGCTCATGTTTGCCTGGTCCTTCTACGCGGCAGCGGCAGGCCTGCCCTCCCTGGCGGCCCTGTACTGGAAAAAAGCCACCAGCCAGGGCATCATATCTGCCATGACAGGCGGCTTTGTGGTATGTGTGGGCTGGAAACTGGCCGGCAATCCCTGGGGACTTGGCGAGACCGTTCCCGGCGCTCTTGTCTGCGGAATCCTGCTGGTGGCGGTGAGCCTTGCCACCTGCAAAAAACATCCGTGCAGAATGGCGTAATCCAGCGTTCTTACATAAACTATTTAATGATACTGTAGAAGTACAGCACACATACTCCCAGCAGTACATACATGATTTTGGGCATTTCCTTAATCTTGCCCGAAGCCAGCTTCAACACCACGTAAACCGGCAGGGCCACACAGATTCCGTTGGCAATATTGTTTGCAAATATGGTAAAAGCAACACAGATAAACGCAGGGAAGGATTCTGTAAAATCATCATAATTGATGTTTCGCATGGAACTTAGCATGCCGACTCCGATGATGATAAGGGCAGGGGCCGTTGCAGCCGACGGAATCATCAGGGCAAAGGGCGTCAGCAGCAGGGTAAAGGCAAAACAGACACTTGTGGAAATAGGTGTCAGCCCTGTCTTCCCTCCTGCCTCCACGCCGGAGGAGGATTCCAGATAGGTGGTCATACACGGCATGCAGAACAGGCTGCCCAGAGCGGTTGCCACGGCATCCACCTTGAACACCTTGTCTATACCGGGCAGGTTGCCGTCCTCATCCAGAAATCCGGCCTTTGCGCCCACACCCAGGGCCGTGCCAAAGGTGGAGAAGAAATCCGGTACAAACATGGCAATCAGAAAAGGCAGATAGGCAAACTGCAGGGCTCCCAGAAAATCAATCTTCATAAACTGGCCAAAGGGAGAGCTGGGCGCCATGAAAAACGCCTCAGGCATCCTGGTAAGCCCCATGGGAATCCCGACCAGCGTGGTAATCAGAATGGAAAAAATCATATATCCCGGCACCCGCATCTGCTTGGTGATAAGTATCAGCAGAAATCCTATCAGCGCCAACAGCACGGAGGGAGAACTCAGGTCGCCGAAGGCCAGATTATTTTTGCCTTCCAGGGCAATAATCAGCCTTGCGTTCTTACATCCAAGCAGCGCGATGAACAGGCCCACGCCCGAGCTGACCGCATGCTTAAGGCTGGTGGGAATGGCATTTACCACCGCATCCCTGAGACCGATATAGGATATCACAATAAAAATAACGCCGCTCCAGAATATGACGCCGGCCGTGATTTCAGGTGAAATCCCGCTGTTAGCAATCATTCCCGACACGATTGCCACGCTGCCCAGCCCGGGCGCCAGTGCAAAGGGGCGGTTTGTCACCAGGGCCATGGCCACTGTGGTAACAATAATCAGTAAAATCATGGATGTGAGCATGACGCCTCTGTCCAGCCCCGCGTTTGCCATGATATTAGGGACAGTCCCCAGCACATATGCCATGGTCACAAATGTGGTGATACCGGCCAGAATCTCTGTCCTTACCGTGGTCCCATGCTCTGCCAGATGGAATTGCCTGTCAATCCAGGTATTGGAAGCTCCTCTTTTGGCTGTACCTTCAGTTTCCTTTGACATGATTAATCCTCCTCTTGATTTTCTCCGGTGCAGTTATTACGGTTGTGTTCTCTGTCCTTCTACCTTTAACGGCACAATTTTGCAGGCTTTTACATCTATCAGTCCCTTATCCGTCAGCTTCAGGGCCGGACTGGCGGGCAGCGTCAGCGTGCAGAACGACATAATGGGGTTGTAATGCCTGTAACCCAGGCCTGTCATGGCCTCACGGACCCTGGCAAGGCCGGCCCCCACTTCTTTCGCAGGCCGGTCCGACAGGATGCCGCCCACAGGAAGGGGCAGTTCTGCCTGTATCCTTCCCCCGTCCGCCGCAGCCATGCCGCCCTGCATCTCAATGACGCGGTTGAGAGCAAGCTTCATATCCGCAGGATTTGCTCCTGCCACCAGAATATTATGGCAGTCATGTGCGTAACTGGTGGCCACGGCTCCCCGCTTATGACAGTCGCCGGTTACCAATCCGTATCCCACTGCCTGACCCTTTCCATACCGCTCAAACACAGCGGCCATCAGGCAGCCCGACCCTTCCCATTTAAGGAAGCCGTCCCTCACAGGCATCTCCATGATGATTTCCTTTGTCTTGGTTGACCCGTCCTTAATTTCCATGACACGGACCATAACCGTGCCGGAATCCGATTCCATGGGAACCTCAAACCGGCTCTGCTCCTGGAATTCCAGATGGATACTGTGGTAATAAGGCTCCGAAAAGCGTATATCCTGTCCCCTGTCCGGGCCATGCTGCTCTTGGGCGGGCTGTTCCCTTACATCCTGTCCCCTGCTGGCCTGCCCTGCTCCGTCCTGTCCCCTGCGCCAAATACATTTCCCATTTTTATAGGTGGCAGAGACAGCAAACGTATCCAAATCGCTGAGCAGCAGGAAGTCAGCTATTTTCCCCGGAGCAATTGCTCCCCGGTCCAAAAGGTTCATCCGCCTTGCCGGGGTAAAGGAGGCGTTATAAACTGCCTGCTCTGCCGGCATCCCCAGTTCCATGGCCCTGCGGACCAGGGCGTCCAGATGGCCCTGGATACACAGGGTGTCAGCCATCACATCATCTGTCACAAAACAAAAATGTTCCTCCAGCCCATGCTCCCTGATGTAGTCCAGGACCTCCCTGCGCAGCATCTTTTCCTGGATTTCCATAAACATGCCGTTGGCAAACCTCTGTTCCAGCTCTTCCAAGCTGTGCTCCGTATGGTCTCCATTGATGCCCAGGTACAGAAACTTGGCCAAATCCAGGTCCAGCAGTGCAGGACAATGGCCTTCAATGGGAAAAATCCGGTCCTTTTCACGAAGTTGTTTGAGGAACCGGGTAATTTCCAGCTGGTTTTCCCGGATAATGGTACGGTAATTCATAACCTCTCCCACACAGGCCACCCAGGGATTTTCCTTCAGGCCTTCCATCTCCTCACAGGTTATGATGCCTCCGGTGGTCTCCAGCTCAGGGGAGGTGGAGGGCACACAGCTGGGAATCCCGTAAAAGATATCAACCGGGCTGTTTTCCCCTGCCCTTATCATATCCAGCACGCCCTGCATTCCGTTCACATTGGCCATCTCATGAGGCTCCGACACAATGGTGGTAACGCCGCACTCTGCCAGCCGTCTGCAAAATGCACCCGGCGTCAGCATGGAGCTTTCGATGTGCATATGAATGTCAATCAGCCCCGGCACCATATAAAGGCCCTCTGCATCCACTGTCTCATCAGCCTCCACCGCGCCGGACCTGCGGGAATCTATGTATAAGAATTTCCCTCCTGACACAGACACATCCGCCGGCACAAACTTTTTAAAATAGCTGTTGTAAACCTTTGCTCCTCTTACGAGAAAATCCGCTCTCTCTGTTTCCATGGCGCCTCCATTCAGCAATATTGATGAAACCCTTGATTGTATATTATTTTTATTATACAATGTGCATAGGTAGGTGTCAAAGTCATAATAATCATCTAAGTCATGAATTATTTTCATTGGAGGTACATACATGATCTCAAAGGAAATCCGGTATATGCTGGCCATACGCAGGTATGGAAGCATCACAAAGGCAGCAGACTCCCTGTTCATCACACAGTCCGCCCTGAGCAAGGCTGTGAAGAACATAGAACGTCAGCTGGGCTCCCCTCTGTTCAGCCGTATTGGCAATGACCTGATTCCAACCCATATCGGTAACCGTTACATGGACTATGCGGAAAAAATCTGCCAGATATGTTCTGACTGGAATTCAGAATGCGAGGATTTATTAGGCGAGGAAAAGGGACAGTTGACCATAGCGGTGGCTCTGATGCGTGGTTCCTGCCTGCTGCCGGATGTACTGGGCCGGTTCTATTCCCGTTACCCGGACGTGCAGATTAATCTTCTGGAGGAATCACATTCTGTTGAAAAACAGCTTATGCTTTCCCCCAACGTGGACTTTGCCATCTATAATTCCACGGCCGCGGATCCCGCTCAGACAGCGGAGTACCTGGGGCAGGAAGAAATCGTTCTGGTGGCAGCCCCCGGTCATCCCCTGGCGGAAAAAGCCATGGCCAGGGAAGGCTTTCGCTATCCCTGGGTGGATTTAAGACATACAGAACATGAGCCCTACATCCTCCACCCCCGGGACCAGACAACGGGCCGTATATCGGCAGGACTGTTTAAAAAGGCCGGCTTAACTCCCAAGGTCCTCCTGTTTACCCGCAACAGCGATATCGCCATCCGGCTGGCTGCCTCCGGCACCGCCCTCTGTCTGGCCCCGGAATCCTATGTCAGAAAAATACACTTTTGCAATCCCCCTCTGTGCTTCTCCGTAGGAGATCCTGCCACTGTGACCACGCTGTATGCGGTATATCAGAAGGGCCGGTATATTCCGTCCTACGGAAGATATTTTATTGAGCTGGTAAAGGAGAATTACCGGTAGCAAAAAGGCCTGATTTCCTGCGGGCAATACCCGTCTGCCAGGAAACCAGGCCTTTCTTCACTTTATGAAATCCGCTTTTTAACAGGAATAGAAACAGCCTACAGGCTGCCCTCAATCAGGTCCCATATCTCGTCCCTGCCCTGCTTTGTCTCTGCCGAGAAAGGAATAATGATGCCGTTCTTTTCCATTCCAAGGCCTTCCCGCACCATCTTTACGTGCTTCTGCACCTGGCTGCGGTTAATCTTGTCCAGCTTGGTGGCAATGATGACCGGGTGGTATCCGTTGAAGATAATCCATTCATACATCAGCTTGTCATTGGCCGAGGGTTCATGGCGGATATCAATGAGCAGGAACACCATTTTGAGCATCTGGGAATTCCTGAGATACCGTTCTATCATCTTGCCCCATTTTTCCTTGACCTCGACCGCTATCTTGGCATAGCCGTAACCCGGCAGGTCCACGTAGTACAATGCCCCGTTGATGTTGTAAAAATTGATGGTCTGGGTCTTGCCCGGCTGCGAGGAGGTCCTTGCATATGCTTTGCGGTTCATCAGCGCATTGATGAGGGATGATTTTCCCACATTGGACTTGCCTGCAAATGCAAACTCCGGCAGTGTATTCTCCGGCAGCTTGCTGGTCACGCCGCATACTGTCTCCAGATTCACGTCTCTTATTATCATATCTGTTTCTCCTAATTCCTATCCGCGCTCTAAACAAAGGCCTCCGAAACCACATCCTCCATGGCCTTTACATACACGATGTCCAGCCCCCTGGTGATTTCCTTGGACAGCTCCGCCATATCCGGCCGGTTCTTGTCAGGTACCAGCACCTTCTCTATATGGGCCATCTTGGCTGCCAGTATCTTTTCTTTCAGTCCTCCGATGGGCAGGACACGTCCCCGCAGGGTTATCTCCCCGGTCATGGCCACCTTGGACTGGACGCTTTTACCTGTCACCGCGGACAGCATGGCTGTGGCCATGGTAATTCCTGCAGAAGGTCCGTCCTTCGGCACCGCTCCCTCCGGGATATGGATGTGAAGGTCGTGCTTCTCAAAATAATCGTCGGCAATCCCGTACTCCGGGCACACGGACCGAACATAGGTCAGGGCGGTCTGGGCTGATTCCTTCATCACGTCCCCCAGCTGCCCGGTCATCAGGAGACTTCCCTTGCCAGGCATCACATTGACTTCTATCTGAAGGGTATCCCCTCCCACACTGGTCCAGGCCAGGCCGCGCACAATGCCGATTTCATCTTCCTCATTGGCATTCTCAAAGGTCACCTTTTCCTTGCCCAGGTATTTCTCCAGATTGCTCTCCGTAATCTTGATGGACTTCTTCTTATCCTCCAGGAACTGTCTGGCAGCCTTGCGGCACACATCCCCGATGCGGCGCTCCAGATTCCTGACGCCTGCTTCCCTGGTATAGTTGTGTATGATTTTTTCCAGACTCTTATCGGAAAATGTAATCTGTCCCTCCTTAAGGCCGTTGCGCTCCATCTGCTTTGTCACCAGGTAGTCTCTGGCTATGTGGAACTTTTCATTTTCCGTATAGCTGTTGACCTCAATCAGCTCCATGCGGTCCAGTAAAGGCCCCGGTATGGTCTGGGTGGTGTTGGCCGTTGCGATAAACAGGACCTGGGACAGGTCAATGGGCAGTTCCACATAGTGGTCCCTGAATTTCACATTCTGTTCCCCGTCCAGCACCTCCAAAAGCGCGGAGGAGGTATCGCCTTTGTAGTCGCTGCTGACCTTGTCAATCTCGTCCAGAAGCATCAGGGGATTGCACACGCTGGCCTGACGCATGCCTTCCACGATACGGCCCGGCATGGCGCCCACGTAGGTTTTCCTATGGCCTCTGATTTCCGCCTCGTCCCGGACACCTCCCAGGCTGATGCGCACATATTTCTTATTCAAAGCCCTGGCCACGGACCGGGCAATGGATGTTTTGCCGGTTCCGGGAGGTCCCACCAGACAGATGATAGGGCTGGTGCCCTTCTTCGTCAGGGCGCGGACAGCCAGGTATTCCAGGATCCTCTCCTTTACCTGCTCCAGCCCGTAGTGATCCTCGTTGAGTATCTTCTCGGCGTGTTTGATGTCGTCATTGTCCTTAGACATCTTCTTCCAGGGCAGGTCCAGCAGGGTTTCCACATAGGTGCGCAGCACATTGGCCTCCTGGCTTCCGGCCGGCATATTGCGGAAACGCTCAATCTCTTTGTGGAGCTTTTCCTTTACCTCCTTGTCGGCCTTCAGAGCATCCAGCTTTTTCTGATATTCGTCTGCGTCCGACACAGCGTCCTCTCCCAGCTCCTGGCGGATGACCTTCATCTGCTCCCTGAGAATATATTCCTTCTGGTTCTGGTCGATATCGGACTTTACCTTTTCCTGAAATTCCTTCTTGATTCTGTATATCTCCATCTCGGTCAGCAGAGTATGCATTACTACCTCATACCTGGCCGACAGGGAGCTGTTTTCCAGCACAGTCTGGCGGATGGTATAGTCCCATGGCAGCTGTATGGCAATCTGGTCCAGCATCTCATTCAAATCTGTAATAATCAGCAGATTTGGCAGAATTTCCTTTGTAATCTTAGGATTGACTCTTCCATATTCTTCCAGTTTATCTTTCAGAATACGCAGCATAGCCTCCTGAGTCAGGCTGTCCAGGTCATCCTCCTCCGCTTCTATGGCAGCAATCTCGCCCATCATAGCCGGTTCCTCGGCCTCCAGGCATAAAAGCTCAGCGCGCTCCAGTCCCTCCACCAGCACACGCACCACCTTGCCCGGCAGTTTCACCAGCTGCTTCACCACTGCGATAGTACCTATCTGAAACAAATCCCCCTGCTCCGGCTCCACGATTTCAGGATGTCTCTGGGCCACAAGAAACAGTTTCTGGTCTCCCACCATGGCCCGCTCCACGGCTGCCACTGATTTCGGCCTGTTTATATCAAAATGCAATACCATACCCGGAAGTATGGTCAGACCCCTGAGGGCCACCACGGGCATCGTAATCACTTGTTCTCCCATTCTCAATCTTCACCTCTTGTATCTTAACCATTTAAAAAGCCGCTGCAATGCAGGTGCCGGACCGGCCCGTAAACAGGCATTCTGGTCCGGGTCATATCTGATTTGCAGCGGCCCTTTCTCTCTTCTAAATTGTCACAGGAGCATGACAGCCTACGCAATTTCTCCTGTCTTACTGTCCCCTCTGAGCCGTTCTGACAACGGTTTACGGGCAGATGCAGGAGGCATGTCGCGGTATACTAATTCCGGCTGTCCTGCCTTTCTCACCACATCTCTGGTAATGGTACAGATTCCGATAGAATCATCGGACGGAATCTCATACATAAGGTCCATCATCACTGATTCAAGGATAGAGCGCAGTCCTCTGGCGCCAATCTTGCGGTCTACTGCCAGCTGTGCAATCTCCTCCAGAGCCTCCCGGGTGAATTCCAGCTTCACATTGTCCAGTTCAAACAGCTTCTGATACTGTCTCATCAGGGCATTTTTCGGCTCCGACAGGATACGCACCATGGCATCCTTTGTAAGCTGTTCCAGGGAAACCATCACGGGCACACGGCCTATGAACTCGGGAATCAGTCCGAACTTGGTCAAATCCTTAGGCTCCACCTTCTTGAGCAGCTCATCTATATTCAGATCGTTCTTGTTTGCCACCTCGGCGTTGAAACCAATGGAACCTGCGCTGATGCGCTGCTCCACAATCTTCTCCAGGCCATCAAAGGCACCGCCGCAGATAAACAGGATGTTGGTGGTATCAATCTGGAGAAGCTCCTGGTGCGGATGCTTCCTTCCGCCCTGAGGCGGAACACTGGCAACGGTACCCTCCAGAATCTTGAGCAGCGCCTGCTGGACGCCTTCGCCTGAAACATCCCTGGTGATGGATACATTTTCGGACTTCTTGGTAATCTTATCAATCTCATCAATATATATAATGCCGTATTCGGCACGGGAGATGTCATAATCAGCTGCCTGGATAAGCTTTAAAAGAATGTTCTCCACATCCTCGCCCACATATCCTGCCTCTGTCAGTGCAGTGGCATCTGCAATGGCAAAGGGAACATTAAGAATCTTAGCCAGGGTCTGGGCCAGATAGGTCTTACCTGAGCCTGTGGGCCCTACCATAAGGATATTGCTCTTCTGCACATCCACATCCATGTTCTGGCATGCCGTCACCCTCTTGTAGTGATTGTAAACCGCAACGGACAACACCTTCTTGGCATCATCCTGTCCGATGACATATTCGTCTAAAAATGCTTTGATTTCCTTTGGCTTCAGGAGACGTATATCGGCCAGTGCAGGGCTCTCCCCTTCATCCTGGCCTTCCAGCTCCTCTTCCAGAATCTCAGAGCACAATTCTATGCACTCGTCACAGATATACACATTGTTGTTGCCTGCTCCGGCAATCATCTTCCGTACCTGATCCTGTGTCCTTCCGCAGAAGGAGCACCGAATCGTGTCATCTGGTCTCATTGGCATACGATACCTAACCTTTCATATCCTTTACTTGCTGTTTTACGTTACCGGCCTGATGCCTTAGCGCTGGGTACCAGCACTAATGATGTGCGATGATTTCATCAATAAGGCCGTATTCCTTGGCCTCCAGTGCAGACATATAATTGTCGCGCTCTGTATCGCGCTCAATTACTTCCAGGGGCTTCCCTGTGTTCGCTGCCAGGATTTCGTTTAATTTCTTTCTTGTTTTTAAGATATTTTCAGCCACAATTTTAATCTCTGTAGCCTGGCCCTTGGCCCCGCCGGAAGGCTGATGAATCATGATTTCAGCATTGGGCAGAGCGAAACGCTTGCCCCTAGCCCCTCCTGAGAGAAGGAACGCGCCCATGCTGGCTGCCATGCCGATACAGATGGTAGACACATCACACTTGATATAGTTCATGGTGTCATAGATAGCAAATCCCGCAGATACAGAACCGCCCGGGCTGTTGATATATAAATGGATATCCTTGCCTGGGTCCTCTGACTCCAGGAATAAGAGCTGTGCCACCACAAGGCTTGCGGACACATCGTTTACTTCCTCGCCCAGGAATATGATCCTCTCCTTCAGTAATCTTGAATAAATGTCATAAGAACGCTCGCCGCGGCTGGTCTGCTCAATGACATAAGGTACTAAACTCATATAACCATCCTCCTAGTTATGAGCACTAAACGTCTGTTTTTCAGACACTTATGTGCGATACATGCCGCCGACACCCGGCCGGGTATTTCACAAGTCCGGTGCGGTGACCAGTTCACTTATAAGAAACCAGGGAGATTCAAAGCCAGATAAATAAGCGCTGTGAACCCCCCGTATCATATGTGAATTATACCAGTTTTGCTTCTGCTACCAGGAAATCAACGGCTTCCTGAACAGCAATATCTTCCTTCATCTGGTCCTTATCACGGTCTGACATATAACCCTTTAACTTGTCAGCCTCCATCTGGTAAGCGGCCGCCATCTTGGCAATCTCCTCATCCAGTCTTTCGTCGGAAACCTGCAGGTTCTCAGCCTTTACAACTTCCTCAAGCACCAGTCTGGTCTGGATTCTCTTTAAGGCCTGCGGCTTCATCTGCTCTCTCATCTGCTCCATGGTCATGCCTGTATATTTCATGTACAGATCCATGTTCAGACCCTGGCTCTCCATACGGCGGGCTGTATCCTGAACCATGTTGTCAATCTGGCCTTCCACCATCCTGTCAGGAATCTCCATGGAAGCGGCTGCCACTACCTTGTCAACCACACGGTTCTCGTTTTCGGAAGCAGCTTCTTTCTGCTTTCTCTCAAGAATCTTTGCCTCAATATCCTTCTTGTATTCATCCAGAGTGTCAAATTCAGAAACCTCTCCTGCAAACTCGTCATCCAGTTCCGGAAGTTCCTTTACCTTAATTTCCTTTACAGTCACCTTAAAGGTTGCAGGCTTTCCAGCCAGTTCAGCCGCATGGTACTCCTCTGGGAAGGTTACGTTAATCTCGCACTCTTCGCCGATGTTCTTGCCAACCAGCTGCTCCTCAAATGTATCAATGAAGGAATGGGAGCCAATGGTCAATGGGTAATCAGCTGCCTTGCCGCCGTCAAATGTCTTGCCGTCAACAAATCCCTCGAAGTCGATGACTGTCTGGTCGCCGTCAGCAACCGGTCTGTCCTCTACAGTCAGAAGTCTTGCGTTCTGCTCCTGAACCTTCTTGAGCTCTGCTTCCACATCCTCAGGCTTCACAGCTGCATCCACCTTCTCTACCTCAATGCCCTTGTACTCGCCCAGGGTCACTTCCGGCCTTACGGCTACGGTTGCAGTATAGATGAACGGCTTGTCCTTGCCAATCTGCTCTACGGCAACTTCCGGTCTGGAAACGATCTCCAGTCCGCTTTCATTCATTGCCTCCATGCAGGTTGCATTGATGGCTTCATCAGCAGCCTCCTCATAAAAGATGCCTTCGCCATACATCTTTTCAATCATGGCGCGAGGTGCTTTGCCCTTACGGAAGCCTGGAATATTAAACTTGTTCTTGCTCTTATTGAAGGCTTTTTTCATAGCATCCTCAAACTGCTCTGCGCTTAACTCTATTGTCAGTTTGGCCATGTTTTTTTCTAAT